>Ga0207035_1199_pt1 | contig 11922 bp, 14 predicted proteins | sample Alteio_BWMinCont_77_FD_153272 | JGI IMG/M metagenome (GOLD analysis project Ga0207035, IMG submission 153272) | Enriched cells from forest soil in Barre Woods Harvard Forest LTER site, Petersham, Massachusetts, United States -... | ecosystem: Environmental > Terrestrial > Soil > Temperate forest >... | reverse complement strand
GAATCTATAACATTGGCAAAATTAACAAAAATCCCCTGTGCGGTCTCAGGCCTTAGATAAACCACCGACGAGGAATCTTCCATGGCGCCGACACTCGTTTTAAGCATCAGATTAAAACTGCGTTCGTCCGTAAATTCTGTTCCCCCACAAAAGGGACATTTGCCGCTTTTAAGTTGATCAACGCGCAGGCGTTTGGAGCATTTGGGGTTTTTGCAATCCACCATCATGTCGGCAAAATTAGCTATATGCCCGGAAGCCTCCCATGTGCGGGGATGCATCAGGATGGCGGCATCCAGCCCCACCACATCATCACGGAAATGCACCACCTCCTGCCACCAGGCATTCTTGACATTGCGCTTGAGTTCAACACCCAGGGGGCCGTAATCCCAAACGCCGTTGAGGCCGCCGTAAATTTCGGAAGATTGAAAAATAAAACCCCGGCGCTTGGCCAAGGCCACGACTTTGTCCATTAATTCTGCTTGTGGCATAGGGAAGGATTATCTTATCAAATGCCCGTTAAAAAGCAACTTTAAAACGAGTTTAGTCAGCATTCTGATCCATCGCCGCATTTGCCGCAGCGATCAAGAGCTGAGCAAGGTCCTGGAGGGGCGCCACAAGGAGTAGCTAGGGGGCAGATGCAGGAATTGACGTTTTGAACATAGGGTGGAATGCAAGAAGCAGTGCATGGCGCTTGCTGACCCGCGCAATTAAGCACCAGTCTAAATGGAGCGTTATTAGTTAGTGGAGTAAGTGTTCCAAAGCAAACCGCTGATCCTGCCGGCCATGTTGCCGGATCACAAGCATTGGCCGCATATGAGCCGTATGAGCAGCATGGTGAAGAAATAACTTTGGTATTATCGGATATATAAAATTCATCATTTACATTTGGTTGTTGTGTTTCAGACGACACAGGATAGAATCCTGGTGCACAGGATGATTGTGAGAATATAGAACAGCTGCCACCAAATCGACCATTGACCCTATTTGATAAATCAAACGTACAGAACGTGTTGTAACACTGTTGAGGAAAGATAGTGTCCTGACCATTCATCACCACATGTAAGGTCCCTGTGTTGTCCGCATAGACCGTTCCGTTGGGACATGGAGGATTTTGAACACAAGGGGGTTGATATTTAGTGTTTAATTGAACTTGATTATAAGATCCCGTAGGGGCTGGGTAATAGGTGCTCATAGAGGTGGTCCCGGCAAAAGCATGGCAGGTAAGCAAAAAGAAAAAAAAGATGAAATATATAGAGGTGTATTTTTTCATAGTCGATCAAAATTGTTGATGGTAGAATGGGTGCTGCAACAAAGGTAGACATTGACCTGGTGTTTACCGTCGGAGGAGAAGGTGTTTTGTACCGTTGTTGATCGAATAAACCCGTCGGCGCATTGGCTCGCGGGAGTGCAACTGGTCGTGGGTGAAGAACAGGTCGGACAGTAACTGCAGAACTGATTAAAGCAAGCCTGCGGAAAAGCAACGGGTTGCTTTGTGCCATCCTTGGTGCATATTTGTAAAGTATTTGTAGTATTGGGATCCATAAAAAGCAGACCATTATTAGCTGGTTTAGAGCAGTCAAAATCGTTTCCATTAGCGCCGGTTTGAAGATTTGTAAGTTGGATACCGACATAAGATCCTCGGGGAGCTGGATAGCTTGTGGACATGGTGCTATCTCCAGCGTCGGTATCGCAGGCCGCGAAGAAGGAAAAGTATAAAAATAAAAAAAGGACAAGAGATTTCATAAGCATCAGGCCCCCATTCAAGTATATACGACTAAACGAAACATTATGAGCATGGAGAATTTTGACCCAAGGTGTATCCCAAATTAGCGGCATTAAAGCAACAGCTTCTTTGATAGACTGGGAAGGTCATATCTGCTGAAGTAAGTGTATTACAACTAATGTCATATGCATTAGGGTCACCGGCAGGGGGATCGTTGCAGAAAGCCGGTTTATTGGGAGAATTGGAGAAAATTGAAAAACAGCCGGATTTGGTGATCGCAGCTTGCTGATTGTTACCCTGGCCGGTGAAACAACAGGACCAGCTTACAAGAGGATTGCCGGGGATAAATGAAAAGTTCTGGCTGCTGCCGAGCAGGTAATTATTTGGGCATTGTGGGGGAGTGCCAACAGGGGCATAACGGTTAAAACAAGAACCCGGATAGGAAGCAAATGTACCGTCACTTTTACAAACTTCTAAATAGCCGGTGTTTGGGTCTGCAAAAATGGTCCCGGCATTGATATAGGTGGAGCCAGGAGTATTGGGTTTTGCATCATATCCATTAGCGGTTTGAAGACAAAAAGGCTTGGTAGGATCATTGGCGTCCGGCCCGCCCTGGCCTTGTGGATTAATAAGCTGGAGCTTGGCATAGTTGCCCATGGGAGAAGGATAGTAGGTATTCATGCCCTGTTGATTGGCATATGAAATAAAGGACATTGACACAAGTCCCAAGAATAAGCTGATGATGCCAAGAAAATTTTTCATATACTTCATCCCTATATAAAGTATAAACCATAGACAAAAAATTACAATGCAGAGTTAAAAAATTTCGAAGTTTAAAAACGACCATACCTCTACTCTAAAACAAGCGTTTTTATATTTTCCATCAATTGCTGCTGATGGGCGTATTTTAAGCGGCCGATATATTTAAGAAAACGCCTGTTGTCAATGGCACGGATTTGATCCACTATAATATCGGAATCATGGTCCAAGCCAGTCTCTTTTTTGGGAAGACGTAGTCTTAATATTTCCACGTTTTTACTGACTTTGGATGTCAATGGACAAATAATAGTGCTGGGATGAACGTTATTCAGCAGGTCTGTCTGAAGCACGACCACCGGCCTGATCTTGCCCGGTTCGCTGCCCATGCGTGGATCCAAATCTGATAGGCAGATATGAAATTTTTCAATCTTCATGCCCTCTTGACTTTAAGCGACAGCACTTTCATAAATCCTCCTTGCCACACGTTGTGGGCGTGTATTGTGTTCTCCTTTAAATCACTCCCGCCAAACCCTTCTCCTCAATAATGTGCAACAATTTCAAAGCGGTCCCCGAAGGTTTCTTGATACCCTGTTCCCAACCTTGAACCGTTTGTATGCTGGTATTGATGAATCTGGCAAATGCTGCCTGGCTCAATTTTAGTTTTCTTCGCAATCTCACAATGGCTTTGGGTGGATAAGGCTTTACTTCCAAAGCCAAGGCTTTAACTTCCTTAAGGGTTATTTCTTTAATAGCCCCCAATTTATAAAGATCTTCCATAGATTCTAGAACCATATTTTTTATGCTGTTTTCCATACTTTTCATTCCTCCGATTTTAAAATTCTAGAAAATTTCTTTTGTTGGATACCTTCGAGTATTAGATCTTCGCTTAATGCCTGATAGCCGTCTGACAGTTGATGAAGAAAATTTAATTCGGAACTGCTCAAATTACTTTGCCGGTTCTTTTCAAAGCCGTGACAAAAAATTAATTTTCTTCCCTGTTGGTAAAATAATATGGTTCGTGCTCCTGAACTCTTGCCTTTTCCAGCTAATGCGATCCTCTTCTTGTATAAATGATTCCCTAAATTTGCTTCAAATAGCCCTTTTTCAAATTCTTCAATAGCATCAAAAAGTGTTTTGTCAGTGATCCCTTGCTTTTTGGTCCAACGATTGAAATATTTATTTTTTAAATAATACATTCGGTATCTATGCTACTAAGTAATACACAAATAGAGTGTACTACTTAGTAGTATACTTGTCAAGGATCAAGTTATAACTTGGCCGCTGGACATTGGAAGGGCCTGAGTTAAAAGCCGGCAATTGCGCTTCTGCTCGTTTTAACTTTTTTGGCAAGCTATAACTGAGTCATTTTTGATTTATGCCTTAATTCTGCAATTTGCTCCGTGTCTGAAATTCTTGTTACCAATTTCTGTTGCTTAAAAAATCTTTCCTACTACATAGGGTAAAACGCTTTCGGTCCTTAATATCCGGGGGCCTAAATCTATTGGCTGACAGCCGGCGGATTTTAATAATTCGATTTCATAATCAAGGATGCCGCCTTCGGGGCCGATGATTAGGGTTGTGGGCGTCTGTGGATTCCCCCTCCTGAACCTTTCAGCATTGACAAAACTTTGCGAAGTCGAAGCAATTGGGCCTTTGGGGGAAGGAAACTCGCCGCGAGAGGGAATTTTAGCGGGATGGGCGACTAGGGCCAGGTTTCCTTTGATAAGTTTAGGCAGTTCATCTTGCACAAAAGGCTTGAACCGTTTTTTGAGGGTCACTTCAGGCATGATCGTGTCCTTGGCTTGCTCAAGCCCTAAGACCAATTGTTCTGTAATCGCTTGGGGTTTTAGGGACGAGGAATTCCACAGACTTTTCTCTACCCTGTTGAAATTAAGGATGATTATTTTTTTAACCCCCAGCTGAGCGCTAGAAAATAAAATACGCTTGAGCATGGGCGGACGGGGCAAGGCCAAAATCAACGTTAATGGTAAAGCTTCCGGAGGTTTAGTATCAAGTTTAACTTCCAACTCAATGTAATCGGTCTTCTGGTTCACCAAGGTTCCTTGGCCCATAAGTCCGTTAATTCTGCCGACAGTCAAATCTTGGCCGCGTTGGGCTTTAAGGATGTCCCGGATATGGTTCATGCGGCGGTCGGTCAGTCGGACGCGGTGAGGGGTAATAAAATCAGAATCGGAAAGTAGAATGAGGTTCATGTTTCTCGTCATTCTGAGGCGTAGGTCGTAAAAGGCCCAATTGCTTTGTTTGGCAAAAGTTTATTATTGTCGGACACTCGCAGTTGCTCGCCGAAGAATCTCTAATAGAATTAATTTTGTTGAGATCCTTCGCTTCGCTTAAGGATGACAGTTTTATCAAGATGAAAGGAATGGGCGTCGTCGGGGAATTGGCCTGAAATGACTTCCTTTTTATACTGTTTGACTGCCTGTAATATCTGGGGGCCAAGGTCCGCGTATTTTTTGCTGAATTTGGGGCTATAGCGGCTAAAAAGTCCCAAAAGATCATGAATCACCAAGACCTGCCCGTCGCAATGGGGCCCGGCGCCGATGCCGATGGTGGGGATTTTTAACTGCCTGGTGATCATTTCCGCCACTTCCTTAGGGATGCATTCCAACACAACGCTAAAACATCCTGATTCCTGCATGGCCAAAGCATTCTGGATGATCGCCTGGGCAGATGCCGCGTCCTTGCCTTGCACCTTCATGCCGCCCTTTGTTTGCGCGGTTTGGGGAGTCAAGCCCACGTGACCCATCACCGCAATGCCTGCCTTGGCAATTGAGCTTGCCACCTTGGGGCAATCTTCAAACCATTCTAATTTTACCGCTTGGCAGCCTTCCTCAATAAACTGCCGGGCATTGTCCAGCGCGGCCCGGGGATTTATCTGGTACGAATCAAAAGGCATGTCACCGACGACCAAGGCGTTCTTGACCGCCCGCACCACTGCCTTTGTATGGTGCAGCATTTCCTTCATCCCCACTTCCCTCGTCGACTCTAAGCCTAAGACCACATTGGCCAGGGAGTCCCCCACTAAAATGATATCGATGCCCGCTTCATCCAAAAAAGAAGCAATGGGATAATCATAAGCCGTGAGCATGGTGATGCGTTCTTTTTTGGATTTTTTTGCGATTATTTGTTCAACGGTTTTCATAGAAGAGATTCTTCGCTTCGCTCAGAATGACGGATATTATTGTGTTAATGACGGATACTATTGTGTTAAATATTGAATGATTTTTTGGGCTGCTTTTTTGCCGCTGGCAATTGATTCTGCTACTGACCCGTTTGCCCCACCTGGGGCGGAACCGCAAGTGGCGATACTGCCGCAGGCAAAGACTTTCTCTACGCTGGTCATGCCTGTTTGGGCGTCAAGCCATAAGGAACCATCTTGGTCCCATTTTAACTGTGGCAAATACTGTTTTAAATAATCATTGGGACGATGAGTATTGGCAATGATCACGGTCTGGGCCTCTAAAACAACAGGCTCATCAAGAATGGCCTCAAGTTTTAAACCGTCCTCTCCCTCGATGATATCCAATTTTTGGCACTTGACGCCCTGCACAAAACCATGGCCATCGCCCATGATCTCCAAGGCCTTCAGGGGATGGACCTTGATCCCTTCTTCTTTTGATTCTTCCAATATTTCATGGCCCACTCCTGCCTGTTCCTCCAAACCCTCGAAAACCACCTGGGTCTCGCTTCCTAAACGCGCACTCAAACGCGCTGCGTCAAAAGCTGCTTGGGCCTTGCCTAAAACCACGGTCTTAGGCGATGATACCATCTGCCCACGGGCTGTTTGCAAGGCGCCTTCTTTAGTGGTCGTTTGTAACCGGCTTAAAAATTCAACATCATAATAAACACCAGCAAGGCTGCTGCCGGGAAGGTCGCTAAAGCGCGGCAAGCTGGCACCAATGGCCAAGAGCAGGGCTGAAAACCCTTGCATAAAAAGTTCCTCGATGGTCAAGGTGCGGCCAAACACCGCGTCCGTCTGGATTTCTACACCCAAAGATTTCAAATGGGAAAACTGCTCATCAAGGACCTTCTGCGGCAGGCGAAATTCCGGAATCGCGTATCTTAACAACCCTCCGGGCTCATGCGCGGCTTCAAAAAGGGTGACGTTAAAATTTGCCTTTGCCAAATAATAGGCAGCGCCCATGCCCGCGGGACCAGAGCCGATAATGGCCACTTTTTTCCCAATGGGGGCTGTCCCCATTTTGGGGACTGTCCCTTTATCCGCCTTATCCGCGGCGAAACGCTCCAAGGCGCGGATGGAAATCGGCTGCCCATCCGCATGAAAAATGCATGCTTGCTCGCAAGGCGCCGGGCATATGCGGCCGCAAATGGCCGGAAAAGGGTTTTCTTTTTTGATGCGTTCCAGGGCCAAAACATTTTCCCCTTCGCGCAATAATCTGATAAATCCCGGGATATCGATCCCCAAAGGACAACCTGGCAAACAAGTGGCCACGGCGCACTGCGGACAGCGGCGGGCTTCGTCCTGGGCTATTTTTTTACCGAGGCCCAAAGAGACTTCGCGAAGGTTGTGAATCCTGGCCTCTTTAGGCAGATAGGATGGGTTTGGTCTTCCCATGACCGCGGCTCCAATGCATTCATGCGTTGTGATAAATCTTGATAATCCACCAAATGCCCGTCGAATTCCGGTCCATCGACACAGGCCAGGCGGTTCTTCCCATCTATTTTGACCCTGCAGGACCCGCAGATACCTAAGCCATTGACCATATACGGATTTAAGGTCACCCTTATGGGGATACCCTTTTCTTTGGTCATCTGGGCGGCGGCCTGCATCATTTCCACCGAACCAATGGCATAAACGCGATGGACGTTGTATTTGTTCAATAATTCTTTCAAAAGGCCGGTGGCCAGGCCTTTGCGTTCATAGCTGCCGTCATTGGTGGTGATAAAAATTTCATCGCAAACCACCCGCATTTGAGATTCTAACATCAGCACCTTTTTGGATTTGGCCCCGATAATGCCAATGACTTTATTGCCCTTTTTTTTCAAACCGCGGCAAATCGGCAGGATCTGTGCAACTCCCACACCAGTGGCCACACAAATGACCAGGCCATACTTGTCCATTTGGGCTCCTAGGCCCAGCGGCCCCACCATCTGATAAAGGCCCTCTCCTATAGAAAGACCTCCCAATTTTCGGGTGGCAGGACCCACTTCATGGACCAGCAGGGAAACCACACTGCGCCTCTCGTCGGCCTCAACGATGGTCATCGGAATATTGTGTTCGCCTTTGAGGGGAGTGACCATCACAAATTGGCCCGGCAAGGCGCGGCCTGCTATTAAGGGTGCTGCAATATCGATTTTTTTGATGTCCTGGGCAATGACTTGTTTATGAATGATTTTGTACATGCTAAAAAAACATCCACGGCGGTGGCAAGGGCAAGGTTGATGCCAGGCCCAGGGCCTGGCCGGCCAAACCAAACATGCCGCCGATGATCTCTCCCGGAAGACTTAAAAGCTCACACCCGCTTTGGGTCAAACAAACCAACAACAGCAACAGAAAAAGCCCTTTTTTGTTCATTTAACCTGAAATTCCGTTTCCAAAATTTTATCGCCGATACGCACGGTGACCGCCTGGGCATCAATCGATTCCAACCCTTTCAAAACAGGAGACACGACATTTTCCATGTTATACATGGTCAATTTGTTGGATTGAGCGCCTGAAGCGTTATTTTCCAGCAGGCGCGAGAGTTCTACTTTTTGCTGGGTATAATCGACAATGTCACTGCGGATGGATTTTTCTTCACGGCTTAAATTCACAATGGCCCCATTGACCCATTCCTGGTCTTGGGTGCCCGCGTTTGACAACGAAGTGCTTTTAAGCTGGGTCAATTTTTTTTGGGCCAATACCAACTCCGCGCTTTTGTCAGCAATGGCCTCATCTAATTCCCGCTTTTTATTGTCCCAGTCCTGTTTATACGCCGCGGCCATGGAAACCCTGTCGGATAAATATCTGTCTACCCACCCCAAAAAATCCTGGGCCCGCCGGGACAATTCCGCCGTTTTCATCAGGGTGACGGAATGGAATTTTTCCCCGCCGGCCAAATTGAACTGACCGACCGCATCGTCAGAAACAAGGGAACGCAGGGAATTATAATAGGCATCAATGGATATTTTAAGCAGCTGACGGCTGGTGGCAACCAACAAATAATCACCCAGAAAACCATATCCCGGGTCTATATTGGCCCCCAGCGGCAAGGAAAAGTAATGGATATTCACATGGTTATATTCTTCACTTTGAAGGCTCATAGGAGCTTCTTGGGTCAACTTATCCAACAAACGTTCTGCCGCCAGGCGGTCTTGAATCTTTACAAAAACTAAAAAACGAGGGACAGGAAAGGTCCCCTGCTGACCCGATAAATGAGAGATGTCCTTCATATCGATGTCTGTCAAATAACCGCCGATTTCATGGCCTAAAATAGGCAAAACATCCTTTTTGATATTGATATGAAAATGATTTTCCAATCGCTGCTTAAGATGATCAAGCCCCTGGGCCAAAGGGGGGTCATTTTGCAGCCTCTGTTTGGTAGCGGCCCAGGACTGTTCAAAATTATAACAACCTCCCCAGTTGTACCATATGGCATTGACCGGTACCAATTTCAAAGTATCATTGATCAAGGCCGGACAGGCAAAAACCTCGCGCATGCTTGAGGGCATGTACTTTTCATCCAATCCCAAGATCATTTTATACTTACTGACCACCCCCGGCATGTAGGACAACCCATACACCGGAAATGCCGCCATTTGATAACCCAAAGGTGTCAGCCGGGAATCCACTTCAAAGCGCCACCAATCCGAAAAAAGGTTTAAATTAACAAATGCCAAACCATCGCCCGACGGATACGCATTGCGGCGCACAAAATTAAATGCGGGATCTTGGCCCAAGGATTCCTGTTTATGCTGGTAGGTATCCACCACCACCTCCAGGTGCCCTAGCGGCTCAGGGGCAATGACAACCAGGTCCCTGATACGCACATAGGCCAATCCTAGCCTTTGCTTTTTAAAAAAAACATGATTAATGACCCGTCCGTGGTATTTTTGATGGTTGACACTGACACCGTCGCCCCATTGATGGGACAGCTGGCCCAAAAGCTCGGCAATCCTCGTCGATAATGTCAAGCGTACGGCCAAAAAAACCTGGTAAGATTGGCCGTTTCGATAAATGGCCGCCGCTGCTTCTTTGTCCAATAATCTTTTGACCAGAGGATTTTCCCAAACTCCCGCTAAATTTTTCTGCCAGCGCTTAAAATCGCCGATGTCTTTTGGCGAAAAACCATTACGGTTTAATACATCCGGCAGATCAATCGCCGCTAAATTTTTCCCAAAATCAGAATTGACCGCTTGATTGATATGCTCTTGGACGTGAGCCAAGCGGGCAAAAACCAAAGGTTGAGGTGGAAATACCCGTTCCACCGGCAGTCCCGGACGCTGGCTCCATATCCAAAACCCAAGCGCCAAGGCCAAAAGAACGCTGAATACCCAACCCATTTTATTTTTCATATGAGATCCCGAAAAATGCTTTTGCATTTGCATTCACTGCATTTAAAACTTCTTGTTCATCCAAATTCTTTAATTGCGCCAAGGCCTTCCATGTCCTGATCACGTCCTTGGGTTCGGCCATAAGAGTGTTTTGGCCATCTTTATAATGGACCGGTGCATCTGTTTCAACAAGGATCCTTTCTAAGGGTGCCTGCGCCATGGCCTGGCGCGATTCCGGGCTATAGGCAACGCTAAGACTGGTCGAAACATAATATCCAGCGTCGATAATTTGACTTAAGATTTCCGCCGGGCCGCTGTACCAATGGAACAAAGCGCGCTTGACCCCCGAGGCACGGGCCATGCCCAGACAATCCTGCCACGCCCCTCGGCTATGAATGATGATGGGCAGATCAAACTCGCGGGCCAGCCCCAAATGAAAAGCAAAAGAATCTTTTTGTTTTTGACGCTCCTTTTGGTCTTTGCGCACCCATTTATACCAATAATCCAGGCCGGTTTCCCCGACGGCAACGGCCTGCTTGATGTTTGCACGCATAAAATCAAATGCCGAGGGCTGTGTTTCTGGCTGAACCTTCCCTGGATGAACTCCCAAGGCCGGATGAACATAGGGCTTCTGGTACCGGCCCTTGATCTCCAATACTTTTTTCATAGAGTCTAAATCAACGCTCACAGCCACGATATCACTGACACCGGCCTCGTGAGCGCGCCCTAAAGCACCCGGCAGGTCTTCAAGTTGGTCAATATGCGCATGAGTGTCAATGATGGTCATCAATGATAAATGTCACCGGACCATCGTTAATTAAAAATACTTCCATCATGGCCCGAAACTTCCCGGTTTCAACCCTAGCCATCGTGGCCTTTAAGCGCGACACAAAATAATTATACAGTTCTTCGCCGCGGACCGGGTCAGCGGCTTGGTCGAAAGAAGGGCGGCGGCCTTTGTCACAATTGCCATACAGGGTGAATTGAGGGACAACCAAAAATTGGGCCCCGGCGTCAAGGCTTGACACATTCATCTTGCCTTTTGCATCTTCAAAAATGCGCAGTTCCGTGATTTTTTTGACCAGATAATCCGCGCACGCTGCTTTGTCGTCGCGGGCAACGCCTAAAAAAATCAATAACCCTTGGGCAATTTGGCCGACCGTCTGCCCTGCTACTTTAACTTGTGCCTCCTTGACCCTTTGAATAACCGCACGCATATATAATACTCAAATATTTCTTTTAATTATCCCTCCTTTATGCTACAAAATCAAGGATGAACCTTAAAGAACTTTTAATCCAGCATTCCTTCCCCCAGGCCGTTATTGATGTTTTGTCGGCCTCCGGCATCACGGCCCTGCACCCACCCCAGGCTGAGGCCGTCCGCAAAGGGGTATTGGACAAAAAAAATGTGGTCATGGCCGTGCCTACGGCCGCCGGCAAAACCTTGATCGCCGAGTTGTGCATGCTCAAATCCATCTTGCAAGACAACGGCAAAGCTTTGTACATCGCCCCTCTCAAGGCCCTGGCCAATGAAAAATACCATGACTTTAAAAAAAAATATGGACCGTTGGGGATTACGATCGGCATTGCCACCGGGGACTTGGACTCACCCAGTAAGTATTTGGACCGCTATCAAATATTGATTGCAACTGCCGAAAAAGTCGACTCTATTTTGCGCTCTAAAGCCGGGTGGCTCATCAACTCCCTTTCCGTCATTGTCCTGGATGAAATCCATTTTATCGGCGATGAATCACGAGGTCCGACACTGGAAATCCTCACCGCCCGCATCAAACAATTAAAACCGGGTATCCAAATCCTGGCCCTAAGTGCTACCATCAGCAACGCGCAGGAAATCGCCGGATGGCTGGATGCCCATCTTGCCCTCAGCCATTGGCGTCCCATACCTCTAAAAGAAGGGGTCTATT
>Ga0207035_1202_pt1 | contig 11990 bp, 10 predicted proteins | sample Alteio_BWMinCont_77_FD_153272 | JGI IMG/M metagenome (GOLD analysis project Ga0207035, IMG submission 153272) | Enriched cells from forest soil in Barre Woods Harvard Forest LTER site, Petersham, Massachusetts, United States -... | ecosystem: Environmental > Terrestrial > Soil > Temperate forest >... | reverse complement strand
GCGCACGCGGTTATGACGCCGAGTTCGGAAAATATGCGCAAGGGCGGCAGGCGCCATATTTTTCCGGGACAGCGGAGGAGCGTCTTGCTGATCTACATGCCGCTTTTGCCGATCCTGAAATACAGGCGATATTTTGTACCCGTGGCGGTTACGGATCGAATTACTTGTTGGAAGATATCGATCTTGACTTGATTCGCGACAATCCGAAGCCGCTATTCGGGTATAGCGATATGACGACGGTGCAAACGTGGTTACTGGATGAGCTTGGGCTTACTTCGTTTCATGGGCCGATGGTTGCTGCGGATTTTGCCGTCGATGATGGCGTAAAAGGGCAATGGAATCCACAACAGCAGCGCAGCAGTGATTCTCTTACCGCGTCGTTTCCACACGGCAATCGCGGTTCCGGCCACAGAGAGCCACAGCAGAACGTTGCCCCAGCGCAGAGGCACAGCGCCCATCTCCCCGGCTTTCAGAAAATACAGGGAAGCAACGCGCATGCTGTGCCAGCCGGGATAATGCGGCGACCCAGGTCGTGTCGTACGCGCATCAATCGCCTTGGCAGAATAGGGCCCGCGAATAAAATCCAGCGGATCGCCAAACTGCTTCGCGTTATACGCAAGCCAGAACAACGGAGCAGCCAGCAGCAACACCGTAAACAAGACAAACGCCCCACCTACGCGTTCGCGCAGGTGCCGCCGCACGCCCCACAACACAATCAACCACGCGAATGAGGCAAAAATCCATCCATCGTACCGGGTAAAAATCGCGCAGACCAGCACCATTCCCGCCGCCACCAGCATGCGCGATGCCCGTTGCTGCTCGCCGGCCTTCAGCGTTCGCCCATGCTCCGCAATTAGCAGTACGCTCCATATCATCTCCGCGAGAAAGAGCGGCTCCGTCATCGCCGTGGTCTGCATGTAGAGCAGTCCGGGATTCAGCGCATAAAACACCGCCGCGACAATCGCAGCGGATGGACGCAACCACTGCCTCGCCAGCCGGTAGATGCCCGCGCAGCCCAACACATAGCAGGCCATCGAAGGCCACGCGCCCGCCATGCCCGTTTGCCACCACGACATCTTCTGCACAAATGGCAGCAACAGCAGATGCGGCAGGGGCAGCCACACCGAGCCAAGCTGTCGAAATCCCGGATTCAGCGAATCGAAGATGCGGCGGGCAATGTGCAGGTGGGCAACCGCATCTCCGTAAAGCAACAGCATGTTTCGCGGCAAACAATACGCCAGCGCCATCAAAGACGGCAGAAGCGCAACGCAGGCCACAAGCCATGTCTCATGCCGCAGCGAAAGCCGTTCTTGTTCCCGATCAGTCAAGATGAGACAACTCGCGAAAGAGCGCAAAGCGCTTCTCGATTTCTTCGCGTGTCAGCTGCTGCAACCGCTCCGTGCCAAAGCGCTCGACAGCGAACGAGCCCATCACGCCGCCATAAAACATCGCACGCTTGAACGCAGCCGGAGTCACTTCTTTCTGCGCTGCAAGATATCCAAAGAACCCGCCGGCAAATGAATCACCCGCTCCCGTGGGGTCCACAACCTCGCTCAACGGCAACGCAGGCGCGCGAAATGGCAAGGAAACATGCTTCGCCTCTCCAGGAAAGAGCCGATCGCTGAAGAATGCCGTTGCGCCATATTCTCCGTGCTTCACAATCAGGCTCTTCGGACCTGATGCCAGGATCTTCTCAGCAGCGCGCACCAGGTTCGCGTCTTTGGCCAGCAATTTAGCCTCGCCATCGTTGATCAGCAAGCCATCCAGGCCCTTCAATACCTTTTCCAGATTCTCGCGATGGTCGTTAATCCAGTAGTTCATTGTGTCGCCGCACACCAGGCGTACGCGCGGCATCTGCTGCCTGACATTTTCCTGCAGCACAGGATCGATATTCGCCAGAAAAAGAAATTCCGAATCGGTATATTCCGCAGGAATCTTCGGCGAGAACGTCTCAAAGACATTCAGGTGCGTCTCATGTGTCTGCGCTTCATTCAGGTTTTTCAGGTACGAGCCTTTCCAGAAAAAGCTCTTGCCCGCCACATGCTCGATGCCACGCGTGTCCACGCCCCGCCGCTTCAGAACATCTTCTTCGTTCGCGGTAAAATCCTCGCCGACAATCGCGATCACGCGCACATCGGTAAAGTAACTCGCAGCCAATGAAAAATAGGTCGCAGCTCCGCCCAGGCACCGCTCCGCTTTGCCTGAAGGAGTTTCAATGCTATCGAACGCAACACTTCCCACCACCAGAATCGCCATCGATCGTCCTGTCTTTTACTTATTGAGATATTTGCCTATCAGCAAATCAAGTCGTTCCCGCGTCTCCGCTGGGATCGCAGCCGGATTCGTCAGAATCGCATATTGCAGCGCAGTCGCGCAGGCGCATATACGCTCTTTGGGCATTGCGGCCACAGCGGCCCGCACCACCTTGGCTGCGTTCTCCGCGTTCTGGTTCAGCACCGCGACAATCTGCTCCACCGTCACATCATCATGGCCTTCGCGCCAGCAGTCGTAGTCGGTCACCATCGCCATCGTGGCGTAGCAGATCTCGGCCTCGCGGGCGAGCTTCGCCTCCTGCAGGTTGGTCATGCCGATCACGTCCGCACCCCAGCTGCGATAGAGATTCGACTCCGCGCGTGTTGAAAACTGCGGCCCCTCCATGCAGACATAGGTGCCGCCCGCTTTCCCTACTACACCAACCGTCGCACAGCCCTGTGTAATCGTCTTCGCAACCGTCGCGCATACCGGATCGCCAAACGCTACGTGCCCGACAATGCCATTGCCGAAGAATGTCGATTCGCGATGAAAAGTACGGTCGATGAACTGGTCGGGAACAACGAAGTCCGTCGGCTTGTGCTCTTCTTTCAGCGAGCCGACGGCAGAGACAGAAAGAATCCGCTCCACGCCCAGCGTCTTCAACGCATAGATGTTGGCGCGAAAGTTCAGCTCCGACGGCAGCAGCTTGTGGCCGCGCCCATGCCGCGCCAGAAAGACAACCTTCCGTCCCTCCAGGTCGCCCAGAACAAATGCGTCGCTCGGCTCTCCGAACGGTGTGCTGATGCGCTCCTCGCGCGTATTGGTAAGGCCGGGCATGGAATACAGCCCGCTGCCCCCGATAATTCCAATTTCTGCTTGCTGCAAACCGAACTCCATCGCACTCTTCCATTTAGGAAGAATGGCTCAAAGAAAATGACGCGAAGAATCCAGTATAAATGGTGGCGTGGCCACCACCACTCAATGCGGCAAAGCAGCCCGCATCACTCCGCAAGCAGAAAAGAAATGCACGATGCTCGCACTTAATTCCGGACTTCCCCCCAGCATTGGCGCATGCGATCCAAGCCTCGCCGCCTGGCTCGCATCATCGCTCACCTGCGCTCCCATCATCAGGAAGGCCAGCTTGCGCGCCGTCGCCAAATCGAAGCTCTCACTGATGAAAACCATCCGTCCACTGGTAGTCAGCACCACCGGACCTTCGCTCGTGTTGTAGATCTGCTCGGTCTTGTCGGCTTCGTCATTCGAATCACGTGTCACGTTGGAATACTTCTTGCCCAACTCATCGGCATACATTTTTGCAAAGACGGCAGCGGCTTCCGGCGACTTCCACTGCGACAGATACATCAGTCCCACCGATGCCGTCGAATCCTTTTCTGCCTCCGTTTTGGCCTTCTTACTCTGCACCGCATAGTAGATCCCGCCATCCCATGCCGGAGTCAGCGCCGTCGACATATTCTGGCCGCCGAACAGCTCCGACATCATGCGCACATCCAGCTGGCCCATCACGCCTATGTCATAAGGCTCATAATTGGCATCCAGCAGCGGATGAAGATCCGGCATCTGCAGCACAGGCACCGGCCGCTTCCGCATATAAGCGCGCGGATTCATGATTTCAAAGCTCGAAGCTGGCGGCCGATCCAGCACTCCGGCAAACGCCCCCTGCTGTCCCTCATCCTTCAAAACGGTCTGCTCAAATTTCAGCCCATCCTGATACGGAAACAGCAACGACTCCTTCAGCAGCAGCGGAGCACGCGCAAGCACGGGCGAATCCGACGTATCGCCGCTATCCGCCACATTATCCACGACCTCCGGGTCCGTCAGCAGGCTCTTGCCTGAGGGCGCGAGTAGGTAGTCGATGTAGACAGCCATGGCCTGCCCTTCCAGCACTGCTTCGCGCGCCGTATCTACCTCGTCCGTCTGGATGTGTTCGTTATCCTGCTTCACATTGTGCGGTAAATCTTCGATGACTCCGTCATCCTCCCACTTATCCAGGTCCACATGCTGGTCCTGCAAGGCATGCGTCAGCTCGTGCGCCAGCACCGGTTTTTGCGTATCGGGCGTTGCCCAGTCCAGCAAATTCACCGTCTTCGTTTTGCTGTCGTAAAAGGCTTCAATCTGTTCTTTCAGCAGCTGCAGCAGGAAGGGCCGCAGCTGAAAATCGCGGTCCAGCAATCCAAACTTCTTCAGGACGATTTCCGAGCGCTCCATGCGCTTGGCGTCCTTGTCATCATTCATCTTTTCAACCAGATACTTCTCTACCGCTTCACGCGTCGTCAGCTTGCGCTTCACGTCACGGTGGATCAGCAGCTTCGTATCGTCCGAGGCAAATTTCAGGATCACACCCACCGAATTAAACAGCTCTTTTGCCTGCGCCGGACTGATATGCGTGCCTTGCGGCGTCGTTTTCTCCGCAACCGTGTTGCTGGGCGTTTGTCCCGCGCACACTCCCACGGCAACCGCCAGTATCAGGACTAAATGCTTTGTCATCTTCACTTCTAACTTCCTTCCCATGCCCGACACGGCACTCCTTGCAAGGCTATAATTTTCTTATGAGCGAAACGCCGCAAGTCGCTGAGGCCGGACTCACGCCGCTGGCCACGCTTTTCCCCGCGTCTGACCTTCAGATGCGCCTCGGCCGCATTACGCCTCGCATCTTTGCCGGCCAGGAATCCGAGCTGGCTTCGCTCGTACATGCTGCCGCCGTCTACGACCTCGGTTACCTCACCCGCATTCGTATGACCGGAGAAGACCGCCTTCGCTGGTTGAATGGCATGGTCACGAATACGGTGCAATCGCTGTCCCAGGGTTACGGCAACTATACCTTTATTTTGAACGCGCAGGGCCGCATTCAGGGTGACGGATACGTCTTCCGCGCCTCCGACCATCTTCTGTTGGAAACCGACCGTTTTCAGGCGCCTCGTCTCCTCGAACATCTGGACCACTTCATCATCATGGACGACGTGGAGCTACAGGAGTTAGACGCATCTTCGACAACTCTTGGTATAGCCGGCCCGCAAACGCCTGAAATTCTTAGCGCCCTCGGCCTGCCCGTCCCGGAGATGCTGGCCTTCGTCCCATCCACCCTAAACGGCATCCCGGTCACGGTCGTGCGCTCCTATAGCGTGCTTGTTCCGAAATTTGAATTGTGGCTCGCCTCCGCGGATGTGGCAGAAGTGTGGCGCATTCTCACCAGCGCCGGAGCAGGGCCGGCAGGTTTTCAGGCGCTTGAATCTCTGCGCATCCTTGAAGGCACGCCGCTCTATGGCGTCGACATCACCGACCGCTATCTCGCGCAGGAAACCAACCAGAACCGTGCGCTCAACTTCAACAAGGGGTGCTACCTCGGGCAGGAGATTGTCGAGCGCATCCGCTCCCGCGCCACCGTACACCGTACCCTGCGTCAGTTTGAGCTAAGCGGCAGCCCACCTCCTGCCGGAGCTGAGCTTCGCGCCGAAGGCCCCGAAACAAACGACAAGCCCATCGGTGAAATCACCAGCGCCGCGCATTACGCACTGCCCGGCCTGCCGCGCACCTTTGCTCTTGGATTCGTCCGCGTCGAGGCCTTGGAACGCAAAACTGTCATCATCTATCCCGGAGGCCGGGTCAGACCGCTCGAAGCGCCTCCCGCATTGCCCTAAACGAGAAAAGGACTGTATGGAAGAAAAACCACCCTCATTTATCGTCACTGACCGTCGCAAATTCACCATCGAAGGCGATCTGCGCGACCAGGACGCTGCTTCCTCCCCGGAAAAAGCCGCCGAAGAACGCGCAGCCGATCGACCAGTCGAGTCGAGTGCGCGCCTCATCACCATGCCATCGCCAAAACAGGAACAACCCAAACCGGCGGAGGCTGCTCCAGAAACAGAGCCCGAGCCGGCCGCCGCGGAAGATCTGCTTGCCGGCCCATCGGCGCAGGAATCCGCCGAGCAGCACGCCGCCTATCAGCAGTCGGCGCGCGAAATCGATGACATGCTGCGCCAGGCGAATCCAGGTGTCGATGTCACGCCGGACTCTACCTTCGAGCACGTCATCCAGTCCATCTATCTCTCCGCCGTCATGGGCATGGGGGCCGGCACCGAGCAGGGACAGAAGCCGCGTATCGATATCGTCGGCGCGCGCCAGAGCATCGACATGCTCTCAATTCTGCAAGACAAGACCAAGGGAAATCTCACCGAAAAAGAACAGCGTCTGTTACAGAATGCGCTCTTCGACCTGCGCATGATGTTCGTCGAGCTCACGAACGCCATCGCGCAATCGGCGCAGCAGCCGCCCCCTGCGAAAAAATGACCAGATACCCCATAAGGCTTGTCATCCTGAGCAGAGCATCTCTAAGAAATTGTCATTGCTGAGCCTCTCTCAAAGTTGTCATTCTGAGCGGAGCGCGAAGCGCGCAGTCGAAGAACCTGCTTTCCCTTTGCAGTTGCATGAACAAGGGTGCCCCATCCTTCGCAAATCCGGGGTCCCCAGCACGCGCGGTTTTCGCGTGCTGGGGTGGAAAGCGAAGGGTGGGAACCACAAATCTGAACCAGAACTTGTGGTAAGTATGGGTTAGCCCATACAGATACCCACTAGAAGAAAAGGGGCTTTAGCCCCTGAGGTAGAAGTACCGCGTACTAACAGATGCAAGCCACCCTCACCATTCTCGGCAGCGGCACCTCCATGGGCGTACCCACGCTTGGCTGCGAGTGCCGCGTCTGCACATCCACCGATCCGCGCGACCGCCGCACCCGTGCATCGGTCGCCATTCAGTGGGAGGGCCATTGCGTTCTCATCGACACCGGCCCGGATTTCCGCGAGCAGGCTCTACGCGAAAAGATTCGCAATATCGATGCGGTTTTATACACTCATTCGCATGCCGACCACATCCTCGGCCTCGACGACCTGCGCCCACTCACCTTTCATCACCCCAATGGCCACATGCCGCTCTATGCGGATGAAGCCAGTGCCAACATCATCGAGAGAATCTTCGATTACACATTTTCTACAGAGTCGAAATACCCCACGCGCGCCCGCGTCCGCATGCACCGCCTGGACAATCATGAGTCGATCGCCATCCATAGAGCCACATTCCAACGCATTCCACTGCTGCATGGAGATCTTGAAGTCGCGGGCTTTCGCTTCGGCAGTGCCGCCTATCTCACGGACATGAACGCCATCCCGGATGCAAGCCTTCCACTGCTCGAAGAGCTCGACGTCGTCATCATCGACGCCCTGCGCCAGAAACCGCACCCCAGTCATGCGAATATCGACCAGGCCCTTATGTGGATCGATCGCCTCAAACCGCGTCGCGCCTGGTTCACGCACATGGCGCATGACATTCTCCATGCCGAAACGGAAAACGAGCTGCCGTCCAACATCCGTCTCGCCTACGACGGCCTGCGCATTCCCTTCGAGATATAGCCAATGCAAGTCTTCCGCACGCTCGACGAAGTCCCCGCCAACTACGGCCCGACCGTCATCGCCATCGGCAATTTTGACGGCGTCCACTGCGGCCATCGCTGGATCATCGAGCACACCCGCAACTGCGCCCGAAATCTCGGAGCCAGCGCCGGCGGTCTCGGAACTAAGTGCATCGCCGTCACCTTCGATCCGCACCCGGTCCGCGTCCTGCGCCCTGATGTTGCGCCGCGCCTGATTACGCCCATGCCCGAGCGCCTGCAATTGCTGGCCGAAACCGGCATCGATGCGACAGTCGTCCTGCCCTTCACGAAGGAGTTTTCCCACCTGCCTGCCGAAGTCTTCGCACGCGACGTGCTGCGCGACGGCCTGCACGCCGTCGAAGTCCACGAGGGCGACAACTTCCGCTTCGGCTACCAGGCGCAGGCTGGCATTGCTGAATTAAAGGAGCTAGGCCGCCAGCTTGGATTTGCCGTCATCTCGCATCCCACGCGCACCGTGCGCGGCATGCTCGCATCGAGCAGCAAAGTACGCGAGCGCATCCTTGCCGGAGACATAACCGCAGCCCGCGCCCTGCTTGGCCGCCCATTCTCTATTCGCTCCACCCCCGCGCGCGGACGCGGCATCGGCACAAAGCTCACCGTCCCCACCATCAATCTCGCCCCTTATCACGAGGCGCTCCCCGCCAACGGCGTCTACATCACGCGCATGAAGATCGGCGAAGGCCCCGAAGCGCCCACATTCCAAGCCGTCACCAATGCGGGCAACCGCCCCACATTCGGCGAGGAGTCTTTCGCTGTAGAAACGCACCTTCTCAATTTCCATCCCCCTCAACAGACCATCGACCTGAACGAAAACACGCCTCTCGAACTCACATTCCTGAGCCGCATTCGCTCCGAAATGCGCTTTCCCTCGCCCGAAGCACTGAAGACCCAGATTCTGCGCGATGTCGCCCACGCGCTGCGCTATTTCCACTTGGAACAGCTCATGACAGCCGCACCAGCAAAAAATCACCAGTAAAAAATCCGGCGACGAACCGTCGCGAGCACTTGCCAACTCTTTCCCAACGTTATTAGTCTTTCGGCTGCTTCAGGAAAGCCCCATCTTCGCTTTCCAAGGAGAACTTCATGTCCGGCAGACTGCTCTCTCGCTCCGTTTCCATCGCCGCCTTCTTTCTCTTCGCCTTGGCGTCCTTCACCCACACCAACGCCCAGCAAACAGATATCAAGCAGTACGAGATCTATTCCGGTTTCACCTATTTTGAAACGCCGGACTTCAACCTCGCCGAGCACGGCTATCATCTCCAGGCGGGGTATAACGCAAGGCGCTGGGTGGGCCTGGGATTCGACTATTCCATCGTGACCGGGCACAACTCGCTCACTCCCAACCTGCTCACCTCGGCTTATCAGACACAAATTGACGAATCGCTGGCCCTTCTCGAAGCAGAAGGTGTCATCCCGCCCACCTATCAGCTCTCGGTTCCCACCGACAGCACCACCTACACCCTCGCCGCCGGACCCCAGCTGGTCTACCGGCATTACGTGCCCTTCACCTTCTTCGTGCGGCCATCGATCGGCGCCATCCACGAAACGGCCACGCCGAAACCCACCGATCCCGTCTCAACGGCAATCATTATGCAGATCGCGCCTTCCGGTAAGAAGACAGACTGGACGGGCTTCTACGGCTTCGGCGGCGGATTCGACTGGAACGCGACCCCCCACTTCGGCCTGCGCGTTCAAGCCGACCTCGTGCACAACCATCTATTCAGTGATTTGCTGGCCGACGGCCGCTGGACCACACGAGCCTCGATCGGCCCCGTCTTCCACTTCGGCAAGAACATCGCGAAGTGACAGGTGGAAACACTCTACGCAAGAATTGTCATTCCGACCGAAGCGCAGCGGAGTGGAGGAACCTGCAGTTTGTATCGATCTACTCGATCAATTTTTCTATAGGCATAGAGCAAAATGAGAAGGCCGTCATTCTGACGACCAACGGGAGAGCCTGTCCTGAGCGAAGCCGAAGGAAAGAACCCACACAGATTCAGCACCAGTAAGAAACTCGGAAACTTTCTCGCACGAACCGCAGACAATGCGAGTCTACCCGCAAAAAACTAGCCGACCTTCTTTTTCCGCCCCGCAGACTTGGCAGCCGTCTCCCGCTGCGGCTCTTTCTTCCCCGTAGCCTCTTCCTGCTGCTCCATGCTCTTCTTGAGCGCATCCATCAGGTTGATCACCGGAGCCAGCCGCTTCTTCGCAGGCTTGTCGGCCTTCGCCACCATGCCCGCTTCCTTGCTTTCGATCAGCTCCTCCACCCGCGTCTGGTATTCGTCCTTGTACTGCTCCGGATTGAACTCCGACGTCAGCTGCTTCATAAACTGCTCCGCCAGATCGATCTCGGCCTTCTGCAGCTTAAGGTCTTCGCCCTGCCCGTATTCGGCGATCTCGCGCACTTCCGCCGGATAGTACAGCGTATGTAGTATCAACCCCTTGTCATACGGACGGATCATCACAATCTGCTCGCGCTGGTGCATGGTGAGCTTGGCAATCGCGCCCAGCTTCAGCTGCTGCATTCCCTGCATGATCAGCGCATAGGCGCGGCGGCCCGGATCCTCGGGCACGGTGAAATATGAGGTCTGATAATAGATCGGGTCTACGTCGTCCAGCTTCACAAACTGGAGAATGTCCATCGACTCCGACGACTCGGCCTCCAGGGTTTTCAGCTCCTCTTCGGTGACCTGCACATAGGTGTCTTTGTCTACCTGGTAGCCCTTGGCAAGCTCGCTGCGTTCCACCACTCGCTGGTCCGTGGGGCAATAGAGCTGCTGCTTCACCCGCGTCCCGCATTCCTTGTGAATCTGGTTAAAGCTCACATGCTCCTCGCGAGCCGCCACAAACAGGCGAATGGGCACAGAAATCAGCCCAAACGAGACATAGCCTTTCCAAACCGTAGACGCCATAGAGACAAGCCTCTCCCCTCAAAAGGGTTTGAGATGAAATTCTGCCAGAACCAGGTCAGCCATGCCTAGTAAAAACTGCATAAAAAACGGTGCTTTGCGGCGAACAGGGGCGAAAGTCCTTGATAACCAACTGAATCCCTGAAGAAAATAGATCTTCTCTCCACGCAGGGAACCGATGAATCGGTGCTACGTTTGAGAGCAATTCCTTCGCTCACTCGCCATGCTCGCCTCCCTGCGTTCCGATCTCTACTTTGCCCTGCGCCAGCTGTGCAAATCGCCGGGCTTCGCCTTCACCGCCATTCTCACCCTCGCCCTCGGCATCGGAACCACCACCGCCATCTACAGCCTCATCGACGGCGTATTGCTGAAACCCCTGCCGCTCCCGCATCCCGAGCAGCTCGTGGCCGTCTACACTGCAGAAAATCGACCCGGCCAGCCCTTTGACTGGGGAACAACCTCCTATCCCAACTACCTCGACTGGCGCGACCGCAACCACACCTTCACCCAACTCTCCGCCTATGCTGGCGATGGGCGTCTTATCAGCCGTACCAATGGCGCAGACGGTGCAGTACAACCCATCAACCGTGTCTCTGCCAACTACTTCGACACGCTCGAGGTCCAACCCTTCCTCGGCCGCAACTTCACCGCCGATGAAGACCAGCCCGGCCATCACGTCGTCATCATCAGTTACGGATTCTGGCAGAGTTTTTTCGCCGCTGACCCGCATATCACCGGCACCAGCATCCTCATCAGTGACGTGCCCTACACCGTCATTGGCGTCATGCCCCGGGGCTTCATCGAGCCGCGCAGCGACCAGGCCGAACTCTGGACCAGCTTCGCCTACCATCTCGAAGGCTCCGCTCCCAGCGGCAAAGACCGCAGCGCAGGAATAGCCGAAATCGTAGGCCGCCTCAAGCCCGGCATCACGCAACAGCAGGCCATCGCCGACCTCAGCACCATCCAGTCCAGCCTGGCAAAAACATATCCCGAAGGCCGCTACCTGACTTCAGTCTTTCTGCAATCCAAGCTCAAAGAGGTCACTGGCGACCTGCGTCCCGCGCTGCTCATGCTCATGGCCGCAGTCCTCGCCGTGCTGCTCATCGTCTGCACCAACGTCGCCGGACTCATGCTCACCCGCACCATGAAACGGCGTGGCGAAATCGCCCTCCGCGCCGCCCTCGGCGCTTCCTCCAAACGCATCTGGCAGCAGATTCTCCTTGAATCCCTCATCCTCGGCCTCGCTGGCGGAGCCATCGGCATCGTCCTCGCCTACGCCCTCCTGCACATTGCCCTTCCCTTCATTCCCAACGACATCCCGCGCATCGGCGAAGTCGCCATCAACGGCCGAGTGCTCGCCTTTACCATA
>Ga0207035_1198_pt1 | contig 12214 bp, 11 predicted proteins | sample Alteio_BWMinCont_77_FD_153272 | JGI IMG/M metagenome (GOLD analysis project Ga0207035, IMG submission 153272) | Enriched cells from forest soil in Barre Woods Harvard Forest LTER site, Petersham, Massachusetts, United States -... | ecosystem: Environmental > Terrestrial > Soil > Temperate forest >... | reverse complement strand
CAGGGCCCGGGCTGAACCCCGGTTAACCCGAGAGTTACCGAGGCAGGCCAAAAAACAGCCGCAGCCAGGGGCCGAGGTCGGAGAACTCGACGGCTTTTCCGGTCGAGATTAGGAACAGCCTCATGTTGTCGGTGAACCCCTCGCCGGCGAACACCACCAATCCTGGGATCGGCCAGGCCGCGATGTCATTGATCACTGAAGGAATTTTTTCCTCGGCGGTCCCGGGCACGGCTTGAAACTTGCACTCGACCCCCAGCGTCTTTCGCGTTTGTGGATGAGTGATTACCACGTCGATGTGGCGGATGGCGCCCCAGATGCGCCGCGCGACGCGCACCTGTTTCCTGGACTCTAGGCCGAAGTTCTGTGCCAGTTCGACCACGGCCCGCACCAATTCGTCCCCATTCGAGACCGCTAATCCTTTGCCGGGCATGCGTTATCCTGAAGGCAATTGCTTTCCATTTTGCGTATTTAGCGGTTGAATCTCTGCGTTGACGATTATCGTACGCAATCTCCGTCGGCTCAGTTGTAGGTTGCGACAATCAGCTCCGAGACTCGCCCGCGCTTCGATCCGTCGCAATTCACTGCTCGACGGGCTTGAACGGTGTTTAGATTGAACTCGGCATAAAGCCTTCGAGTTAAGGGAGTGTCCGAATTGGAAAGCATCACTTGAGCTCCGTGCCGGGCCGCCTGGCCAACGAGCTTGGCAAGTTCCCTCTGCCGCGCCTCGCCAAATTCTTCCTTCGTGTACGAAGTGAAATTAGCTGTCCGTGACAGCGGGTAATAAGGAGGGTCCACATAAACGAAATCGCCCCGTTTAGCTTCCTCCAGGGTTTTGCGAAAATCCTGGACTGCCAGATCGACATCCTGCAGGGCACGACTCGCTGCTAGCAAGTTGGCTCGATCGTAAAGTGAAACCTTCTCAGGCCGATAGGAACCGATCGGAACATTGAATTCGCCTCGGGCATTAACTCGCCAAAGACCGTTATAGCAGGTCTTATTCAAGAAAATCATGCGCGACGCCCGTTCAACAGGTCCGCTCAATTTGTGTTCTTTGCGCACCTGGTAGTAATAACGCTCACCTCCCAACCGGAATTGCTGCAGATGCTCATCCAGCCTCCCCATCAACGTCTCTACATCGTCCCGGACCGCTTGATAGCAGTTCACGAGTTCTTCGTTGTTGTCGCGCAGAGCCGCCCGGAACTTCGGGAATCGGGCTTTGAGGTGGAAGAAAACCGCGCCGCCACCAACAAATGGCTCGCAGTAGGACTGGATAAGCGCAGGAAAAAATGGTTCGAACTGGTCAAGAAGCTGAGATTTTCCTCCGGCCCATTTAAGAAATGGCTGCGCTTCGCGACCGGCTACGCTATTCGTTTTGACCGGTTGAGCCCGAGATCGCGCGCGGCTCGGGACCTTGCGGGCGAGCGGGGCGGCAGGTTGCGTATCCGGCATCGAAGGATCGAGCCATGAGCCACACACAAAGATCAAGAGGATAATGGACTGTTGGAAACACAAAAGCGTATCTTACGGCGTAATGCCGACTTTCAGTCTGCTGTATCGCCGACTTTTAGTCGGCAGACGTACGGGCTTTCAGGAGACTTGCCTTTGTAGCACGCCTGGCACACTGAAGTCTGCGATACAGCAAAATTGAAAATCTGCGCTACGATTTTCAAAGGCACGATATGCGTGCGTATGCTGTGTGTCTTTAAAACGACATGCATAAAGCCAGGATTCCATCATTCCGCGAGCCTTCCTTGGGCCGGTTCGGGCCGCTCAGGCGGTTCGTGGCGATTACCTTGACGGTCTGGCCGGTTCTTGGAGTATACATGATTACAGACCACCATCAGGTCTCCCTGCCTACCGCCGTCGTAATGCCCTCGTGCGTGCCGTTCTGGCCCGCGCTCGCGTTGCCCTACTTGGGACTGATGTTCGTTACCTGGCTGCTGCCGGTTGCGATCCGTGACGACAGGCTGTTCCGCGCTTGCCTGGGCGCACTGGCGATCGCCTATCTGTTGACAATACCGTGGTGGATACTATTGCCGACAACGCTGCCTCGCCCTGCGCTGCAGGACGGATGGTCAACTGCCTGCTACCGATGGCTCGTTATGGTGGATCCTCCCAACAACGTAATGCCATGCGGCCACGGAATCGGACCAGTCGTTGGAGCTTGGTTCGCCGGTCGCGACCGTCCAACATGGCGTTGGTGGCTGGTTGGACTGCTCGTGTTAGGACTGCCCTCAATCGCTTTTACCTGGCAGCATCGCCCGGTTGATATCCTGTTCGGCATTGGAGCCGCTGCTATTGGGATAGCTTTCGCCGAGGCGCTTTTCCGCACGAAGAAGCGCAGACTCGAAGATCTGGGTTCAACCCCAGCCAATCATGATCATATTTCACGTCCTTAGCGTGGATGGGCTCAAGGAGAAGTGAATACCGGTTTTGACCTCAAACGGAGCAGGCGATTCGGTTCGGGTCAAAGGTTTGGGGGTTCTGGGACCTGGACAAAAAACGGATGACGCCCAGCGCCAGAACCGCGAGAGCGGCAATTTGGTAGCCGGTGAGCGCCCCAGTATGCGAGGCTCCTCCCGAAGGAACTCGTGGAGAAATCGGAATGCGCCGTAGCCTATCAGGTAAAGATGGAAATGCTGGCCTGGCAACAGCTTCGCCCTTCGCAACCAAAGAACAAGGACCAGAGCAAGGAGATTGAAGATGAGTTCTACGGGAACAGCAGGCCATCGCGCATGCCCCGAGACATCCCTAACCGTGTACCACGCGGGCGAGCACTGGATTCCTTGGCAACACCCGCTGGTCCAACATCCGATCCGGCCCAGCGAGATTGCGATGGGGACTATCAACGCAAATCTGTCTCCAGTGATGCCGGGATAATCAAGCAACCGCTTCACCGCTTCTACGGCAGCGTAGCCGCCAAGCAACCCGCCCAGAATACTCTTGCCGGTGCCCAATTGCCTCCAGAAGTCAGCAGCGCCTAAGTGGAGATAGCCTTCAGCAAGAAAATACACGGCTTTCGCCCCCAGAAACGCCCCCGCCAGCGCCGCCAGGTAGATAGTCAGCAAACGTGGGTCCCGCCGGGCCATACGCCGCCATAACGTCAAACTCACCCCAAGGCTAATCAGCGTCAGCCAACCATAGGGAGCCAGAGTCACGGCTCGGCCCTCGAGTCGTCAAAACCAGAGTAATACCTGCAGAAAGAGTCGAGCTTGCCGTCCGGTCGAATCACGTGTGTGCAGCATCGGTCAATTCGATCCTCGTCCCAGGTCCAGGCGTCCATGAAAGGCTTAATCAGGATGCGGAAAGTATTCGACTCGTCCATCTCGAAGCGCCTCAGGAGGTTGCCCAAAGGCTCGGATTCGCAGCCGCACCGGACTAGATCTTCAAGCTTGTAGCGGACTTTGTCCCTAAGGAAATCCTGCACCTTGGTAAAATCGATGAAATCACTCACGGAATAAGTGACGCCGTTTGCTTTCAAGAGATACCCGATCGTCGCACAATTCGGGTCACCACAAGGCAGCGGAGTGAAATCCTCGAAACGCAATCGGCCCTTGGATTGTTCAACAGCAGCCAGAATGATATCTGCAGTGTTCAGACGAACTTCAGCCCCTGCGGGAGGCAATCGACCCGAAAGGAACAATGGTTGAAAACAGACGCCGCGAATGTGAGGAAACTGCAGCCCGAACTCTATTGTCTCCCAAAGCCAACCCAACGTTTGATGTGTCACCGTCATCGCCAGCGTCAACGGCAACTTCATCTCACGGCAACGCTCAATAGCGCGTCGGCGGACTGCGCGCAAATCGGCGCCGCGCAGGAACCGTTGCCCTTCCTCCTGAATCCCATCGAACTGTAGATAAAGTTGCAGCCGGCGGTGTTGAGCTGCCACTGCCAATTGGCTGGCGAAATGTTCGTCCGTTGCGATGCGCACGCCGTTGGTGTTGATTAGCAGGTAGTCGATGTTCCGATTGCTTTGTACCCATTCGACCACCTCAAAAAACTCGGGATGGAGAGTCGGTTCCCCTCCCGAGAGCTGCAAAATCTCGATCCTTCCTTTGCGGTCAAGCACGCCTTGAATTCTGTCCCTCAGCTGGTCGAAAGGGACTGCTTTGACGTGATGAGACTCGGCGTTGGGGGAGTCTGCGTAACAGGCGGGGCAGGATAGGTTGCAAGACTGCACAATTTCGATCAGAGCGAGACAGGTGGAGAGCTTTTCAAACGGACCATCGCCCCGGCCGTCGGAATTTCGGCCCAGGGTGCCTGCTGCGCAACCAGTCGCCGCACAACAGGCCTGCTTGCCGAACGCGCCGCCTTTTGAGTCGAAAAAATTCGACTGGTCGAGGCGCTCCGAGTTTTCCGGATTTCCACGCGCCAACCAGTAGAATCGCGCGTCCGAAGCAATGCAAACCGAGGCTTCACCATGCTCCGGACAACGGCGCCGCAGAAAGACCATGGCAGGTGTGGCGCCAGCCAACCAAACTTCGGCCGGGCAACGTGCGTTGCACACCGGGCAACGACTGAGTGTGCGTTTAAGCAAACGCTCGCCGGCCGCGGCCACAGTATCCGCAATTGTCAGGTTAGTCGACATTACGACGCTCCGGGGCGACTATCATGCGGCGGGCCGTAGAGACAAGCGGCCACGCGGATAGATGGCAATATAAGCGCCCGCGATCAAGGCTGCCGTCACGATGCCGAAAGCCGCTTGCTGCCAAGTTACTGTCCCGCGCACCAGATACACCACTCCCACCGTACACTCCAACACCCCTCTTGCGATCCCCACCTGAACCCAGATGAGGTGCCTGATGGGGTGTGTTGCTGCAATTACGTAGCCACAGCCCATGGTGGCGAAGACACATCCCCACAACCCGATGAGATAACTCACCGCAGTGGGCAAATCGTTGAAGTGAAATGCCATCTCGACCCGTTTCGGCTCCAGGATCAAGAGAGCCCCGAGCAGGAACAAAACCGCCGCATCGATCATCAGCACATACCGCAGGAGAGTCAGTTTCATAGAATTTCCGGTTTGCACGGGGCTAGAAGTGCATAGCACAGCTCGCAAAGAGCACTGCGACGCCTACTAGTAAAATGATGCCGGCGATGAGAATCACGCGTAAAAGCACGTGTCCCACGGTCATGACTGCAGCGCCCAAAAAGTCATCTCCGGGAGGTCGCGGCTCGGTCAGTTCAAATTCGAAACCGCAAACTGTGCATCTGCGGAATCGACCCGCATCAGCGAAAAGAACGTCCTTCTGGCAACGTGGACAAAAAGCCCGTGGTCCGCTCATATGTGTTAAAAGGGAACGGAGTTATTGTGACACAGGTCCAGCGTGTTGTCACGAGGTCAGGCAATCCAGGTACCATTCGGTCCGAACTTGCCACCAGCGCTTCCTGATGGCCGTGCTGAGGACAGAATTTATCGAAGAAGAACATTTCTTCGTGCAGCGCAGGATTCGCTAAGCGTTTGGAAAGCCCCCGGCTTACCCGTCTTTCCCGGAAACATATTGCGCTAGACATCCGGACCCGTCCTGGGATTGTTTGCTCTGCGGTCCTGGGTCGCGCCCGACTTTCGCGAAGCGCTTGGACTGCGGGAGCTTGCTCCCGCTTTTTTAGCTTACGTGGCGCCCTTCCACACCAAAAGCGGCGCAGAACCGCCCCGCTCAGCAAACGCTTCGCGAAGTTGCTAACCAGGGAGTGATCCGATCTTTATGGAGCACTCGCGAGGTACGGAATGGTCAGGGGGCCCTGGGGGAGAACGCCGATGCGAAGGCCGTTCGAATGGGCAGCGACTAGTTGATGCACGGTCGAGCCAATATCCTTGCACGGCGTCAAATGCGCGGCGCGCACTTGGTCCTCCGGGAGCGAGCTGTACAGACGAATTTCGTTTTGACGCTGAATGAGGGCCTGAATCTGGGCTTGCCATTGCTCCGGCCGGACAAAGCCCGGGGTGGACAGGAGCGTAAGGATCTCCTCCGGGCTGGCGGCGGTGCGCAGGAGTTGATCGAAGCTGGACCCGGCTGGGACGCCGTCACAACACTCGCAGGCCAGGATGAGCGTTCCGCCTGGCTTGAGGATGCGCGCACCGGCGCTCATACCTTTGACCCCTTGATACAGATTCCTGTCCAGGGGATAGCCGCTGTTGGTGGTAATAACTATCTCGAACGGGGCCGCGACTGGCTGCATGGCCGATTTTATAACAAAGGCACAGCCAACCCGGTGAGCGGCAATCAGATCGCCCGCAAACACACCGGTGATTTGGCGTTGGTGGTTGAGAGCGACGTTGAGGAGAAAGCTGGGACCCGCGCGCAGAGCGATGTCGCGCATCTCCTCCCAGATTGGATTGCCTTCGGTAATAGCGAAGGTCGAGGATGGATCGGCAATGTTCCGGGCACCGTGATTGTCAACGACGGTCTGCATGCCGGCGACACCGGGCATAATGCCCTTGGGTCCGCCACTGAACCCGGCAAAGAAATGGGGCTCAATGAACCCGGTGATGATGCGGACGTCCGCTTCAACTAGATGGCGATTTAGCAAGGCAGGCCTTCCTTCGCGCGTCGTGCCGACGGAGACTAGCGCCTGTGGGTTTTCAGGCTCATGGTTCAGCACCCGGTAATTCTGGACGACCTTTGGAGTGAGCAACTCCTCCAGCTCGCCGCGGGTATTAGGCCGATGTGTGCCTAGTCCATTGAGCAATGTGATCTGCTCTCGCGGCACCTCAGCCAAGTAATCGAGCAGCCAGGGAATCAGGCGCTTGTTGGGTGTTGCCCGGGTAATATCAGTGAAAACGATGCAAACGCGATCACGGGCCTTGATCCACTCTTTGAGTGGGCGTGCTGAAATCGGTTTATCCAATGCGTCGAGAACGGCGGACCGTTCATTGCGCAAACCGGGCGTTTGGCTGGGCTCAATGACCGAGGTTCGTTCGTCAGGCAATTCCAGAGGCAGTTGCCCTCGACCATAGGCTAGATGAACTCTCATTTGCGTCAGCCGACCAGTGCGCCTCCCGGCTAGCGGGCCAGGGAGAGATTCCGCAACACCCGCACGGTCGAGGATGCCTTGTTCAGCGTGTAGAAGTGAACTCCGGGCGCACCTTGCCGCAGCAGATCTTCGCATTGCCTGCTGGCGTATTCAATGCCGAACTCGGCGACAGCCGCGTCGTTGTCGCCCAGTTCATCAAGCTGCGCCGCCAGTGCGCCGGGGATTCGAGCGCCACACATCGCGGTGAACCGTTTGATCTGTGAGCCGCTCAGAATCGGTACGATGCCGGGAACCAGTGGAACCTTCACGGCATGCTCTCGGACCATGTGGTCGCGGAATTCGTAGTAATCGGCGTTGTCAAAAAACAACTGGGTTACGACGAAATCCGCTCCGGCATCGATTTTGGCTTTCAAGTGACGCCAGTCTGCATGCTTGCCGGCTTTGCACGCGATGTGGCCCTCGGGGAAGCCGGCTACACCGATGCAAAAGTCGCCTTGCGCGCGAATAAAGCCAACCAGTTGGCTGGAGTACTCAAACCCGCCCGGCGTGAGTTTGAATTCGCCCCCGCCCGGAGGGTCGCCGCGCAAAGCGAGCACATTCTTCACGCCAAGACGTTTGATTTGGCCGAGCAGATCCTGGATCTGGTCCTGAGTCGAACAAACGCAGGTCAAATGGGCCACAGCCGTGAGGCCATGCTCTTTCTGGATTCGATCCACGATCATCAGCGTCTTATCGCGCGTGCTGCCTCCAGCCCCATACGTGACCGAACAATAATCCGGCCCAGTTTGCATCAGGGCGGGAATCGTCTTCTCGAACAGGGTGTGATCGCCCTCGTCGGTTTTAGGTGGAAAAAATTCGAAGGAAATCACCGGGCGTGCGGCGATGCGCCTGGCGGTATAGATATCGCGAATTAACTGCATGTGGGATTAAGATGCGGGCATTCTTCACAAAATCCAAGCTTCGATCAGAGAGTCAGGCGTAATGCCTCAACCAAGGCGGGCCCTTGGCATTGGAACGCCGGCTTCAGCCGGCAGCCCGGGCGGCCCTAAATTCGAGAGCCCGTCCTCCTGGTTTCCCTGCCAGCTGAAGCCGGCGTTCCTCCTTCACTGCCATGTTTAGGGTTCGTGACATCTTGCGGGAGCCCTGGGAACGCAAAAAAGCCCCTTCGCAAGGTGCGAAGGGGCCTGAAGAGGAACTGAACTAAATTAGAACTTGTATGCTACGCTGGCCATTAGCATATAGGCATTGCTCTTAGTTCCGGTCCCGAAGACCGTACCGCCATAGGCATTGGAATCGTCCGCAGCATGATCCCAGCGGAATTCCACACGGCTCATGACGTTTTTCCACAAGTCGTATTGCAACGTGGCAGTACCTTCGACGACCTTGCGGGCTCCAAAGGTCCCAGCAAAGGTTGAGGAAGCGTATTCGGCGCGACCGTAAAGACTCAGCTTCTCGGTGGCCTGATACGACAGATAAACCCCAGTAGCATTTGCGTACGCGGAGGTTTCGGTGCTGCTTCCTGGTAACGGCTGGGTTGTCAGGGCCGCATAGTCGTAAGAGGCGCCCACTTTCAGGCCAGTTACTGGTGTCGAGAGTGTAGCCCCGACATAGAAGCTAGTCTCGTCGGACCCATTAGGACCGGCAAAGGCGTTGAAGCCGTTGATGATGCAAGCGGTTAACGTCGAGCCAGACACTGCGCCCCAATTGGTCGGGGCTGTGAAAGTCATCGACGCCATGTAGGTCTTGTACGATTCGGCCTTGGGTCCTTGGACACCGGCGGCAGTGCTTGCGGGGCCTAAAAAGGCGCGTCCGTTAATCGTCGGGCCATAAGTATCGGCGATCGCCGCCGAGGCAGAAAGCACATCACAGACCTGGTAAGTGGCTTGCACGCCGGTATGTGTCGTGGGTTCCATCGTATAGCCGTAAGATCGAGTTACGTTCGGATTGTTAATCGACTCGAACACCTCGTAGCCAATCAACGTGTCCCAAACACCAATCTTGAAGTCCAAACCATTGCCGACCGGCGCATGCAGGGCGACGTAAGCCTGTTTGACGGCGAAGTCCGCGTTGGCGGAGGCCACAGGTGATTTGGTATTGAACAAACTCGCGTCCGGGCCAGCCAGCAAGCTTACTTTATAACCTGCTCCCCATTGGTCGGCCGCGTCCACGGGCTTTTCCAAGTTTAGTTCGATAACATTGAGGTTAAAACCGTCCGCCTTGCTCGGTGTGTTCCAAGCGTAGCCGGGCACGTTCGCATTGCCGGTTCCCAGATTCCACTGCGCCGAGGTATCAACATACCCGCTAAGCGTGGTGGCTGAGAGTGCCGTCAAAACGGAACTCGGTTTTTCCTCCGCGTGCGTCACTGCCGGTAGACTCACCAGTCCGGCACTGAGCAAACCCAATGTCCATGCATTACACTTCATGATTCTTGTTCTTTGGTTTAGTTTTGTTTCCGTGATTCGCAGCTCGCGCGTCGAGTTGGTGACGTTTGCAGCCGCAGAGTATCTGTGGCAACAGGGCACGTGCTGTGCCAAAAGAAACGCAAATTCTACAAGGACGTGCAAGATAAATATTTATGGCTTTTCCTCCTCATTCTGCGCGCGGCCTCATCGCGCTGATTTTGCCCGCGATGGTCAAATTTCGCCAGAAGATTCTTCGGCCGGTTGTTGCGGTTTGAACTCGCAACAACCGGCGACTAGCTTGGCTGAATGTCTGCCCTGCAGCGCTAACTTAGCCTAGGGCATTGCACATTTTCGAAGCTCGCTCAGAACTTGTAAATGACGTTGGCAGCGAGCATGAAGGCGTTGCTCCGAGTGGGGGCTCCGGTGGTGGGGTCGGCGGCGCCGAAAGCCTCGCCGTGTTCCACGTGATCCCATCGGAATTCCACACGGGTCAGGACGTTCTTCCAGAGGTCATATTGCGCGGTGGCGGTGACTGCGTAGATGCTGTTCGCCCGTCCGAAGGGTCCGAGGCCTACTGTACCGAATCCTTGGTCGATGTCGCCAGTAACGTACTCGACGCGACCATGGAAACTGAGTTTCTCGGTCGCCTGGAAGGAAGCGTAACCAGCGATGGACCAAATGTCAGCCTTATCTTTGGTGCCGGCAAAGGCCCCCGAGTTGGGTGTGGTATCGATGTTAAGGAGATCCCAAGCGGCTCCCAGGCGCAATCCTGTGATTGGCGTGGCAAGCGTGCCGCCAACATAAGCGCTCAAAGCCGGCACTCCCAGGCCGGTGCCCAAAACGGAGTTATTGAATCCGTTTACGATGCCGCCATAGAGGGTCGATCCGGAGGCAAAGCCAAAGTTATTGGGAGCCGTTATAGCGATCGAACCCATGTAAGTTTTGTAGGATTCGGCGTGTGGGTTTGATGCCTGGACCGGTGCAAAGGCGCGACTGTTAATAGCTGGCCCGATCGTATCAGCTATGCCGACCGAGGCACTGACCATTTCGCTAAAGTGATAGCTGGCCAGCACACCAGTCTCAGTTTGGGGCTCGATCGAGTGTCCGTACGAGCGGGTGTAGTTGGGATTGTTGGGCGATTCAACGGACTCATAGCCCAGGATGCTGTCGAAGACGCCGATCTTAAAGTCCAGGCCGTTCCCGACCGGTGCGCGCAATGCGACGTATGCCTGACGTATGGCAAAATCGCTCTTTCCTGTCGAAAGCACCGATTGCGTCCCGAGCACGTTTGCATCAGGCCCTGCCCACAAGTCGACCCGGTAACCGGCCGACCAATCCGACTCGTCGAGCGGCTTGTCGAGCCGCACCTGAACAACGTCCAGGTTGAACCCGTCAGCCTTGCTCGGTGAATCGAACTTGTAAGGCGGCATGTAACTGTTCCCCGTCCCAAGATTCCATTGGGCGGACGTGTCCACGTAGCCACTTAAGGTCGTCGAGGCCAGCGCGGTCATGACCGAGCTGGGTTGTTCCTCGGCTTTTGCGGCCGACGCCAGGCTGACCACTCCCAGAGCGGCCAAGGCGACTGTCCAGTTGTCAAACTTCATTTCGTTCCTCCGGTATGTATTTATGGTTCTCTATTTGTTTCGAACTCTGTCTGCGAAGAGAGCAAATCCCGTTTGCCCCTCGCACCTAGAAGCAGGTGCTCAATGGCGAATTCATAGCAAACGCCCAATTCTTGACAACAAAGTTTTTCCTGGTTTAGGCCTTGAGTGTCCATAATTGGGACACACGATTCCCCTCCTGCCACTCTCTGGTCTGCGCAACTCAGTCCTGGTCAATATCCAAAAGACCCCCCTTGCCGTTACCGAGCCGGACGTTGCAATCGTGCCGCCGATGCCTGCCTGTGCCTTTCATGGGGCCTTCGCAGGGACATAATTCCGGGACCCGGGACATCGGTGCCCATCAGATTTGACTTCTCGATGCCGAAGCGGTGGAACAAACCCTGCTTACCTAGGCACCATCTAATGTGCGCTACACTGTACACCACTGAGGTGACCCTGTCCGGGTCCAATCCCGGGGTTATCAACCGATAAACGGATTTATTGTTATGTCTGCCTACGCCTACGTTGCTCGAGAGACGGCTACCGGCCGCGAGATCCGGAGTTCTATTGAAGCCGCTACGGAGCAAGCTGCCATTGCCGCTTTATTGAACCGCAATCTGCTCGTCGTTTCGATTCAGGAAAAGATCGGGAAAAAGGGCCGAACTAGCGGCGGCAAAGTGGCCTTGGCGGACCTGGTAGTCTTTACCCGACAGTTAGCCACAATGGTCGACGCTGGTTTGGCCATGGTGCAGTCCTTGCAGGCCCTGGCCGAACAGACCACCAACAAGGTGATGCGGGATATCATCCGTGATATCACCACGCGCGTGGAAGGTGGCGACAGTTTTTCCGAAGCCTTGCAAAAGCATCCTAAAGCCTTCAGCCGCCTCTACGTTTGCATGGTGGGAGCTGGCGAAAAGGGTGGTTTGCTGGCTGAAATCCTGGCCCGCCTGGCTGTTTACTTGGAAAACGCGGCCCGCCTCCGCAAGAAGGTCAAATCTGCGATGATGTATCCGACGGTGGTGACCATCGTGGCCATATTAATTACGATTTTCCTTCTGATCAAAGTGGTGCCGGTATTCGGTGAGATTTTTAGGAGCTTTGGTGCGACTCTTCCTGCCCCCACCCAGTTCCTCATCGATCTTAGTCATTTCGTTCAAAAGTTCATTCTCCTGATCCTCATTGGAGGCGGTGGCGGTGTTTACGGGTGGTTTTACTTCATCAAGACACCGGCTGGCC
>Ga0207035_1197_pt1 | contig 12214 bp, 12 predicted proteins | sample Alteio_BWMinCont_77_FD_153272 | JGI IMG/M metagenome (GOLD analysis project Ga0207035, IMG submission 153272) | Enriched cells from forest soil in Barre Woods Harvard Forest LTER site, Petersham, Massachusetts, United States -... | ecosystem: Environmental > Terrestrial > Soil > Temperate forest >... | reverse complement strand
AATGAACGTGGTTGCAAAGCGTCGGAACAGACTCGATGGCCTGGATGATGTCGAGCGTAAAGTCGCGGGGATGGGAGGTTGTAAAGCGGACTCGACGAATCCCGGCAACCTGACCAACCTGAGCCAGTAGCTCCGCGAAGCTCCGCTTCCCTTCAGGATCGTGATAGCTGTTCACATTCTGGCCCAGCAGTAGAATTTCGGTATAACCCATGTCCGCAATCCGGCGCGCCTCAGCCAAAACGGAATCAGAGGTGCGGGAGCGCTCTTTGCCACGCGTATAAGGCACCACGCAGTAGGCACAGAACTTGTCGCAACCTTCAATAATAGTGATGTAGGCGCGGTGTGGATTTTTGCGCGAGGTGAACTCTGTTTCGAAGGCTTCATCGGTCTGACGGTCGTCAAGGCCGGTAATCCGCCGCTCCCCTGCCTCCAGGCGCGCCAGCATCTCTGGCAGCTTGCGATAGGAGGAGGAGCCGGAGACGATAGAGACAAAAGGCGCCTTGTCGAAAATCTTTTCGCCCTCTTGCTGGGCCACGCAGCCGATGACAGCAAAGCGCTTCCCTTCGCCCTGAAGGCGTTTGTAGAGATCGAGGCGGTGAAAGACCTTCTGCTCAGCTTTGTCGCGGATGGAGCAGGTGTTGTAGAGGATCAGTCCGGCGGCATCTTCCGATTCGACCTGACTGTAACCCTCACTCTCCAATGTGCCGATGACCTTTTCTGAGTCATGGGCATTCATTTGACACCCGAAGGTCTCAATGTAGAAGGTCTTATCTGGGCCGTTCCCGGGAATTTCATCCATGGCAGCATTGAGTATAGCGCGTTACTCATTCGTTAAGCTGCCTGCGCTTGAGTTCCATGTAAGCTGGAAGATGATGGCTATAAACGACGACGAATTAAAACCCCTCGAACATAGCTCACAGAACAACTGCTTTGGCTGCGGCGCGGCGAATGAAACTGGCTTGCAACTGCGGTTTTCGGTGGCTCCCGATGGCACGATTGTGAGCCTGATTAACCTGGGCGCGCGCTTTACTGGCCCTCCGGGATTTATTCATGGCGGGATTCTGGCGACGCTAATGGATGAGGCGATGAGCAAGACCCTTAGAGCACGGGGCGTGACGGCCATGACCCGAAATATGGAGGTGGATTACCTGCGTCCGGCTCCCATTGAAACGCCGCTGAGGATTGAGGCGAAACATCTGCGCGAAGAAGGCCGTAAACACTGGTGCGAAGCAGTATTGCTCGATTCCAAGGGACGGACCCTGACGAGCGGAAAGGGTTTGTTTATTGCGCTGGATCCTGAACTGGTGGCGGCTCATCTGGCTCGGAGTAAATAATCCGTTTCGATTGAGGTGCCAGATGCTGAGATCGACTCTTTACAGATATCCCACTTCTCAAAATGCGAGAAATGGGGCACCCAATTCCTACACCCCCCACCTACCAATTTCCTGTACCTGACCCCTTCCCAATTCCTGCGCTTGACCCCTCTTAATTCCCTTTCCAATCGCTGTTACACTTGAATTTCAGCAATTGTGCAGCGAATACTGCACACTGAGAGCGTGAAAGCTCCCCCAATGGCTGCGGAGAGGTTGGTATTCGATGAGCGAAATGAATGGAAGCAAGACAGTACAGAGTTCCGGGACGTCATTGCGCCTGAAGGTGGGCTTGGCGGAGATGCTCAAGGGTGGCGTCATTATGGACGTGATGAACCAGGAGCAGGCAGAGATTGCAGAAAAGGCTGGCGCAGTGGCCGTGATGGCGCTGGAACGCGTGCCGGCAATGATCCGCGCCGAGGGCGGCGTTTCCCGGATGGCCAACCCGAAAATTATCAAAGGAATTCAATCTGTAACCTCAATCCCCGTGATGGCGAAGGCACGCATCGGGCATTTTGTGGAGGCGCAGATTCTGGAAGCGCTCGGCGTTGATTTCATCGACGAGAGCGAGGTTTTGACCCCAGCGGACGAGACCCATCACATCGACAAGCATGCCTTCAAAACTCCTTTTGTTTGCGGAGCACGCGATTTAGGCGAGGCCCTGCGCCGCATTGCCGAGGGTGCTGCCATGATTCGCACCAAGGGCGAGGCGGGTACGGGAGATGTAGTCCACGCTGTAAAGCACATGCGCCAGATCGTGAAAGAAATGCGCGCACTGACGGTTCTGGGCGAAGAGGAACTTTTCTGTGCCGCAAAGGACCATCGTGCGCCGTATGAACTGGTCCGCATGGTGGCAAAGACAGGCAAGTTGCCGGTACCGAACTTCTCTGCTGGCGGAATTGCCACTCCTGCAGATGCTGCGATGATGATGCAGTTGGGTGCTGAGACTGTGTTTGTAGGTTCGGGCATCTTTATGAAGGAAGGCGCAACGCCGCTGGACCTGACCGTCAAGAAGGACCGCGAAGAGGCTGAATCGCGTGCCAAGGCCATCGTGATTGCAACCACACACTTCAATGATCCAAAGATTCTTGCCGAGGTGAGTGAACAAATGACCGGCGCCATGAAGGGCCTGGCGATTGCCTCGCTGGAAGAGAGCGAACTGCTGCAAACTCGCGGTTGGTAGACAGTAGTGGGTTCCCACATCTCACCATCGAGATGTAGGAACCCTGATTTATGGTACACACAAGGAATATGGAATATGGCCCGCAGTTCCCTTTTGGAGATGCGGGCCATGCTTTTCCTGAACCAATTTCAACGAGGATGGACCGAGTTTGGCAGAGCGTACATTGCGTATTGGAGTGTTGGCGATTCAAGGGGATTATGCAGCCCATGCTGCGGCCCTGCGCGATGTGGGCGCGGAGCCAGTGGAGGTTCGCAAACCGGAGGAATTGACCGGACTTGACGGATTGGTGATTCCAGGGGGCGAGTCAACCACTATTCTGAAATTTCTTGAGCGCGATGGTTTTTTTGAGGCTCTGAAACACTTTGCTGAGACAAAGCCAACGTTTGGCACCTGCGCTGGCTCGATTCTGCTGGCGAAGGAAGTGACACGACCGGCACAGAAAAGCCTGGGAGTCCTGGATGTAACCATCGAGCGCAATGCCTATGGGCGGCAGATTGATTCTGCGATTCTTACCGGCGAGACCAAGCTGCCCGGCGGGCCTATAGAGATGGTTTATATTCGCGCGCCCAGGATTCTGAAAACAGGCGCAGGAGTTGAGGTGCTTGCGGAGCGGGATGGCTTCCCTGTTCTGGTGCGGGAGGAGAAGCTGCTGGCGGCGACCTTCCATCCGGAGATGAGCGCGGATCGACGGATCCATCAGCTCTTTCTGGAGATGGTGAAGGCGGTACGCTAAGAAAAAAGTATGTGACGCAGGCAGAATACCGTGCATCCTATTTGGTTGAGGGAGCGGGAGCTAAGATGCCAGTAACCACGCGGCGTACTCCAAATGAGATCAATAAGCAGTCCTCGCTGGGTCATGGGGGACGTCCGCCAGAGCTTCCTCGACCGACTGGAGGTGGCGGAAATGGCGATGGGGATAATTGGGCAAATCAGCCTCAGGGTCACCGAGGACCGCGGGAACACCTAAGCCGCTGGCGCAGATTAATGACAGTAGGCATAGGAAGTGACCTGTTCTTCTTTCTTATTTTGATTCTCGTCTTTTACAACGCTAAATCCAGTTGGCACCTTAATCAACGGACGCTGGAAGTTATCGGAGACTGGCATCCCATCAAATTGCCGAGACTGCTTTGGGTGAATACCGCTGTGCTGGCGTTAAGCAGCGTTACCGTGGAATTCGCACGGCGTCATATTTTTTACGAGTTGGATGTGATTGAAGAGTGGCTCGGACTGGGTCGTCCTGCTGCTCGCCGTACCATGCCGTGGTTGGCTGCAACCGTTGTACTCGGCTCAATTTTCCTTGTTGGACAAACGATGGTCTGGCTTCAGTTGACAGGCAAAGGATATGTTTTTCTGGGCAATCCCAGTCCCGCGAGTTACTGTTTTTATTTGATGACGGGGCTTCATGCTGTGCACTTATTGGCGGGCATAGGCGCGTTGGTGGCTTCGCTCGGTGGCCTGGTTTACTTAAAAAAGATGGAGTCACGACAGATTCTTGTGGATTCCGTTGCGTGGTATTGGCATGCAATGGGGCTTTGCTGGATTTGTTTATTTTTGATCCTTGAGTTTGGGCAGTAAGTTTCCGTCCAATATTATTTGACTTTAATTTAAACATCGTTATAACGTATGTATTAACAGGGAGGTATTTCATGTTTACGCTTAAACTGACTCAGATCGGCAATTCAATCGGATTTATCTTGCCGAAAGAGGCGGCAGCTCGCCTGAAGGTAGACAAAGGAGATGTTGTATATCTGACAGAATCTCCTGATGGCTATCGGATCAGCCCTTATAGTCCTGAACTCGATCAACACATGGAAATCGTCGAGCAAATTATGAAGAAGTATCGTAACGTACTTCGTGCTTTGGCAAAGTAGTTAACCGCATGGCATGGAAATGGGTACTCGAAGAAGCGGTATTAAATGCTCATGAAGCACAGCTCGCCGCTCATGGTGGAGGAATAGGTATACGGGATCGAGGCTTACTTCGCTCAGCCTTGGCGCGGCCAGAGAAGATTGTTGCTTATGGAGATAATCCAGAGGTTGCAGATCTAGCAGCGGCCTATGCATCTGGAATCATTCGCAACCATCCATTCGTGGACGGTAATAAGCGCACGGCTTTTGTAACGATGGTGTACTTTTTAATTCTTAATGGCTGGATGCTTGATGTTGAGGATTCTTCTGCGGTCCTGAATATTCTGAAACTGGCTGCGGGAGAACTCTCAGAGGCTGAGTTTGCACTATGGGTGCATAACCGTCTGACTCTTATTTGATACTGATTAATTTCCACTGGAATGAAATTTCTTTTCTGTCCTCAAAATTTTCTTAAGGGCTTTACGGTTTAAAGACTAGCTGCCCAACGCCCTGACAACCGCCTGAATCAGCCCTGGAATATCTGAGGGGCGTGCTTCTTCTATAGGCTCCCATGAGTATTCACGCAGAGTAGCCGTGGTGATGGGCCCGATGGAGATAGCTGTCAGCCCTGAGGGTGGCATGCGAAAGCCAGCCAGTTCTGCGACCTGCGCAAAATTGTGTACCGTAGAGGAACTGGTAAAGGTAGCGGCGCTGAGCGCGGAGTTGAGGGCGCTCCGCATCTGATCGGCTACACCGGCGGGTGGAACATTCTGATAGGCATCCACTACGTCGACTGTGGCTCCGAGAGCACGAAGCCGGTCTGGGATAACATCGCGAGCGATTGAAGAGCGAGCCAGCAGAAATCGCTTGCCTGGGGCCACTGTGCGGAGCTTCTCTACCATAGCCTCGCCAACATACCGCGCCGGTACAAACTGCACATTCAGATGGTTTTTACGGGCGAGGTCGGCAGTGGCAGCTCCCACGGCTGCAACAGGAATCCTGGTGAGAGTGTTGGCGGGAAGTCCCAGATGGGCGACTCGCTGCACCAGTATGCTGACTGCGTTGGTGCTGGTCAGGATAAGGCAGTCGAAGTGCTCCACCTGTTTGAGCACGCCATCGAGTGGTCGGTAGCTGACGGGTGGGCGAATCTCAATCAGGGGCAGTTCAACCGAATCAGCACCAAGCTCGCGAAGAGCGTCGCTGAATTTGCTGGCTTGGCTTGCGGCGCGGGTTACGAGGATGCGAGTGCCTTGGAGCGGAAAAGGTCTCATAATTTTTTATTGCTAGAGACAGGCTAGATTAATTCGAGTAGTTCTGCTGCGCCCATCGTAAGCAACTCTGATGCTACCTGAGTGCCGAGTTGTATGGCGTCTGTACCAGTCGCTCGTGCTCGTATAAGCCGTGAGCCTGCGGATTCACCGACTGCTCCCAACACTTCATATTCGCGACCGAAGGGGCGGCAGTGGATACCGATGGGAACCTGACAGCCGCCGCCAAGAGCAGCCAGGGCAGTGCGTTCAGCGGTGATAGCAAAGCGTGTGGCTGGGTCGTCAAGAAAGGCCAGAGCTGCTGCGGTGGCTTCATCGCCTTTGCGCGTCTCAATCGCCAAAGATCCCTGCCCTGCTGCCGGACACATTTGTTCCGGCGAGAATCTTTCGCGAATCCACTCAGCTTTATCGAGACGATCAAGGCCAGCGGCGGCTAAAAGAATTGCGTCAACCTGCCCCTCGGCCAGTTTGCGAAGTCGTGTGTCTACATTGCCGCGAAATTCCACCGCGGTGAGGTCCGGGCGCAAAGTTCGCAGCAGGGATTGGCGACGAAGACTGCTGGTTCCGACCGTTGCTCCATGCGGCAGTGCTGCCAAAGAAGTAAATCGCTCAGAGACAAGTGCATCGCGGGGGTCAACACGGACTGGTGTCGCAGCCAGGACGAAAGGCTCCGGCAACTCTGTCGGAAGGTCTTTGAGACTGTGCACGGCGAGATCAATCTCGCCTGCTTCCAGTGCCTCTTCAATCTCTTTCGTAAACATGCCCTTGGAGCCAACCTGGGCGAAGGTGACGCCCTCTTGCAGGCGGTCGCCAGCGGTCTTGATGATGGTGAGCCTGACCAGATGCCCGGCAGCGCGAAGCAGGTCTGCAATGTGGTTCGATTGCCAGAGAGCGAGCTGTGAGCCGCGGCTTCCGATTCTGAGAGTGCTCAACTCTTGCGCTCCGATCGCTTGGCAGTAACTGTTTCTTCAGCAGCGGGATTTTTTGGCTCTGGCATTTCAACCACGGCCTCGCAGGATGCTGCCGGGACGCTGGTCAAATCATAAACATCGCGCAATAAGTCGAGGCGGTTGTTGTCTGATTGGCTGGCCGCATCCTTGAGCGCCTGCATGGGTGGGTGCAGAAATTTGTTCACCAGTCCACGGGTCAGGGCCTCGACCGCTGCATACTGCTCCGTCGTCAGAGATTCCAAACGCGCGTGGAGGCGTGCGAGTTCCGACTGTCGAAGAGACTCGGCCTGCTGTTGCAGTGCGACAATGGCAGGTGCGGCGCTCAGACTTTGGAGCTTGCGTTGGTAACGGTCTACCTCATCTGCGACCAGTGCTTCAGCAGCCTCAGCCTCTGTGGAGCGCTCGGCCAGGTGTGAAGCAGCAACAGATTGCAGGTCGTCAATATCGTAGACAAAGATTCCATCCAGGCGATTCATTTCCGGAGAAACGTCGCGGGGTACAGCAATGTCGATAAAGAACATTGGCTTATTTTTACGGCGTTGCAGGAAGAGTTGCCCATGCTCCTTGCGGAAGATCGGATGCGGCGCGCCAGTGGAACTGATGACGATATCAGCCTGCACGGCAGCCTCGTGCAAATGTTCGTAAGGCACAATAATGGGCTTGATGGCTCCAGTAAAATTCGCTGCCAGCCGTTCAGCGCGTTCCGGTGTTCGGTTGGTGACGATAATCTGACTCGCTCCCTGCTGGGCAAGGTGACGGGCCGTCAATTCAGACATTTTTCCAGCGCCAACCAGGAAGACCTTCTTCCCTTCCAGCGTTCCGAAAATCTTATGCGCCAGATCGACCGCAACTGAGGCGATGGAGACCGTCGTGTTGCCAATTTGTGTTTCTGTGCGGACGCGCTTGGCTGTCGCAAAGGCACATTGCAAAAGCTTTTCCAGCTGCGAATCAATCGCTCCAGCGGCGCGGGCCGTGGTGTAGGCCTCTTTTACCTGTCCAAGAATCTGCGGCTCGCCCACCACCATTGAATCCAGACTCGAAGCTACCCGAAACAGGTGCCGAACGGCGTCGCGGTCGCGGTGGCAATAAAGATGCGGTGCCAGCAGGGACGAATTTAGTTTGAAGTGGTCCTCAAGAAAGCGTTCCAGGGGCGTGGTCGAAGGCTCCACCCATGCCAGCAGTTCCACTCGGTTGCAGGTGGAGAGCAGCATCGCCTCCTGCACGCCGGGCACGGAGAGGAGTGCACGCACGGAATCCGGCAAGGCGTGCGGCGCAATCGCCAGCCGCTCCCGAACCTCGATAGGCGCGCTTTTGTGGTTCACTCCCAGCAGTACGAGGCTCATGGTTTGGTGTACCTGTGCACATGGCTAAAGAGGTTGGCAATCCAGACGCCGACCATTCCAACCAAAACCAGGCTGGAGAAGTAAGCGGCGCGGCGGCCACGAAGCCCTGTACTGCGCCGCACAAACACCAAAATGCAATACAGAACCCACATTACGAAGGCGGCAATCACTTTGGGGTCAGCGAAGTAGGCTGTCCCAACGCTCTCCTGCGCGATGAGTGAGCCGATAAACAGGCCGATGGTCATGCACGGAAAGCCGATGAGGAGGGTCAGATAGGCTATCTGGTCCATGGTTTCAAGTGGGGGCAGCCAGGTGAGCATTTGCAGCGGCTGTTTGCTTTTGAGGCGGCGCTCCTGCAACAGGTAGAGCAGACTGGCCAGCAGACTGAAGATAAGCGCGGCGTAGGCGGCCAGCAGCAGCGTGATATGTACAAAAATCCACCCACCGCGAACAATGCTGGAGGAGAAGGTGTAGCGGTCCGGCCCCAGAGCGGGCACAAAGACCAGGAAAAAGGTGAGAGGGAGGGCAAAAAGTCCAAAAGAAAAGGTCCGGTAGACGAACCACAGCAGCAGAAAGAGTGCGGAAATCAGCAGTCCGAGCAGCGACTGGACCTCATTCATGCCGACGGGCATCATATGGTGCGCGGCGGTGAGCATCTCAATAAACGAGACGAAGTGGAAGAAGATGGCTCCCACGGCCAGCGGAATGCAGAACCGTCGCCACGCGGGACGGTTGTACAGCACAGCGGGCAGTGCCGTAAGGCTAGCCGCCGCATACAGAACCGTCGCCACTCTTAGCCACAGAAGAAACATCGTATCCCTATAGTAACCAGTGAACTACTTATTATAGTTGTGATCTCAATCACATGGGTTGCACTATAGGGCCTATCCCCTGCAAGATGGGAATTCCGTAAAGCAGAGAGTTTCAGGAAACCATACCTTCTTGACCATGCCGATTCCGACATCCTATGATGCGGCATGACATACACACACCCTTCCAAAGCCTTGAGGAGAGTTCTGTTAACTTTCCTGGCCGTCGTCGGCTGTACATTGAGTGGGCCAGCTCAGACGCTCCTACACGACCTGACATCCCCGGAGCTTTGGAAGCCGGAGCACGTTCCTTTTTCCTTTCAATACAACGGCAAAAACTCCGCGCAACTCCTGACGACATGGAAGACCACACAGGAAGCCGTATCTGGAAAAGGCGGGCACGTTCAGCGCTATTCCTATACGGACCCAGCGACGCATCTTGAAGTGACTGCCGAGGTTCGAGTTTATCCTGATTTTCCTGGCGTCGTGGATTGGGTCCTCTGGTTCCGCAACAACGGTACTTCGGACACGCCGATCATCGAAAATATTCTGCCGCTGGATTCCTCCATCCCTGCCTCGCCCGGTGATTGCTTCATTCGTCATGCACAAGGCAGTGCTGACAGCGTGGACGACTTTACACCACTGGTTGAGCATTTTGGCCCGTGGGGAACCGATCATCTGGAGTCCACGCGGGGAAGATCCTCTGATGAGACGACGCTACCCTTTTTCAATCTGCAAAATGGCGACCACGGACTTATCGGAGCAATCGGCTGGACTGGGAACTGGAAGGCCGATTTCTTGTATACCAAAGACAAGAAGACCATTACGATGGCGAGCGGGATGAAGGAGACGCATCTTCTGCTGCATCCTGGGGAGGAGATCCGCACACCTCGCATCGTGCTCATGAGCTGGACAGGTGACGATTGGCAGGAATCGCAAAACCTCTGGCGACGTCTTCTTTTCGCGCACTATACCCCACAGGAAAATGGAAAGCCCATGCCAGGACCTGTTGCCATCGGCAGTTGGGGTGCCGAGCCGATCACTGACAAACTCGCCTATATCCAGTGGGTCCACAATCATAAGATTCCGATAGATCTATATGCTGTTGATGCCGGCTGGTACGGGGATACGCTTGGCCCTGACGAAAGACATTCCCCAAATCCCTGGGGGAAGAATCGTGGCGACTGGTTCCCCAGCAAGCTGTATTATCCGAATGGTATTAAGCCTCTCGGCGACGCTCTGAAGGCGGATGGAATTGGCTTTTCCCTTTGGGTTGAGCCGGAATCGACCATGCCCGACAGGAAGATCGCTAAAGATCATCCGGACTGGTTTTTTCATCAGCCGGCAACGGAATGGAATCATCATCCTTCATGGCTGGCGAACCTTGGGAATCCTGCGGCCCGCAAGGGTCTTACGGACATGCTCTCCAATTTCATCTCCGATTTTGGGATGACATGGTATAGGCAGGATTTTAACCAGGGATCAGAGGACTTTTGGAAGGCCGCAGACACGCCTGATCGTGTCGGAATGGCCGAGATCAAACATATTGAGGGTCTTTACCAGATGTGGGACGATCTCCTGGCGCGGCATCCCGGCCTGCGGATCGACAACTGTGCCAGCGGTGGCCGCAGACTTGATATCGAAATGATGTCCCGCAGCTTTGCTGTCTGGCGAACTGATTATGGATTCGCCGACACTTTAGCAGAGCAGGAGCACACGCAGGAGCTGGCCTACTGGGTTCCAATGAACATGGGATTTGAGGCCTACAGTCTGGGGATGGAGAGCGTTGCCTATGGTGGTCCTTCTCCCTGGACAAAGCCCGGCCCCTACACTACGCCGGAGCACCTGTATCTTATGCGACTGGGCTACGACATCGGCTATGGAATAGGCCTTGGGCCGGATGACGCCAATAATGATGCCTGGATTGATTGGATCAAGCAGGCGCTTCGTGAATACCGTGAGGTTCAGCCGTACTTCTACGGAGATTTTTATCCGCTTCTGCCAGACAGTCGGGATGCGCTGGCATGGACGGTGTGGCAGTGGAACCGGCCTGAAAGCAAGGATGGGCTGGTGATGGTTTTGCGGCGACCCAAGAGTCCATTTGTAGACATGGATCTGGCTCCCAGGCACTTACTTCCCGATGCAATGTACGAAGTTGAGGTACGAACAACTTACGACAAGGGCCCGGTCAAAGAGATGAAGGGAAGCGAACTGGCGCACCTACGGATACAGTTGCCAGAGGCACCCAGCTCTGTGCTTGTGTTTTACAGGCAAAAATAAGCTGCGTTCTTGAAGGACTGTTGTCAGGTGCCCCACATCTCAAAATCGAGATGCGGGCACCCCGGTTTTACTTTTCGCAGCTAACCGGCATCAGCAAGGTCAACGCGTCCGGCACGATCTCAATCTTGACGGGCAATCCACCCAGTAATTCCCCATCCGCTTCTACCTTGACGTGCGCCTTTGAGCCTTGCAGGGCGCGACATTCCACCGTTACAGCCTCCTCCATTCGGAAGACGGGGGAGTTGGTTTGGCGTCCGCATAAGACCGCCAATGTGATGCCCAGATAACGCCAACGGCTGCGGGTTTTGATGGATACCAGGCTCAGGTTGTTATTACGCAAGGCCGCGCCGGGGACGAAGTGGTGCAGGACGCCTCCAAAATCGCTGATGCGCACTGCTAAAAGCTGCGAGACCTGCTGGCCCTCAGCTTCCCTGCCCTCCGAAGCGTTGGATATCTTCGCTTCAAAAAATGGGAAGGAGTGCGTGAGCCAGATGCGCAGGGCCTCGACTATATAGAGGGCATAGCCGAAGCGCTGCTTGAGACGGGCGTCGAGGCGGTACATAAGGTGCGCATCTGCACCCACTCCCGCAGCCACGGTGAAGTAGCTGGAACACTGGCGACCGGCACCGTCGTGATAGTGGATGCGGCCAACGGGGATGCGTACAGGAGTGGCGTTGAGCAGCATTCGTACAGCTTTGACCGGGGAGCGAGGCAGGCCGAGATCGCAGGCCAGAGCGTTGGCCGTGCCCATGGGGATTACTCCCAAAGCTACCTCAGTGCCGACCAGTCGCTGGAGAGCTTCGTGGACGGTGCCGTCACCGCCACAGGCCAAAATGGTGTCGCAGCCCTGACGAACGGCCTCTACCACCTGTGCTCCGGCGCTTCCTGGGGCGCTGGTTGCCAGGGCTTCCGCCTCGATGCCTGCGTTATGTAACTCTGCCAGCACCTTATGGATGGTGGCCAGCCTGCGGAAGCAATACTGGCCAGCGGTCGGATTATAGAGCAGCGCTACTTTACGCATTTTTATTGGTCACCTGGCTGACAGACACATTCCCTCAGGGGCTAAAGCTGTGCCCTTTCAAAACGTTTGGCAAGGAATATTGTTCAGAGATTCCCTTCGGTGCTTTGTTTGTATTCTTACACCTCCAAGCGGGGACGGTGCGT
>Ga0207035_1127_pt1 | contig 12233 bp, 6 predicted proteins | sample Alteio_BWMinCont_77_FD_153272 | JGI IMG/M metagenome (GOLD analysis project Ga0207035, IMG submission 153272) | Enriched cells from forest soil in Barre Woods Harvard Forest LTER site, Petersham, Massachusetts, United States -... | ecosystem: Environmental > Terrestrial > Soil > Temperate forest >... | reverse complement strand
AGTAGCCTGTGTTTGACTGCCACCTCCACTATTTACTGAGCTACCATTCAAGGTAGCTACAAATACACCGCTGCCTGCACTGGCAGCAGCAGTTACCGTAGCCGTGTATGTTCCATTACCGTTATCTGTTACACTACCAATTGTTCCGGAGCCGGATAATTGCGTGATCGTTACTGTAGCTCCACCTGTTGTTAAACTATTTCCGTTAACATCTTTTGCTGTTACCGTTAATACCTGGGTACTGGTGCCATCATCCGGGATACTGGCGCTGGTTGGAGTTAAAGTTGAATGTGCCGCATTTATCGCACCCACTGTATAGGTAATGGTTGACTGTGTCTGGCTACCACCACCATTATTTACTGAACTTCCTCCTAATGTAGCTACAAATACCCCGCTGCCTGTTGCAGTCGGTGATGTTACTGTAGCTGTATATGTTCCATTACCATTATCTGTTACACTACCAATTGTTCCGGTGCCAGATGATTTGGTGATCGTTACTGTGGCTCCTCCTGTTGTAAGGTTATTATTAGTAATATCTCTTGCCTGTACAGTCAATACCTGTGTACTGCTGCCATCTGCTGTAATACTTGCACTTGTTGGTGTTAAGGTTGAATGCGCTGCATTGGCTGCACCTACTATATATGTAATGGTTGACTGTGTCTGACTACCGCCACCACTATTTACACTGCTACCTCCTAACGTAGCTACAAATACCCCACTACCTGGTGAAGTTGCTGATGTTACTGTTGCTGTATATGTTCCATTACTATGATCCGTTACACTACCGATTGTTCCGGTACCAGATGATTGAGTAATAGTTACTGTAGAACCGCCGGTGGTAAGATTATTATTATTTACATCTTTAGCCTGTACTGTCAATATCTGTGTGGTCACCCCATCATCTGCAATACTTGCACTGGTTGGAGTTAAAGTTGAATGAGCTGCATTGGCTGCACCCGCTGTATAAGTAACCGTTGCTTGTGTTTGGCTACCGCCGCCGTTATTTACACTGCTACCATTTAAAGTAGCTACAAATACACCACTGCCTGTTGCCGTTGATGAGGTAACTGTTGCCGTATATGTTCCATTTGCATTATCCGTTACACTACCTATTGTTCCGGTACCGGATGATTGAGTGATCGTTACTGTAGCTCCGCCTGTTGTAAAATTATTATTATTTATATCCCTTGCCTGAACAGTCAATACCTGTGTACTGCTGCCATCTGCAGTAATACTTGAACTTGTTGGAGTTAAGGTTGAATGTGTTGCATTTACCGCTCCTACTGTGTAGGTGATCGTAGCTGTCGTTTGTGTACCGCCACCACTCTTTACCGCAGCGCCTCCTAATGTTGCTACAAATACACCACTGCCTGTTGCCGTTGGTGAGGTAACTATAGCCGTATATGTTCCATTTGCATTATCTGTTACGCTACCAATTGTTCCGGTACCGGATGATTGGGTAATCGTTACAGTAGAACCACCGGTGGTTAAATTATTATTATTAGCATCTTTAGCCTGAACAGTCAATACCTGTGTACTGCTGCCATTAGCCGTTATGCTGGCGCTGGTTGGAGTTAAGGTTGATTGTGTTGCGTTTGCCGCACCAGGGACATATGTTATTGTTGCCGTTGTTTGACTACCCCCTCCATTATTAACTGAGCTACCATTTAAAGTAGCAACAAATGTGCCGCTGCCAGTTGCAGTTGGTGATGTAACTGTGGCCGTATAAGTTCCATTACCATTATCTGTTACACCACCTATTGTTCCGGTACCCGATGATTGGATGATAGTTACTGTAGCCCCTCCGATAGAAATATTAGTACCTGATGAAGTTTTTGCCTGTACGGTTAGTACTTGTGTGTTTACGCCATTTGCTGTTATATTTGCACTGGTGGGTGTTAATGTTGATTGTGTCGCATCAGCTGCAGCAGATACATAAGTTATAGTAGCCTGTGTTTGACTGCCACCTCCACTATTTACTGAGCTACCATTCAAGGTAGCTACAAATACACCGCTGCCTGCACTGGCAGCAGCAGTTACCGTAGCCGTATATGTTCCATTACCATTGTCTGTCACACCACCTATTGTTCCGGTGCCAGATAATTGTGTGATCGTTACTGTAGCCCCACCTGTTGTTAAACTATTTCCGTTAGCATCTTTTGCTGTTACCGTTAATACCTGGGTAGTGATACCATCAGCTGTGATACTGGCACTGGTAGGTGTTAAGGTTGATTGCGTTGAAATGGCTACACCCGGAGTATAAGTAATGGTTGACTGTGTCTGGCTACCGCCTCCACTATTTACTGAACTTCCTCCTAATGTAGCTACAAATACCCCGCTGCCTGTTGCAGTTGGTGATGTTACTGTAGCTGTATATGTTCCATTACCATTATCCGTTACACTACCAATTGTTCCTGTACCCGATGATTTAGTAATGGTTACTGTAGCACCTCCTGTTGTAAGGTTATTATTTGTAATATCCCTGGCTTGTACAGTCAATACCTGTGTACTACTACCATCTGCTGTAACACTTGCACTTGTTGGTGTTAAGGTTGAATGCGCCGCATTGGCTGCACCTACTATATATGTAATGGTTGACTGTGTCTGGCTACCACCACCGTTATTTACACTACTACCTCCTAACGTAGCTACAAACACCCCACTACCTGGTGAAGTTGCTGATGTTACTGTTGCTGTATATGTTCCATTACCATTGTCCGTTACACTACCAATTGTTCCGGTACCGGATGATTTGGTAATGGTTACTGTAGAACCACCCGTTGTAAGGTTATTATTATTTACATCTTTGGCCTGTACTGTCAACACTTGTGTACTGCTACCGTCATCTGTAATGCTGGCGCTGGTTGGAGTTAAGGTTGATTGTGTTGCATTGGCTGCACCAGGGGCATAGGTTATGGTTGCTTGTGTTTGGCTACCACCGCCATTATTTACTGAACTACCTCCTAATGTAGCTACAAATACTCCACTGCCGGTTGCCGTTGGTGAGGTAACTGTTGCCGTATATGTTCCATTTGCATTATCCGTTACACTACCTATTGTTCCGGTACCGGATGATTTAGTTATTGTTACTGTGGCACCCCCAGTGGTAAGGTTAGTTCCTCCTGAAGTTTTTGCCTGAACAGTCAATACCTGTGTACTGCTGCCATCTGCAGTAATACTTGAACTTGTTGGAGTTAAGGTTGAATGTGTTGCATCGGCGACGAGTGTAGCAGATGTGCCCAAAGCTAGAAAAAATGTTCCAGCCGTTCCCGGAGCACTAGTTATGGCATTGGATAAGCCAATGCCCGCTTCCTGAGTGCCACCTCCGGTGGATGGACCTACATTAATACCTGTAGCACCCCCGATAGAAGTATATTGACTACCAGCACTAGTGACATTTTTACCAATAAGTACAAAAGAACCAAGAGATGGTTTTGCCAATGATGCTTTAAGGCTGGTAAGAACCGTGCCTGTGGTAACTAAGGTCCAAAAGTTAGATTGGTCAATACTTCCCAGTGTTCCGTCTACTGTACCGCCTGTACTGGCGCCCCCCGTAGCCTGAACCTGCACAGTGCTTGTTGCAGCGCTAGACGTAAGCGTTACATCGCAGGGTAAATACTGTGAAGCACTATTAGAGCCAACGGGAAAACTAAATATGGTGGCACTAGCTGTTGTAGGAATATTCCATGTTACCGGCCCATCGATAAAAGATGAGCTACTTCCTCCTGAAGTAGCAGCAGTCGTTCCCAATGTAAGCAATTTGCTACTTGTACTAATAAGGTTTCCATTTGTTAATTTGAGAGTACCATTAACCGTAGTATTGCCATTTAAGGTAGCATTTCCACTACTTGTATTGATAGTAAGACCTGTATAAGCGTTGGTAAAATTCTGTACAGTTGGGGAAGAACCAGTATAATTAACGGTTCCCGCCAAAGTTGTATTTGCTGTAGTCTGAAAAGTAGGATAACTTCCACCAGCTCCAGTAAAAGTGGCCGCATCTATTATAAGCGTACCTGAATTTTTTATAACCTCATCATTAGCAGCAGTTCCGCTCCCATTTTCAGCAGCGGTTAATGTATGACCATTTGGATTAAAAGTTGCGCCGGACGAAATATTGAGATCTCCTAATGTTACCGTGCTTCCCTGGCTTTGACTTGTAGCAGTTGCATTAGCACCCAAACTAAGTGTACCGGCAATTACTGAAATGGGGCCAACTGACGCAGTTCCTGTACTAGTCAAAGAACCTGTTGTTCCATTAAAGTGAAAACCATTATCCAAATTAGAACTTGAAGCTGAACCAGAACCCCAGGTTCCACTCATTGAACAAGTAGCTCCATCAAATTCAAGATAGCGATTTGTTAAACTACTAGTATTCCCTTGAAAACTGATAGTTCCATTAGTACCAATTGTAATATTTCCAGCTACAATAAATGCTTCATTCGAATTAGAAGAAAACCACAATGACCCACTGGTAATCTCCAGATCACCATTAATTGAAGGAATTGCTGCGGTAGTATTTGTACTAAGAATTAATTCACATCCTGAAGTAATTGACAAATGAGTACATAGTTGATTATTGGGCCAGGTACTCAAACTTACCGAAAGAGTAGCATTAGTAGCATTGCCAATCAGTAAAACAACATCACTAGATGTTGGCACTGAATGAAAACCTCCTGCACTACTCCATACACTTGTAGAACCCCATGTACCACTTTTAGTTGCAGTAACAGTACCCGCATTTGCCGAACATGCCACCAGAATAAATATCAAAAAAGAAAATAAACTTTTTCTCATACAAAAATTATTAAAAATGATTTTATTGAAAAGGGAAGAGCGTAATACTTTTTTCATACACAGCAGTTTTTCGTTTTTTAATTTTAAACCCACTAAATAACAACGTTATAAATACTATTCCGGTTGCTATCAATTGTTCTAATTTGCACATCAAAATATTATTAAAAATCTTATCAAAAAAAGTATCAACTTTTAAATCAATAATTTTTAACGGTTAGGTGTATATGTTCTTAATCAAGGCTTATAGCAATGTTTTGCAAGAAGGATATTATAAGGAAATTATAGAGGTAGTGGATACTAAATGCTTATCAGGAATCATTAATTGTCCCAAAAAATATAATCATTTTATAGCAACCAATCATCTCTTGAAAAGCAATTTAGATATTCATATTGGATTATTCAGTATTTACCCAGCAAATTTTTGCGCAAACGTTCCCGAAAAAAATTGGTTGTTATCCTTGTTAATTTTAAAGATAGAATTATATGACCTTAATAGTTAGAATTGCTTCTTCATCTCGGGAAGGCTTTTCTCTCTAGGAAGAATGCCTATTAACAAAAATAAATAGAGTAATTGATCTCTTTCCTCCATTCGGATTTTTCATAAAAACATTATATCACAATTTCTTTCTAAAAACTATTATTTAATTTCGATTAATAATGTTTCTTCGTTAAAAGAACTGCCGCTAATAAGTTTTATCGAAAAGAAAAGCTATGCAAAGTATGGTATTGACAGGTTCAAATAGTTATAATAAAAAGAGAAAAAAAATGAAGTTAATAATGATGGTCATTATTACTGCTTTTTCTTTTTTATTATATTTTGACAGCATACCGAACGATTATGCTATTGATGACGTGCTGGTGATGCAAGGCAATACATTGGTTACAAAAGGGATTGTTTCAGTACCTAGAATTTTAACTACCCGCTACCGGCAGGGCTATTGGGAAACCAGGAATACCAAGCTAAATACTGAGAACCTTTATCGCCCCTTATCTGTAGCAATGTTCGCCATTGAATGGCAGTTGGCACCTGGCAAGCCATGGCTGGGACATTTAGTGAACATATTATTATACGCAATAACGGGAATATTGATGTTTATTGTATTGATAAAATTGCTACCAGATCATAATCTTATAATTCCGTTTATTACTACCTTACTATTTATAGGTCACCCTGTACATACAGAAGTAATAGCCAATATTAAAAGTCGTGATGAAATATTGTGTTTTCTTTTTATACTGGCATCCATTAGCTCGCTTATTAACTATATTAATCGTTCAAAAATTATTTCCTTACCCTTATCTCTTTTTTATTTTTTTCTTGCCTTACTATCAAAAGAAAATGCCATTACTTACTTGGCGCTGGTACCCCTGGTAATGTATTTTTTTACTAAGGTCAAACTAAAAAAGAATGTACTTATTTCAATATATTTTGCAGGTCTTACAGTGATTTACCTGTTGTTAAGGGCATGGGTACTTCATGGTCAGTTAACTGCTGTTCAAACAAAAATAGCCGTCGTTAACAACACCCTTGCGGCTGTTCCATTTGGTATTGCCCGCATTGCATCTGCTATACACATTTTGGGTAAATACCTGTGGTTGCTGGTTTACCCTCATCCTCTTGCATGGGATTATTCCTTTAACCAGATCCCTATTGTTTTTATTAATGATATTGATGCTGTTATTCCTATTATTGTTTACCTGTATCTTATTATATATGCGTTTATAAATTTTAGCAAAAAAAATATTATCTCTTTTTGTATATTATTTTTCTTTATAACCATTTCATTGGTATCAAATATTTTTTTTCTAATAGAAGCCACCATGGGTGAACGTTTTCTTTATACTCCATCGTTGGGTTTTTGCTTAGCCGTTGCTATTTTGCTAACAACTTTTTTCAAAAGTGATACTTTAGAAAAAAACAGTACTACTATTTTTCAACTTTTTAAAAAGAACCTTTCTCTTTTCTTAGTCATTTTTGCTGTACTTGCTTTATATTCTGTAAAAACTGTTACACGTAACCTAGACTGGCGAAATGGTAAGACACTGAACGAAAAAGATGTACAAACATCCACTGAAAGTGTACGCTGTCTTTATAGCAGCAGCGTGGGCCTTTTATATGAAGACGTACCTCTTGCAAAAACTAAAGAGGAAAAGATGATGCTTATTGACTCGGCTATTAAAACATTGCAAAAATGTATTCATATTTATAAATACAATGATAACCCTGAATATTATCTTACATTAGGAAAAGCCTATAAAGAAAAAAGGGATACAGTAAAAGCATTAGCTATTTTTGAAGAGGTTGCACGTGCATGGGATGTAAAAGCAAATATTGACGGTGATTTTTTTTGTGGCCTTGGCAATAGCATGCATGAGCTGAAAAACACCAAAGATGCTGATAAGTATTATGACAGGGCACTTGAATTGAATCCTAAAGATGTAATAACACTAAATAATTATAGCTACTATCTTTCGATGCGTAACGAACAGCTTCCCAAAGCGGACAGTATGGCAAAACTGGCAGTAAGCCTTGACTCTAATGATGTGATGATATTGGATACTTATGCCTGGGTACTTTACAAAGAAAAAAAATATAGCGAAGCTGTTAATTGTTATGATAAGGCATTTGCAAAAGGAGGTTATACCAATTGGCTTTTACTGGAACATTATGGTGATGTGCTATATAAGCAAGGTGATACCACAAAAGCTTTTGACTATTGGATTGCAGCAAAAAAAATCGGTGGTGGTACGGAACTATTGGATAAAAAAATAGCAGATAAGAAATTATATGAGTAATGAACGACAATCTATACTTTGAGAATTCTTTATTACCACTAACGTTTAAGAAGAGACGAAAATAAGCATGGTCATTTAAATTTTATAAACCATTTTTCCTTTATATATTTACTCTATGGGTAAAAAGAAAAAGAAAAATAACCCGGCACCTAATTCCACACTTTCCGGTGTTTCCAAATCACAAGCGTTCTTAACCCGTTTTGATTCCAAAACGGTATGGCATATTATTTTAATAATATTACTTCCACTGATCATTTATGTTAAAGTGACTGGTTTTAATTTTTTAAGTATTGATGATAAAGTTATTATCCAGGATCATTACAGCATACTTAGTAATATTAAGAATGTGGATGAAGCTTTCAGGAGAGATGCGTTCTTAAATGAAAAAGGTCAAAGCTCTCCTTATTACCGGCCTATACAAACGGTATCGTTTATGCTGGATGCGCAGGTAAGTGGGTCAAACCCATGGATGTATCATTTGACCAACCTACTGATACATCTCCTTAATTGTATAACGCTTTACTTTTTTTTAAGACAGCTCCAATTTAGAAATCTTACTTCCCTGCTTCTCACCCTATTGTTTTCTGTACACCCCTTGTTTGCTTCTGCTGTTTCGTGGGTACCTGCAAGAGGTGACTTGTTAATAGTATTGACCGGGTTACTGTTATTTATTACGTTCAACAAATATTATACATCCGGTAAGCAGGGTTATATTTTACTGCATACTATTCTTTTTTTTCTATCGCTTTTCTCTAAAGAAACAGCGATATTATTTCCGGTATTTCTTTTAGGCTATTATCTTTTTATACTAAAAGAGAAATTTAGCCTTAAAAAATTATTACCTTTTTTTGCCAGTTGGGGATTGGTTATTTTATTATATGCTGTTTTAAGAAGTAATATTAATTATGTTCAACGGGCAGGAGGAGATCAGGTAGGTCTTGCAGCTTTTTTTAAAAACCTGCCTGCCATTCCCATTACTCTTGGTAAGTTTTTTGTCCCTGCCAATCTTTCCACCTATCCTTTATTTGATTCAGTTTTTATTGTTATAGGCATTATTATAATAGTAGTACTTGTTTATATATTTTATAAAGCCATAAAGAAAAATAGTTACTCAAAGGAAAAAGTGTGGTTGTTATATATGGGCTTTGCATGGTTCTTGATCTTTACATTGCCCGGATTGTTTGTAAGAATATACAATGCAAATAATACAGTGGAGTATTATGAGCACCGCACCTACCTGCCAATGATCGGGATTATAATTATGTTAGCCGTATTTCTTGATAAACTTTTATCCATGCCTAAAAAAATAATGTTCCCTGTTATTTTACTTTCAGTCATTATTGGTGTATTTGCCTTTGTAGCTTCTCTTCATAGTGATGATTACAAAGATCCATTCACCTTCAATGATTGTGCCGTAAAATTTAATAACCCCAGCGCTTATACCTACAGAGGAATGGCTTATTATGAAGTAAAGGATTATGACGAAGCTGTGTCTGATTTTAATTCCGCTATAGATATTAGCCGGTATGCACCGGCTTATATAAGCCTCGGCCTGTTCAAATCGAATATTCAACACGATCATATAGGGGCTGAAACGGATTTCACCGAAGCCATAGATATTGATTCAAATCTTGTGGATGCTTATATTGACCGCTCTGCAGAAAAAATGCATTTAAGAGATTACCAGGGAGCTTTTAATGATCTTGATAAAGCAGCAAAATTAGATTCGCTAAACGCAAACCTATACTTTGTAAAAGGTACCGTATTTCTTAATCTTGGTGATTTTAAAGCAGGTCTTGAAAATTCTTCTAAGGCAATTGCTCTCAAGCCAAATTATCCGGAAGCATACAATAATCAGGGCTTTGCACTGGATAACTTAAACAATCATGATTCCGCTATTACTGAATATAAAATTGCGTTGATATTAAAACCTGGGTATACGGAAGCATATAATAACCTTGGAATGGCCTATGGTAAATCAGGCAATTTGGACAAAGCAATATTATCATTCGATAGCGCTATACAATATGGAAGGAATTTTGCCTTTGCCTATTATAACAGGGCCGTGGCCAAACAGAAAAAAAATGATATGGAAAGTGCCTGTACCGATTGGAAGGAAGCATTGCAATTAGGCATGACTCAGGTAAAAGATACCATTGAACACTATTGCAAATAGAAGGCATAAACTATATGAATAAGAAAAAGAAAATTGTTGATAAAACGATGGAGGTTAAAGAAAAATCTATTCATTGGTTTGAAAATAAAATACGTTGGCAATTACTTATTATCATTCTTCTTCCCGTTATTGTTTATTTTAAAGTTGGAAGTTTTGGATTGATTGATGATTTTGATGATACGGCCATAATCATCGAGCATCAGGATATTCTAAGCAACATAAATAAAATAGGTGAAGTTTTTAAAACAGATGCTTTCTTAGATAATAAAGGAGAATCCTTTTACAGGCCTATCCAAAACGTATCGTTTATGCTGGATGCACAGATAAGCGGCAAAGATGCCTGGATGTATCATCTTTCCAATCTTCTTATCCACTTGCTTACCTGTATCACACTGTATTATTTTTTACGATCACTGAATTTTAAAAACATTACTGCATTTTTCTTTACTCTCTTATTTTCGGTACATCCATTATTTGCTTCTGCCGTTTCATGGGTACCTGCAAGGGGCGATCTGTTAATAGCTTTTTTCAGTCTTTTGTTGTTTCTCTCTTTTAAAAAGCATCTGGCAACCAATAAGATAATATATTACCTGTTACATATTATACTCTTTTCGTTGGTTATTTTTACCAAAGAGACGATGGTAATGCTACCGTTGTTGTTACTGTTTTATTATTTTGGCATTTTAAAAAATAAGTTCGAGTTAAAAAAACTATTTCCTTATCTGCTGGTATGGGTAACCATTATTTTCATTTATCTTATTACGCGGAGCAGGATAATACACGGTGATTATTCATTAAAAGTTTTTGGGGCCTTGCCATTCAGTAAAAATCTGCCGGTCATTTCTATTATGCTAGGTAAGTTTTTGATACCGTCTGGTTTGTCTACTCTTCCATTATTCGACTGGATGTCATTTATAGTGGGTACAGTTATTTTAACTATGCTTTTATTTATAACCTATAAAAGTATTAAAGAAAAAAAATGGGTGGTTGTATTTGGCTTTACATGGTTCCTCCTTTTTACTGTTCCTCCAATGTTATATCGGGTTATTTTAACCGAGTACAAGTATTGGTACCTTGAACACAGGACTTATTTACCAATGATCGGGCTTATTATCGTACTTGCGTTTTTTATTAATGAAATGATAAATAAGGAAATGCTAAGCAAAAAATTATTTAATGGCGTTTCAATAGTAGTAATTTTTGTTTTTTCTATTTTAGCCACACTACATGCGGATGATTATAAGGATTCCATTACTTTTTTTACAGCCGCTGCCAATCATGATAATGCCGGAGCATATAACTTAAGAGGATGTGTATACGCAGATGAAGGAGATTTTCAGGATGCACTTACTGATTTTAATAAGGCTATTGAAATTGCTCCGGAATTTCCTGACCTCTATTTCGACCGCGGGAAACTCTATTCAGAAGCAATGCAGGATCATGTTTCGTCAGAAGCCGATTTTAGCAAGGCGATATATGCAGATTCAACTTATACAGATGCTTATATTAAGCGTTCGACCGAAAAAAAATATTTAGGTAATACCAAAGGTGCTTTTGATGATCTTTATAAAGCAGAAAAATATGATTCATTGAACAATGAAATTTATTACAGGCTGGGTAATTTATTTTCATCTATTAAAAAATATGATAATGCAGTTGCTTACTATACCAGAGCCATTGCGCTGAAAAATGATTATTCTGAAGCTTATCAAAACAGGGGCAGTGTGCTGCACCTGTTACATCATTCTTCAGAAGCAATACAGGATCTTAAAAAATCTATACAAATGAATCCCGGTTATGTAAACGCCTACTTTGATCTAGGCTCTGTTTATTTGGATATTGGTATGGCTGATTCAGCTATTGTTTCATTTGATAGTACAATCCGGCTATCTCCCAATTTTGCAGAAGCATATTATAAAAAAGGCAAGGCATTTCAATTAAAAAATGATGCCGAAAAGGCATGTAATACATGGCAGGAATTACTAAAATTAGGTTCGCCCGAAATAAAGGATACTATTGCAAAATATTGCAATACTGCATCATCTACTTCAAAAAAATAACAAACCAAAGCCGCTTCCAATACTCCATACAACTGATAGTTGTCTATGAATGAACATCGTTTAATACAACACTACATGATAGAATATATGGCATGAATAAGTGTTACTGTGCTTTTATAAACATGTTCTGTTTCATTTGTAAAAACCAGATTTATTTTTTGTGTTTCGATCCGCTGAACTATTGGTGTTAGTTCATATTCACACTTTCTATCTTTTTATCATCTTGCCTTTGAGGATATCCTTTAAAACTTTTTCCCGCAAGTTTTGACTAATGGTTATTTTAGTAATGCCAATGTCCAGAATATTACCTTCTATGCTTTTAACTTTATTAATATTCACTATAAAAGATTTATGAACTTTAATAAAAATATCTGAAGGCAATTGATCTTCTAAACTTTTAATAGTTA
>Ga0207035_1177_pt1 | contig 12241 bp, 9 predicted proteins | sample Alteio_BWMinCont_77_FD_153272 | JGI IMG/M metagenome (GOLD analysis project Ga0207035, IMG submission 153272) | Enriched cells from forest soil in Barre Woods Harvard Forest LTER site, Petersham, Massachusetts, United States -... | ecosystem: Environmental > Terrestrial > Soil > Temperate forest >... | reverse complement strand
GGCCGTCCGGCCGCAAGCAAGTTTTGGCGCCCGGCGTGCCAGAAAACCAGACGATGACGATCACGGAACCAAAATAAGCGAGCGGGTTTGCTTTTTATTCCAGCCGGCAGCTTCATCGGGAACGCCGCGACTTGCCTTGCGGTGCCTGCCGGTGGCCGGATACCCCAGAGCAGCCCTTAAATCCATGATCTCTTTTTTTTCTGATCTCTTTTTTTTCTTGACAACATCTTAAAAACGGATGTAGCCTCCGTTCGATCGGGCAAGTAAACGTTTGCTCAAGAAGAGCCAAGTACGCGTTTTCTCGGGGTGCCTCTTATCTTCTTCGCCTGGAATCGGGCATTTGGCGCGCTGCCCAAAATCGAGGAGGGGCTGTGACTAGAAGTTGCGCTCGTCTCATGTTTGCGCTGCTTGCCATTTCTGTTTGTGCCCGCTACTGCTCTGCTCAATACAGCAGCAGCATTCAAGGTGTGATCACTGACTCGAGCGGAGCCGCCATTGCGGATGCTTCCGTAGAACTGCGCAACCTGGATACTGGAATCAGTCTCACCACTACCACCAGCAGTTCTGGGAATTATAGTTTTGCGAATATGGCTCCGGGTCGATATGTGGTCCATGTGACGGCTAAGGGGCTGCAGACGAAAGAAGTGGCGGTCACGTTGGATACCGCCGAAATACGGGGCACGAATATTACCCTGGGCGTTGCCGCGGTCAACGAATCTATAACCGTGGCCACCGAGCAAACTCTACCGATCGATACTGACGACAGCCGTCTGCAGACGACCTTGGATGGGCAAGCTGTGAGGGAACTCCCGCAAATGAATCGCAATCTTTGGGATGTGCTCAGTGTCACTCCGGGCGTTGTTGGCACGGGCACTCGCGGCGCCGGGGCGTCTCCGGGCGGCGGCTCAGATAACTTCGGCACGCAAACTCCCCAAATCAGCGCCAATGGCCGAAGTTACACCGGAAACGTAGTCTATATTGACGGCATGAACGTAACCAGTCCCATCCAGAATGGCAATCTCATCCTTTCGCCGGTTCCCGACGCAGTGGCGGAGGTGACCCTTCAGGCCAACTCCTGGGATGCGGAAAACAACCTGGGCAGTTCCGTCGTGGTACAAGTCACCACCAAGTCGGGCACCAACCGCTATCACGGCACCGGCAGCTTGCTGTACACCAACCAAGATCTGCAGGCCAATCCGGACTTCTTCTCCCCGGTCCGCTTCCAGCGCAAAGATCTCTCTGCCGCGCTCGGTGGTCCAATCATCAAGAACAAACTGTTCTTCTTCGCAGACGTGGAAACCCTGTGGTCCAAGACTCCTACCTCTTCTAGTTTGGCAGGTTCCGGAACCACTTCCACATACTGGGAAACCCCCGAGTTCGATTCTTGGGCGACGCAGAATTTCCCCAATACTACCGGTACTCAGGTTCTCGCCCTTTACCCGGCTTCCAAGTTTGCGGTACCCAACGGAACTACGAAAACAGCGGCCCAGTTACTTGGTGGCTGCCCGACCGGCCAGAGCACTATTGCCATCACTGCAACCGTCTCGGTCCCTTGCAGCCTCCCCGTCTTAAATTTCGGGAGTTTTTCCGCAGCCCCCATTTACAATGCCACGCAATATAACTTCCGCGGCGATTGGTATGCCACTCGCAAAGATCGCGTCTATCTGAGCTATTACAACGATTCGTTTAATCTCGGCCAGCCTGCTTTTCGCGCCGGCTTGAGTGCCGAGGACATTATGCGGAATCGCTATGGCCAGATCGACTATACACATACCTTTGCTCCAACCGTGCTTCTTGAAGGTAGCTTCGCCTTTGCCAGCGTCGGTGGTGCCAACGGTCAGGACGCCGATCTTAAAGTCCCCGTGGTCTCCATCCTCGACGGCACGCAAGGTTTCAACGTTGGCGGCGGCTGGGGCCCGGGCGAATTCCGCGGCCCCAACTACAATTGGCGCGCTGTCTTAACGTGGGTCCACGGCGCTCACACCTTCAAGTTCGGATACGACGGTGACCATGCCATTGAACACGGCGACTTCACTCCCGACAACGTCCGGCCCGGCCTGACCTTTAACACCTTGTTTGACTTAGTACAAGACAACGTAAACCAGTACACCTTTAACGCCTACGACCCCCTTACCGGTGGCGCCGGAAAGGTGATTTTCGGCGGACAAGAGAACCCTTTTGGTTTCTTCGCTCAGGACAACTGGAAGGTAAAACCGAACCTTTCTCTTACTCTCGGATTGCGCTGGGATGACTTCACCAATCACACCGCCTGGGGCAACAGCGGTTTCCAGTTCGACAGCCTTCTCTTGGGCAGTGGTAGCACTCTTCCTGCCCAGATCGCGGCGGCCAGAGTCACAACCGTCAGTGGTGTATTTTCAGGAAGCCAGGTCAACTACTGGAGCCCGCGTGTCGGTGTCGCTTGGGATCCCTCCAGAACTGGTAAGTGGAGCATCCGCGGTGGCATCGGCGTCTATCGTGATTGGGTAGTCCTCGGCCAGAGCGTCGACGAAATGCGTACCAATCCTCCTGGACTCCTCTCAGACACTTTCACCAGTACAGTGACGTTCAATGGTGTCACCACTCCTCTTGGCAACTATTTCGCATTGGCCAAGTCGGGAAGTTATCCCTACAACTTCCCGCTGCCCCCGATTCCAGCCGGTACCATTAATTCTGCGGGAGCCGTCACGGGAACTACGCCCAATGTCTTCTCTCTGGCACGGAACCTCGTTCCGCCCCTCGCTGCAAACTACGTTATCGGCGTCGAGCACCAGATTCCCTGGAAACTTGTAGTTGGTGCAAACTACTCTGGGTCTCGTTCGTTCGACGGCTTGGTCGGTGCTAACGTAAATAGTTTCTCTGGTGGGGCCGTCCTTACACCCAACGGCTCAGGTGGATTCAACGAAACGATCAACCGCTTGAACTCCAACTTCGGGCCGATCAACTACGTCACCAACAACAATCGCGCGACATACAATGCCATGATCCTGTCCCTTCGTGGGAATCCGACCAGCCACCTGAACTTCCAGGCTTCATATACGCTCTCTAAAGCGCAGGACTTTCCGGAAGCCAACACCCGCTTTGACCAGGATGGCGGCTTGAATGTTCCTGACCCGAACGCCTACTTCAATGACTTCGGCGCCGCCAATTGGGATGTTCGCAATCGTTTCTCACTCTCGGGCGTTTATACACTGCCTGGATTCTCTAGCGGGATTGCCAAAGTGCTGACCTCCGGATGGTCTTTGAGCAGTATCGTCGTCGCTCAGTCGGGTACTCCGTTCTGGGTCGTCAACACGAACTCCCCAACCGCGCCTCAAAACCCAGGCGACTACAATCTTAACGGCACGAACTACGACATCCCGAATGCGCCAAGCTTCGGTTGCAACGTTCCCTATAGCCGGTCAGCCTACAAAAACGGGCTGTTTCCAGCATCCGACTTCTCGGCTCCGACGGCTGGCACGGAAGGAAGTGAACTGCGCAACTGCTATCGCAATCCGGGCTTGGTCAATGTGGATGCGAGCGTGGCCAAGAACACGCGCTTCCCGTGGCTGGGCGAAGCTGGCAATCTCCAATTACGCTTCGACTTCCTGAACGTCTTCAACCACTCTAACCTCGGGCCGGTTGACGGTAACATGGCGGACGCGACTTTTGGGAAAGTAACGTCCGCGCTGCCAGCTCGGCAGATCCAACTCATTGCCCGAATAACCTTTTAATTTACCAGCGGCGCTGGTTTACACCCTGGCTCGGCGGCTTCTCTGCCTAGAGGTTCGGAGGTCCGGACACCTACGTAGCCATTTCTACACGGGAGAGTTGCGCTCAGTGGTTTTTATCGTCTTATTTGATTTAGCGGATGCAAGATCGAGCGTTGATGAACGCGCGCTGAACCGCACAACAGCCGCACCGCTCAAGAGGAGCATTGCGGAGCGTATATTAAGATTGCCGAATGGCTCTGGGAATACTGGAGTTAAATCAAAAGTGGCAGGACGCCACCCCCCGCTTCTGCAAATATTTCTGGTGATATTCCTCGGCTCGATAAAATGTTGCGGCTGGAGTAATTTCCGTCACGATAGGCCGCTTCAATTTGCCGCTCGCTTCCAGCGCTTCTCGAGACTTCTTGGCGATGGCTTCCTGCTCCGGCGAATGAAAGAAAATTGCCGTCCGGTATTGTGTGCCAAAGTCTGGCCCTTGCCGGTTCATCTGGGTCGGGTCGTGCACCTTCCAGAACACATTCAGCAATTGCTCGTAGCTCACCTTAGCCGGATCAAAGGTGACTTGCACAACTTCAGCGTGCCCGGTCTCATCCGTGCAAACATCCTTGTATGTGGGATTCAGCGTCTCGCCGCCGCTGTAACCCACAGCCGTCTCGACTACCCCCGGCACTTGCTGAAAAGCGGCTTCAATTCCCCAGAAGCATCCCGCCCCAAACGTTGCAATCTCTGACATTTCCTTCTCCTGACTGAATCCATTTCTGCACCCAACGATTTCTGCGGCGCAGATAGCTTGTTCCCTTAAGTTCAAGCCATTAGATGCGAGGTCCCCCGCTAAGGTTTCGGCGGGTTGTGGGCGCTAGTTTTCGCGCTTCCACACCCTCAAAACCTCTCCGCGGGCTGTTCATTTCTTCATGACCACCCCCGTCCTAAGATTTCTTCTTAGCCGCGACCGCGTCAAACGTTTTTAGTTTCGCCTGTGCCAGCGCCTTGTACGCGCTGTTCACCGACGCCGACTGCGCGAACGCATCTTTGGCCTCAGCATTCCTCTTCAAGTTGAGCAGTGCGAACCCCAGCCTGTATTGATTCCGCCCGTAGCTCCCGTCATCCGCCTTCAGCAACGGCGAAGCCGCCTTGAAATTGTCCACCGCTTGCGCGTTATCCTTTTTCTGAATATTGACCTGCCCCAAAGAGCTGAGCGCCAGCCCTTTCTGCAGTGAAACCTGCTGTTGCCATTGCTCGTCTGTAACGCCTTCGGGCTTCGCAGCCGTGCCCAGCAGCGTAATCGCTTTTTTGGCCCATGCTTCGGCCTTGTCCAGTTGCTCTCCTTTCTCGCTGTAGTAATCCGAGAGCAAAAGCAGCATTCCTATATTGTTGGGATCTTTGGCTAGAACTCCGTTCGCGACCTCCAACATTTTCGGTACGTTTTGCGCTTGCTGATATGAAGTCGCGGCCACCCCTAGCGCCTGATTCGCGTACGGCGAATCAGGAAAAAGTTCCGCGAAGTGACTCAGCAGGGCAGCCCGCTTTGCGGCGTTTGCGGTCCGGTAAACGCCGAGAAACATGGCTTGCTGGATGTACAGTATATTGTCCTTGTTGCTTTCGAGGGTCGCCCCTTTTTGCCGCTCCCAGTTGTCTGCTTCTATTCCACTCGGGGCGGTTGACGCCTTGAACCGTTGCAGAATTCCCGGCACCTTCTCGCCGTAAGCCATCAGCTTATCGGTGTCGCCCTTCTCGCTGGCCGCGCGAACCATATTCATGGCGTTGGAAAAATTGTCCGGATCGAGCGCAAACAGTTTGTCCCCATACTCAAACGCCTTCTCGTAATTCTTCTGCGCAAGGTAATAAGTTACGTACAAATCGTCGGCCAGAATCGCCATGTCACCTTGCCCGAGCGTCGACAAAAATTTGTCAATAAGCGCAAGCTTCTGCGCCGGATCGGTTGCTCCGTTGATTTCCGTTATCGCGTGGTCAGCGTCCGAACCCGCTGGGATCGGCACATACTTCCCAATCTGTTGTCCGTTTACCGGACCAGCCGCCAAAGTGAAAAAGCTCAGAAGTCCAAAGAACCCCACAATGCGCTTCATGGATACCTCCAATGGAAGGAAATTGCCTGCATCTTAGTGCCGCACCGCTCCCCACGCAAACGAATTCCTTCTCGAAAGCGGCCTCGCCATCAAGCTTCCCGGTTTTCGTCTAGAATGTAGAGGTCTTCGAGGATTTTTGTCGGAGGAACTCGTGACTCTGTTCGCGCCGTGTCTTAATTTATCATCGCGAAAGTTGGTCGCCTGCGCACTGCTCGCATTCTGTCTACTCGTCGGATACGCGCAGCGGATGCCCGCGCAAACCAGAATGAGTTGCCACGCGACGGACACACGCGAGGAAGTCCCTCCCGAAAAGCTTCCACTCCCGCAAAAACTCACCGGCATCGGCAATGCCCACATCCGCATCACGGCGACCCCGGAAGCGCAGATGTGGTTTGACCAAGGCCTAAATTTACTCCACGACTTCTGGGATTACGAATCCGTCCGGGCCTTCGCTCAAAGCGTCCGCGTCGATCCGAATTGTGCGATGTGCTACTGGGGCATCTACCACGCAGAATTGTCTACCCACAGCAACGCCAAGTATTACGCCCAGCGGGCCTTGGAAAAAGCAGCCAGTCTCAAAGGACACGTCAGTAAAGCGGAGCGCCTCTATATCGAGGCGAGCGAGGCATCTGAGGCTGCGGACAAATCCGAGAAACAGGATAAGAACGAATCGAAGGAGGTTCAACTCTATCGAAAACTCGCGAAACACTATCCTGCCGACATGCAAGCGCGCATTTTTCTGGCCGAAGCAGTCGGGGATGGCTACGACGATTCTGGCCAGCCAAACGCAGGCCAGAAAGAAAAGCTCTCCATTTTGCAGAGCGTGTTGCAGGAGGACCCGGACAACTCCGCTGCGAATCACTACTGGATTCACGCCGTCGAAGCCAGTCCCCACCCGGAGCAGGCCCTGCACAGCGCCGAAATCCTGGGCCGCCTCGCTCCAAACTCGGGCCACATGGTACACATGCCCGGCCACATTTTTTATCGTACCGGCGATTACGCCCGCGCGAAAGAATCTTTTGCTGCCTCCATAGAAGCCGATGAGCAATACATGCAGTCGCAACACGTCCAGGTTGACGACGACTGGAACTATGTCCACAACCTCATGTACGCCATCGCCAACCTGCTGGAAGCTGGCCAATTGAACGAAGCTACCGCTCTCTCTGCCAAGGCCAGAGCCGCGCGCGGTGAACTTGAAAACACGCTGTACCCTTGGTCGTCGCGCGACGCCATCTCCCGCCTTGATCCCCGCCTCCCTGTGGCCCTCCGTGCCGCCGATTGGACCACAACTCTCGCCCTTCTGAAGTCCAGCGATCCCCCCGCGTCCCTTCCGAATCTCCAGTTTCTCGCGCGCCAGCTAACTCAATTCGCTCTCGGCATGCAGGCCCTCGATTCGCATGACCTGTCTCGGGCAGAAACAGCCTCAGGCCAGTTCGATGCCGAGCTCTGGCGAATTTCTCAGCGCCTGAAAGACGAAGAGGACGCCAAGTCCAAAGAAAAAGACGAAAAATCGCCGGACGCGGCAGCCCCAAAACTTCAATTGATGCCGGACGCGTGGCCACAGCCGCTGGTGAGCAACCTATCCATCATGTCTCTGGAGCTACGCGCCGGCCTGCTCATGGCCAGGAAGCGGAACCCCGAAGCCAAAAAGCTCTACGCACAAGCCGCCCAAGAAGAAAAAGCACTCGGCTATCACGAACCTCCCGCTTACGTTCGGCCCGTCGGAGAAACCGAAGCGGCGGCTTTGCTCGCCGCCTCGGACTGGACCGCCGCAAGGGCCGCCTACAAAGAAACACTCGTCGAGCGCCCCCGCTCCGGCTTCCCGCTCTACGGCATCGCCATGGCCAGTGAACAAGCTGGCGACACCACAGCAGCCGCTGCCGAGTACGCAGACTTCCTGGCCGCCTGGAAATCCGCCGACTCCAATCTTCCGCAACTAACTCATGCCCGCGACTACCTCGCCTCTCATAAGGCAATCGCAGACAACAAATAACCCAACGTTCTCACGAGAATCTCGCCGGTGCGCAGCACATATCGGGCCCTCGGGTCAGATCGTCGAGGATTATTCGGCTCGAGGTTTGGACCAGAACTCGGCAGAAGTCATCACAGGCACAATTTCAAACTCGACCAAATCCTCCCAGCGGCCAACCCAATCCGTCAGTAACTCCCCACGATCCGCTTCCATAATCTGAAAGCAACGCCCGCCCACGGCATCCACCCAGCTAGAGTGATAGGCGACGCCAACAGGCAACATCCGTCCGTAGCGTTCGAAGCGCTCGCCAATCAGCTTAGCGTCGCGGTCTTTGAAACGCTCAATCACCATGAACAGCATCGCCCGAGTCTAGCCGATCCGTCCCCTGCAGCGAAACCAGTCCCGTCCAGGCAGTCCGTCAGATTTGACGCACCGCGCATTTCGCGAGACGATAAAAGTTTTGGCGAAGGGCAAAATTGGATCTAGGGCTTCAGGGCCGCGTAGCTATCGTCGCGGCCGCAAGTAAAGGACTTGGCCGTGCCGTCGCCGAGGAGCTCGCGCGCGAAGGCGCCAGGGTCGCCATTTGCGCCCGCGGCGCTGCCGAGCTCGAGCAAGCCGCTACCCACATCCAAAAATCCACTGGCCGCGACGTCTTCCATCAATCGGTTGACGTTGCAAACCCCGCCGCCGTCTTTCAGTTCGTCGCAGCCGTCGCAGAGCGATTCGGCCGTCTAGACATTTGCGTCACCAATTCCGGCGGCCCACCGTCTAAAATGTTTGCGGACACGAATCCGCAAGACTGGCGCTCTGCCGTCGACCTCCTGCTGATGAGCACCGTCTTCTTCGCCAAGGAAACACTGCCGCACATGCAAAAGAATAAGTGGGGACGGTTCATCACCATCACGTCCTCCGCCGTAAAACAGCCCGTTGACGGACTGCTTCTTTCTAACTCCATTCGCGCCGCTGTCACCGGCCTCGCCCGCACTCTCGCAAATGAATATGCCGCGTACGGCATCACCGTCAACAACGTCTGCCCCGGCTACACGCGCACCGCGCGTCTCGACAATCTCGCCGCAACCATTTCCGCGCGCACAGGCTCTCCATCTGACACAGTCTTCGCCGATTGGACGCGCCAAATCCCCGCTGGCCGCATCGGTACTCCTCAAGAATTCGCAGCCGTCGTCGCGTTCCTTGCTTCAGAGCGGGCCAGCTACGTAAACGGCGCCTCCATCGCGGTCGATGGCGGCATGGTCAGGAGCCTCCTCTAACGCAATGACACTTTCTCTGCGCCGCTTGCAACTATCCACGCTTCCTGAGAATTATGCGATTGTCGGCCTTTCGCGAGATGCTCAGCTTCCCGCCTGGGCCACGCAAGGCTCTTTTTTCTCCGTCACCCGCACCAGCGATGAACTCTCCATCATCGTCGAAGAATCCAGAGTTCCCGCAGGTCTTCAGTTTCAAGGCGGCTGGCGCGTCATCAAAGTTCACGGCCCATTTATGTTATCGGAAGTCGGCGTGCTCGCGTCTCTGGTTGGGCCTCTGGCTGCCGCAAGAGTCAGCGTCCTGACCATCACCACCTTCGATACTGATTACTTGCTTGTGGCAGGCGAAAATCTCGCCCAAACCGTCTCCGCACTCGAACGGGCAGGGCACTCTTTCAAGAGGAGCCAATCCCAATGAACATCGCACCATTTGGAAATCTTGCTCGTTCACGGTGTCGTTCTGCAACCTTCGGGGTTGCCGCCTTACTCGCGATTCCGTTCGCCACTCTACAGCTTGGCGCCGACGAGCCCTACGCCCGGAACCGCGACTACGACCTCGAACACTCCCGCATCGCGCTGCGCTTCGATCTCGATCAGAAAAAAGTCATGGGCGACGTCACGCACACGCTCACGATCCTCCACGACGCCACCTCGAAAATCGTTTTTGACTCCGCGGGCCTCACCATCCATAGCGCTACGCTAAATAAATCCGCCGCCAAATTCGAAATCAAAGACGACAAGCTCATTATCCCGCTCACCACCGCCGCCCACGCAGGCGAAAAATTCGATATCACCATTCGCTACGAGGGCAAACCCACGAAGGGCCTCTACTTCATCCTTCCCGACAAGGATTACCCCGACCGTCCCAAGCAAGTCTGGACCCAGGGCGAGTCCGAGGACACGCGCTACTACCTTCCGACCTACGACTATCCCAATGACCGCCTCACCACCGAAACGATCCTCACGGTCCCCGCCTCCTGGATCACAGTTGCCAATGGCAAGCTCATCAACGTCTCCGACGCTGCCAACGGTATGAAGACATGGACCTGGAAGGAATCCGTACCGAGCTCCACATATCTCTTCACAGTTGTCGCCGGCGAATTCGAAGAAATAAAAGACTCCTGGCGCGGCATCCCCGTCACCTACTACGCCCCCAAAGGCCGCGGCGACCGCCTCTCCATCAACTACTCCCGCACTCCTCAGATGATCGAACTCTTCAGCGCCAAACTCGGCGTCAACTACCCCTGGGAAAAGTATGCGCAAGCCATGGTCGATGATTTCGTCGCCGGTGGCATGGAAAACTCCAGCGCCACGACAAACACCAGCAATTCGCTCCAGCATCCCAAACTAGCGCCCGAATTTATCACCGGCGAAGACGGGCTCATCTCCCATGAACTCGGCCACCAATGGTTCGGAGATTTGGTGACCTGCAAAGACTGGGGCGACATCTGGCTCAACGAAGGCTTCGCCACTTTCATGGAGTTCGTCTGGACGGAATCTCACTTCGGCAAAGATCAAGCCGACTACGAAAGGTGGCAAAGCGCCCGCCAATGGTTCGAAGAAGCCAATCTCTACAGCAAGCCCACGGTCCGCCACGACTTCAACGATTCCGGCGAATTTGACGGCAACGCCTACACCAAGGGCGGCTGGGTTCTCTACATGCTTCGCCACCAACTCGGCGAAGACGCTTTCTACTACGGCCTCAAGCACTACCTCGAAGTAAATCGCGGCAAAAACGTAGTCACCGCCGATCTCGCGAAAGCCATGGAAGAAGCCACACACACCAACGTCGACCAGTTCTTCAACCAATGGTTGTACGGCGCCGGCGCTCCCAAATTCGACCTGAGCTATAGATATGACGAGGCGAAGCATGAGGTCGCGCTAACGGTCAAGCAAACGCAAAGAGTAGAAGGGCGCGTCGGCCTCTTCCATATTCCCACTGAAGTCGAAATCACCACGGCCTCCGGACCAAAGCTTTTTCCTATTACGGTATCCCAAGGCAAGGACACCGCGATCTTCACATTTCCAGCGGATTCCGCTCCGCTGATGGTCCTCTTCGACAAAGGAGGCCACGTGCTCAAATCCACCGAATTCCACAAAGAAAAAAGGGAGTGGCTCTACCAGTTAAAGAACGCCTCCGATCTCGCCGACCGCGCCGACGCTATCAGCGGTCTCGCCAAGCTAAAAGGTGATGACGAAGTCGTCGCGGCGCTCAACAACGCGCTTCTCAACGACAAAGCCTGGGGCATCCGCGCCAACGCCGCCGACGCTCTAGGCCAACTCGGCGGCTCCACAGCCTCCAAGCAACTCCTCGACGCGCTGAACACCGCGAAAGAACCTTGGGTCCGCAATCGCATCGTCTCCTCTCTGGCAAATTTCAAAGACACCCCCGCCATCGTCACCAAGCTGAATTCCATCGCCGCCGATGACAGCTCCTATCGCGCCCGGGCCGCCGCCCTTCAAGCCCTTGGCCGCCTAAAAGCCCCCAACGCACTTGCCACTCTCGATGCCGCGGTCGCTGCCGATTCTCCCGACGGCTTCCTTCGCAACGCGGCGCTTCGTTCCATGGGCCCTCTCGGTGACGACAAAGCCGTCCCTCTCCTCCTCCAATGGTCTGCCCCAGGCAAGCCCATGGACTCACGCAACGCGGCCATCTCCAGTCTCGCCCGCCTCCAAAAAGACAACAAAGACATCACCAATCAAATCGCGTCCTATCTTATCGAGGCGCACTTTTCTATTCGCATGGCCAGCATCTTCGCGCTCGGCGCGCGCGGAGACGCGAGCGCCATTCCCGCTCTAGAGGCCCTGCTCAAGAGTGCCGACCTCAGCATCGAAATGGCTCCGATGATCAAGAGACAGATCGCCAGCCTGAAAGCTCCGGCTGGCGAGAAGCGCCACCCACGCGGCGAAGCTTCCGGGGAGGACGAAACCTCCGAAGCCTCTTCCTCCCCTTCAACAAACGAACCGGGCGCCGTAGCCAAGCGCCTCGATCGCCTAGAACAGCTGATGCAAGAAATGGCCGACCGCCTAAAAACGATCGAAACGCGCCTTCCGCCCCCAAAACAGTAACCTTCCGCAATCCAAAAGCACTACGAGCCCCGGCAAATACCGGGGCTCGTGTCATTTTTCCAAACAGCAGAGTTTGCCCAAACCACTCAATTCTCCGCGCCCTCTGTGTCTCGGCGTCTCGCTGTGTTAAATCCATTTCTCAGGTTT
>Ga0207035_1195_pt2 | contig 12276 bp, 11 predicted proteins | sample Alteio_BWMinCont_77_FD_153272 | JGI IMG/M metagenome (GOLD analysis project Ga0207035, IMG submission 153272) | Enriched cells from forest soil in Barre Woods Harvard Forest LTER site, Petersham, Massachusetts, United States -... | ecosystem: Environmental > Terrestrial > Soil > Temperate forest >... | reverse complement strand
ATAAATAATACCAGCCGGAAGAAATTATCCGGCTGGTAAATGAATTGATTCTTTATTTCCTGCGAAAAAGATAGGCAATACCCAAAGAAATATTTACGGCATCCAGTGGCTGATCATACTGCGTTATTTCCCTACCTGCATTGTTGTTTCTTGCTGTATTATTAATAGTAAAGTCAGGCTTTGAATAAAAATAATCAGCATTCAGGTTTAGTGCGAGGCATTTTTTTAATGCATAACTTAAGCCTGCACCTATATCAAAAGCGAAGGAAGCCTTAGATGCTGACTCCTGTACCAGCGACGGGTCAAAAACTCCACCGTCTTCTATACTAACAGTGATTTTCGGTGTAGTTGCATAGCTAACACCTACCAGTGCTCTTGCTGTTACCGATAATTTTTTTGCAATAGCACTATTAAAATATATGCCAGGCAAAAAATTAAATTGTGTATAGTTAGTAGGAGTTGTTCTTGTTGTATCAACATCAAACGATTGCTGGTAACCTTGTGAAAGCGAATCTACATTCTTGAGGCTATAAGTTCCATAACTTAAAAGCCCACCAACACCAAAAAGCTTTGAGAAAAAATATGCTCCATCCAATGCACCGAAGCCACCAATATTCGCATAACCATTGGGGTCTGTAACAGTACCATTTATACTGATTACTTCAGCAGATTTACCCCAATTGCCTAATGGCAATGAAACGCCTCCACTTATACCTATAAAACTTTGTCCTTTTTGTTGTGCAAATGAAGTAGTTGCAATACATAATGCAACAATTGAAAGAAATATTTTTATTGATTTCATAAAAATTAATTTTAGTAATAAATAGTTAATACAATAATTATTGAATTTTTACTGCGTAAGTAATATCCAAATCTGTAGAACCGGGAGGATAAGTACCATTCTTTGCATTGGGTTGATGCCTTAATACCACTCTTAGAATTCCAGTGCTGGCGGCCCCTGTAACGTATTGATCCTTTAACCCGATTTGCATCGGTGGAATATTATTATCCAAATCGGTTCTTGTTACTATAAGGTTTAAAGGCAGCCCTAAGTTAGTTGGCGTAATCAGGATCTCATTATCGGAAACACCACCTGCTGTTGTATCTGATGGAGGAACGCCTATGTTCCAATCAGCAATTGGAATATCAGTTGTTGTAGTGCTGACTATAACATTTGAACTATCAATCGGCGATGGCTGAAAAAAGAACAAGTGATAATTTTCCCTTGCTAATATTTCATTACTCACTGTATCAAACGGAGTTTGCGTTTCATCCAGTATTATTACCTGTCCGGTATAAGTACTGTTGGCTTTAAGGTTTAACAAAGCAAGGTTTGAATAAACCGAATCTGCTTGGTATGTGCCAGTATAAGGGCTTATTTGTGTTGATATTGCTAATGGCGCATCAGAAGGGTTTGCTGTATTTACCAATTGTAGTTCAACTGTGGTTAAAAACTCATTTCCTGGAAGCGCCGGTGTTACTGTTTGTACATCTTTATTACAACCAGTCATTGTAACCATAACTGTGAGCACCGATGCAAAAAACATCGTACGCCCAAACAAAATAATCTTGCTCATTATTGTTAAGTTTTTTTATTTAATAATTAATAAAAGGAATGATTCATTTTCATGCAGCAATACTAACTGTTGCGTATATGCGACAAAACTGACGATAGAATCATTGTTAATTCTTTCTGTGAAATGCATAGCAAATAAGCAATAACTTATTTGCTTAATTACAGAAGAAGTTATATACTATACAATAAAAGGAGGGCCTCTTAACTGGAAAGAAAGATAGTATGGAGAAGAAATGAAACTTTTGTAATGGATGGGAAACAGGTCACAATATTCAATTACAGGTATACTTACTATTATTTCATCCGCAAAGCTTAATGGGATAAAGAAATCATCTATACAATCACAATCTTCTTTTGAAAATGAAGGATATGATGCTTTACTATTTTTTGAAGAAGTTGAGCATATATGATAATGCGTATGCACCCATAAGCGTAAACCTGCTTTTTCAATAAAAAGCAATAACAGCAGAAATGCTATAATTTTCTTAGCGGTTATGCGCATGCAGAAATGTAATGTTGTTGCAAATATACTATTTGCAACAACATTACAAAAAAGTCTCTTGTTATCTTTCAGTTATCTCCTCATATGTCTGGCGCAAGTCTTCTGAAGGATGACAGTGTCTATAATATCCCCGTGAAAAAAATCAAAAAAATACATAGAAAAATAGTTATATTTAGAAGTACTAAAATTTTCACCAAAAACGATTGTTATGAAAAAAATTATTTTTATTGCGGCCATTGGGCTCGCTTACTTATTTTATTCCTGCAACACTCCCGCACCTTCCAATGCTACAGCCGGAGGAATGGATACTGCATCAATAAACAGAATGAAGAACCTTAATGTTGAATTTTATCAAGGTTTTGAAAAAGGAGACTTTAGTTTGTTTGATACTTCTAATGTAATGCCGAATGTAATTGATCATGGTATGGGACCAAAGGATGTAATAGGGATCGACAGCGTAAAAAAGGGATTGTCAACAATGACATCTGAGATCAAAGACATCAAGTTTGAAATACTTGCCCAGGGTATTGATGGTAATTACAGCATGGTGTATAATAGGATCACTGGTACTTCTGCTTCACCTGCAAGTGGTTTCCCTGTCGGTACAGCAATTGACATGCTAAATATTGATGTATTAAGATGGGATAATGGTAAGGTTGCAGAACATTGGGGTTATATAGATCCCAGGGATATGATGAAGATGATGCCTCCGTCATCAATGCCAATGGAGGATAAAACAAAGCATTAAGAATTTTTGTCCCGCCTGGCGAAGCCATACGTCTTTAAGGCTGCTATCTGCAGCCTTTTTTATTAAATTTGTGTGTGATTGCTTTTGCAATAGAGAAGTCATTTATAAATCTAAAAATAAATTTTATGAATTATAATTGATTAGAAATATGCAGTAAGCACTCTTATTCAGGCTAAATTTTCACGGAACATTTGTATATTTATTAGCAAAACATAGTGGTTGATATATGAAACGGTTTTTTATAGGTTGTTCGTTTAAAAAGACGCAGACATGCTACATATAAAAGCTATGCGACATACCTGCGCCAACAAGAGAGTTTTCTATTCTGAAGTATAACTCCTATTAAGCAGCTACACTTACCGCTTGTTTCACCAACTGTATTTCGCTGTTAATTCTTACTTCTTCGCTTAGTATTACACCACCTGTTTCAAGCACTCCATTAAAATTAACTCCCCAATCGCTACGGTTGATCTTACCCGCAATTACAAATCCGGCTCTTTCGCCACCCCATGGGTCTTTAGCTAATCCGTTGTACTCTACTTTTAGCTTAACAGATTTTGTTACTGCTTTCAAGGTTAATTCACCATATAGATCGAATGTGTCGTCGCCTGTTTTTTCAAGCTTTGTTGACCTGAATTTCATTTCAGGATATTTTTCAACTTCAAAGAAATCGGATGCCTTAAGATGTGCATCTCTTTGTTCATTATTAGTAGAAATAGAGTCCATTGATGCAGCCAAATTAATTTGAGCTGTACCAAAATCTGTCCCGTCAGTTTCTACTTCTGCCTGGAAGTTTTTAATTGAACCTGATACATTGGTGATCATCAGATGTTTAATTTTAAATCCCAGGTCGCTGTGTGTTGGGTCAAGTACCCATTTTGTTGTTGTTACCATGTTTTTATATTTTTTTCTTTTAATTAAATTGATAACACAAAATTACGTATCTTCACTTACAAAAAGTAAGTACTATACAAAAGGTTAGTGGTTACCTTTAAGTAAGTCTAAACTATATTTACTATGACTAAGTTGAAGATCAATAACCCAGTTCATTCCGAACCTCACTGCAAAGCGAGGTTAAATGCTGTTGCCGATGCGCTATATGCTATTGGCGGTAAATGGAAGCTGAGAATAATTGTTGGTTTAATGGATGGCACCAAACGGTTTAATGAGTTGCAACGATTGATAGATGGTATTTCAGCCAAAGTACTTTCTACTGAATTGAAAGAATTAGAAATGAATGGCTTTATTAAACGGAATGTGTTTGCAAGTACACCAGTAACAGTGGAATATGAATTGACAAAATACGCCGATACGTTGAGTAGCGTTTTAGATACACTTAGTAAATGGGGTGCCATGCACAGGGAAAATGTAAAGAAGAGCATGAAAAAGAAAAAACCTGTTGAAGTGTAATACAGGTAAAGCGATATAAAAGATAATGATGCCCCTTTTGAAATATTCATTTCCTTAAACATAAATTTCTATCTTAGCGAAAGTTGTTAGTCATAAAAGCAACTACTGCTAAAAAGAAATAATGAAAAAGACATTTCTATTTGTATTGATCGCAATTATATTTTATGGGTGTACTAAAAGTGATCCTCCTTATGTTGCGACTCCCTTACCAACTGAATGGGATTTTAATGGTCTCCCTTACAATGGAATTACTACTACATTTAAAGGGAACATTTTATATACGATAGATTCATTAGGGGAATCTGTTACAATAAAATTTTATGCACCCCCTGCTACAAATGGTACTTATTCAGTAAGTAATGGTTATCCAACTGCACCCGATTATTGTGAAATAATATTGAGTGGAGAGATAATATTAAATAACCCTGCTCCTCCTTTTATTTCAACAGGATATTATAGCGATAAGGTGATAGTAACATTTTTGGGAGATAAAATATCAGCTTCTTTTTCTTCAATATTATTATCAAATAATATCGGTAGCTTTCCTCAAAACTTTGCTTATATTTCAGGTACTCTAATACAACAGTGATTTTTTTATCTAATTATTGTCATAGTACCCTTTTGTGTACTTTTAAAATTTACTTATTTATTTTATTTTGTGCTCACTCCTCACAGATGGAGTGTAAACTTTATGTGTAAAGCGCCTTTTTTTCAAAAGGTGCTTTTTTTATGGTACTCCTTTTATATTTCAGATTAACCCGCTTTACATTTTAATTAGCCTACCTTACTTTTTTCATTTTGACATAGGATTAAAAGTATGGTTGAATTTATGCAGTTTATAAGAAATAATTATCCCGACTATTATAAAAAATACATAAACGATAATTCGTTAATTGTCTTTTCAATGCAAAAAGATGATCATAATGTTATAAGTATTGAAATGGATTTGTAGGTAAAGAAGCTGCTATATTTAGGGGAATAATTGCAGAATACAAGCTATGGAGATCTTCTAATAAAGGGATATAGATCTTTCTTTCGCATTATATTACCTTTTTTTATTCATAATGCTTCTTCCTGAATTGCGCAACGTCCATAGATCATGCTCATTGCTAATGGTGAAACATTACTTGGAAGAAGGATGATCTTAATGAAAAGCTTGTCTATATTTTTCCCTTTCATTTTACAACATAAACATGTAAATTTGGATACAGCACTTAACTATTCATTATTATGTTAGCAGTAGGAACAAAAGCGCCGGATTTTTCATTGTCGGCAACACCTGATCAGAAAATACAACTGAGCCAGTTGAAAGGCAAAAAAGTAATATTGGCATTTTACCCGGCAGACTGGAGCCCGGTATGTAGTGATGAAATGGCCCTATATAATGAAATGCTTAAACTCTTTCATAAACGAAATGCAGAGTTGCTCGGCATTTCTGTAGATAGTAAATGGTGCCATTTTGCTTTTGGCCAGGATAGAAAACTCCATTTTCCTTTACTGGCAGATTTTGAACCTAAAGGCGCTGTTACAAAATTGTATGATGTATATGACGAAGTAGAAGGCGAAAGTAAAAGAGCCTTGTACGTTATTGATGAAGAAGGTATCATTCAATGGAACTATTTATCTCCCGTTGGTATGAACCCGGGTGCAGATGGGATCTTGGATGCATTGGATAATATGAATAAAAAATAAGATCATGTCGAAATTAAAAAAGGCTGTTACCGATATGGATCATATACAGGGCAATGCAGATGCACCTATAGAATTAGTAGAATATGGCGATTACCAATGTCCATATTGCGGTCATGCCTACCCTATTTTAAAAAACATACAGAAAAAACTGGGCAACAACCTGAAATTTGTTTTTCGTAATTTCCCCTTATCTGAAATTCATCCCAATGCTTTAAATTCAGCAGTATCCAGCGAAGCTGCCGGGTTACAACATAAATTCTGGCAAATGCACGATCATTTATTTAAGCATCAAAATAGGCTGGATGATCCATCACTCGTTAAATATGCAACACAACTTCATCTTAATGTTGAACAATTTGAAAATGATTTTGAAAAACCGGAACTGGTAGAAAAAGTGAATGATGATTTTGAAAGTGGCGTAAGAAGTGGAGTGAATGGAACACCTTCTTTTTTTATAAACGGCGAAAAATATAATGGCGATTGGGAAGAAGAACCATTCATTGAACATTTAGAGAATTTATTATAATATAAGAATAACCTTCTTTTCCTTCTTCCAGTAACATTTCCTACCGAGCCCCATGAGCGCAGAACTCTGTCCTGCTGCAAAAGTTACTAAGCTAACAATTATATAAAGCTTACTCAAGAATTACAATATCCAGCAGTCCTTTTTGAATACGATAATAATCCTGCACCCATTGATTCTACTAAATATTTTTGAGATAACTTAAAACCCTTTACAAAAATTATGGTTTAACGTTGTTGGGATAACTAAAAACACTTTACATTTATCATCCAATTTTATTTATCAAACGATTAAATTGACCATCATGGCAAAGTCAGTAAAAAAAGCTGCAAAGAAAGCAGTTAAAAAAGTAGCGAAAAAATCACCCACAAAAGTGGCAAAAAAGGCTGCAAAGAAAGTAGTTAAAAAAGCAGCGAAAAAAGTTGTATCCAAAGCATCCGTTAAAAAAGCAGGTAAAAAATTCCTGATCATTTATCATGCGCCTTTTGAAGCAATGGCTCAAATGGCCAATGTACCACCGGAACAACAAGCCGCAGGTATAGCTTTTTGGCAGGCATGGATAAAAAGAGTGGGCAATAAACTGGTTGATGTCGGCGCTCCTTTAATTAACGGCAAAAGCCTTCGTTCAGGCGGTTCTTCATTGCCAAGCAGTAAAGAAGTTTCAGGTTATTCATTGGTTGAAGCAGCAAACTGGGATGATGTGATGAGTTTGCTGGAAGGCCATCCGCATCTTTCCGGCTGGCATCCCGAAGCAACGATTGAAATTCATGAAACCGTGCTATTGCCTGGCATGTAAAACTACCGGCAATGTACATACGATAATGTTAAGATGGCCGACATCGTGTTGGCTATTTTGTATTTGCGCCCTGCCCCATCTGTTTCCCAACAAGAAATACCTCTTGCGTGATGAGAAACGAGGTTTTTATTGAGATCAATTATAAGCTATCAGTTATGGGTAACTGTTTTTTGCTAAAACATACCTTTTCTTCTATAGCAAATACGTTAACCCTTTAATCCAATGTCATCGATAAAACGAATACCGCTTAATACAATACTTTAATATTATCCTTACTGTTATCTGGACTGGTTACTTCGACGTTGTAAATTCCTTTTGCGATATTATTAGTTCTTATTGTTTCTGATGAACTGCCTGCTGCATGTGCAATATCTTTATGTAACATTATTTGTCCTAAATTATTAATGAGCCTGATACTGTATTTACCTTCCGGCATATTGTTAAGCTGCAAACCAATCACACCTTCTTTTATCGGATCAGGATAAACTGCAATGCCGGGCACATCATCCCCTATCTTCGCTTTTACTGTTTCGCTGTATTGTATGGTTCCATTACTACCGATACTGCGTATACGATAATAATTTTCACCATTTACTGCATTAGCATCTATCCAGTTATATACAGAAGCACCTGTAGCTGCCACAATAGTTACGGTAGTAAATGTATTTCCGTCTGATGATTTTTGTACTTCATATTGCTTAACATTCAATTCGTTTTGCACATTCCACTGTACTGCTATAGTACTATTTTGCTGCCATGCTTTTATGCTGGTATACGTTACCGGTACTATTCCTGACGGTTCAAACACCAGCATAAATCTTTGAGAATTCTGTGAAGCTACATTACCATTAATAGTAAAATCAACCAAAGTAGTATTATTCATAGCTACCATTGTAGAATCTCCTGTATAGCTATCTTTCAAAAAAGCTACTATGCCCGGAGGATTGGGTATGCTATCCATAAATCTAAACTCATAATTACGTTGTGTAGTATTAGTTATTTTAAAGAATAATGTATCATAATTTACTATTATTGGCCTGTCCTCTATCCCCCAAAGGTTACCGTCACGCAGCAATGCAAACTCTTCGCTCACCTGGGGTAGTTTAGGTGCATCTCCATCCTGAATATTTGCACAGGTACAATAACCATTGTTATAATATACCTCTATACCATCTTCCAGTGTATCAAAATTATTCTTACCCATCCTGTAAAGGTTACCTGTAAACGTCTCATCAGCGGCAGTAATGTTGACAGGACGAAATACCTGATTGTTATTGGAAGCCGCCTTATCTGTTTCAGTTATTTTTAAAGTCTGACCTGATGAGGTACTACCCAATACAAAGAATGCCTGGCCGGACTGGATATAATTATTCTGATTCGTACCTGGCGTTCCTGTATGTGAAAAGCTTCCACTCCTTTTCTGCAAAATAATATAACCCCCCACATCTCCTAAATTAGGATCCCAGGTGTATATTGTTGGAATACTCAAACTATTAACAAAAGTTACTGTATTCATATTAATTGGTGCAGTATAAGGATTGCCTACCAGCGTATAAATTGATTTGCTGGTAGATGGATTGATATTAAATGTCTGGTCGCCTGTCTGCAAATTACCTGTTGCACTTAATGTTGTATTGTCAATATATACATTATTATTATTTGGGTTACCGAGAGTGAGCGGGTTTCTATCGCCACGAATGAATATAAAATATCCTGTATTATCTGCAACCCCAGTGGTACCTGCAGAAATAGGTACATTGGTATTGCTTACAGTTATCAATGCCTGGGTAACTAGGTTAAATGTTTTCAGCGAATAACCACTATTAGTTCCGTCATCAAGACCATTGCCTGTACCAGAAGGTGCAGTAATAAAAGTTCCAACACCAGGAGTAAGTGTATTAGGCGCGCCATTCTGCCATGCAGCATTTATAGTTTGAGAGCCGGAACCTTGTAATGGAGCCGTCATTAATCTCCATGCACGCTTGGCACTGCCTACTACTGTATTAGTACCGTTTGTATATACAGAGTTATCTGTGCTGCGGATATAACGCTGTACATTTACAGTACCAGTAATTTTTCCGCCAGTACCGATAGGGCCTACCATTGCCGTATTAAAATTGTCAGATACCAACGTGAGGCCGCCTGTACCACCTCCTCCTGTAGTTAATGTAGCACTGCTGTTTATTGTCAAAGAAGCCGGCGTTGTATTATCAGGCGCTGCAAGGTTTAAAGGAGTGCCCAAAGTAGCCTTTGCATTAATAAGCAATGTTAAATTAAATAACGTATTAGCAGTAGTGGTAAAGTTCAGTTGAGGGTTTACTGCTCCGCCACTATTATCAATAGTTAACTTTGAACTGGTTGTTCCGCTTAAAGTACCGCTACCTGGTGTTGGATATGCAACATTCCCATTTAAGGTTAATGTGTTGGCTGCTATTGCTAACGCACCGGTGGTTAAAGAAAGTGTACTGTTTACTGTTGCATTAGTCCCGGTACCAAGACTTACAATACCACTCGTATTCGTATTATTAATAGTTAACCCATAAAAAGCTTCTCCGTTTGAATTGGTGATCGTTTGATTAGAGCTACTGCTGTTGAAACTAACAAGACCATTATTATGAGTAAAAGTGCCGCTATTGCTCCAGTTACCTGCTACCTGTAAGGTTCCACTTGGTGCTGTAACTGTTCCATTGGTAATAGTGAAATCGCTTGCTACATCAGCATCATTTGAAAAAGACCATGCTCCGCCAATTCCATTAAATGTTAACTTATTAAATTTACCTATAGTACCAGTAAGTGTACCTGCAATAGTTTTGCCAGTAGTCGTAGCGGTAAATGTAGTAGTATTAGTACCTGCGCTATACGTGCCTGAATTTGACCAACTGCCACCAATACTTATATTTATATTATTAGTAGCAGCATCTAATGTACCCGAGGTAATGGTAAGATTATTAGATACCTGTAAACTATTAGTAACTAACCTGGCAATTGCCGTTCCGCTTCCATTCATTACAGTAAAATTAAAAAAAGGAGCAACGCTATTAACAGAGATTGTATTATCAGAAATAGTAAAGGTGCCCCCGGTGATAGGTGTACCCGTTTTAGCAATATTGATGTCAGCCAAAGTTTGGTTAGCATTAGGACTCTTAATATTTACGTTACCACTTGACATGGTAAAATTATGAGAGTTGCCTACCTGGAAAATAGAGTTGCTTGCAGTACTAACGGTACCGCCTGTTGGTATAGTTATAGTAGCGCCATTAATAGTGGTAGTGCCACTTGAAGTTGCCAGTAAACGACCATTTAGTGTAAGCGTACCAGATGTTAAGGTTGCAGTACCACCTATAGTTAAAACACTATTTCCACTACCAATTGCTACATTTGTTGCAGATGTATTCATTAAAAATGTTCCCGCATTGATGGTAAAGTTCCCACCAAATATTGCACTTCCACTTCCGCTTAATGTAAAATTACCTGTAACAGGACTAGGAAGGCTTTGGTCATTGTTACTTCCAAAAGTCAAGGTTCCTGCAGATTGGTTCCATGTACCACTTGTATAGGTTATAGCGTTTGTAATTCCACCAAAGCCAACAGTAGCGCTTACCGAACATGTTACATTTCGGGTAGAAGCGCCCCTGCTTAAAGTAATTGCACCAAAAGTAATTGTGGTAGGTGTCCCGCCGGAAGAAATTGTAACATCAGAAACACTGCTGCTATTGAATGTAACAGCTACATACCTTGCACTGGTATTTGACATATTAAATGTAGCGCTATTACCGATACTTAAATTTCCTCCTATCAATAAAGAATGAATGGTAGAAGCTGCCGTTGCGGTACCAAGCAATTGAGAGCTGTTTGCAACACTTACATTATTAACTACTGTCAATGTATTGGGCGTTGCAGTTGAATAAAAAGTAAAGACACCAGTGGTACTTGCGTCACCAACATTTAATGCATCTACCTGTGCTATTGTCGTTGCATTTCCCCATGTATAAATAGCTGCATTATTAACTAATAATGTACCTACTTTGCCTGTTGTTCCAAATATTTCATTACCCTCTGCACAGTTTCCGTTAATTGTTACATTAACCCTATCTGTACTGCTGGCTCCAAACACTGGTGCAGCAGACAAACTACCTCCTGAACGGAAAATAGTAGAGCCATTTGCCATAGTTAATGTACTGCTATTTGTAAATATCCCTGATGTTAATGTTAAAGAAGTGGCTACGGGAGTGGCTATGGGAATTGCAACACTTAAAGTAACACCTGTACTATTATTTATAGTAAGATTATTAGCTCCGGTTAGCCCTGTACCTGTAACCTGTGCTGCTGTTCCATTATATACATAATTGGCAGAAGTACTTAATGATTTTAAAGTACCTGTTTGTATGGAACCGGCAGTTGCACTTAATAAAGCAACCAAACCTGCCGCATTTGGCGTATAAATAGTAGCCCCGGAACTTAATGTAAAGCTACCATTGGTTCCGGCAGTAGTACCTTGTACAATATAATTTGCTGAACTTGTATTATTACCACAATTTATTGTAGCATTGTTGCTAATTGTAAGAGTAGAATTAGCTGACATAACAAAATTTGAAGCCAATTGCAATGTATTAGTATGAGTTCCATCTCCTGCAACCCATATAACAGCATTACCATTAATACCTCCAGATGTGGAATTAAAAGTTTGAGTTATTCCATTACCGCCGTTAAAATTAAACATGGCAGTACCACTACCTGAACGAATAATAGTTCCGGTACTGCTTACTGTAAGATTTCCAGGGTCATTTGCAGTAGTATTGGCTCCGGTTGATGTACAGGAAGATAGATCTAATGTCCCGCTGGAAACAGTTAATCCTCCATTAGTATTAAAAGTAATAGTTCCTGATCCGCCTGATTGAATATTAGTTCCAGCTACCCGCAATGATCCTCCCGAAATAGTGGTGAGGCCGTTAACAGTCATTGATATTGTGGAAGTAATAGAAGTATTGCTGCCAGATGATTCAATTAAAGCTATTGAACCACCTTGTAC
>Ga0207035_1196_pt1 | contig 12474 bp, 10 predicted proteins | sample Alteio_BWMinCont_77_FD_153272 | JGI IMG/M metagenome (GOLD analysis project Ga0207035, IMG submission 153272) | Enriched cells from forest soil in Barre Woods Harvard Forest LTER site, Petersham, Massachusetts, United States -... | ecosystem: Environmental > Terrestrial > Soil > Temperate forest >... | reverse complement strand
CGGACTGTTAATCTCTCCATACCTTCCATTATTTGCTGATGAGTAACCATTTTCTTTCCATGCCAATCAACATGCTCAATAGACCCATCATTAATAAGCTCATAAATCTTATTCTTACCTAGTCCCGTCATCTCTTTAAGTTCTTTAAGGCTGTACATTTTTATTCCGCATAATTCGATCATCTAATCACCCCCTTTACAAACCCTCACCACACTTCTAAGATAACATACTATATGAAGTATGTCAAGTTACGATGTATATAACTTCATATGTGAAGATATGACTATATTTGTCAATCAAATATTCAGCCATCCATTGACATTCATTTGGGGGGAGATTATACTTTGAGCATGACTCTGGCAGAAAAAATACGATTATTAATGAAGAAAAATCAGATCCAATCTGTCTACAGGCTGCATAAAATGCTCGGAGAGAAATTTGGGGATGATGCCTTAAGCAGCCGTAGCCTGGCGACCATCATGAATAAAAAGATTGTGATCCGCTCCAAGGCTATCCAACAGCTATCTTCTATCTTAAAGGTTCATCCATCCGAATTTATTAAAGACACTGATATTGCATCACATTTTAAAAGTTTCGATGCCTTAAAAATCAAATACAAAGGCAAAGATGCGCTTATTGTGGAAAACCTGTCTTCGGAAGACTCCCCCTTCTCAATAGAGAAACTTTATATATATCCCAACAGAAGAACGCCCTACATAGAAAACACAAAAAATTCGATTCCCATGCTAACGTTCTATGTCTTGAGAGGCATCCTTGATGTAGTTTTTCTGGAAGGATTAAAGAAAAAACATGCCAAATTTAAAGGTGGCGATTCTGGAGCATTTTCTAACCTAAATAAAACCTATTTCTTAGGAAATAAATCTAAACATATATGCATTGTATTAGTAATTTGTTCCCCAGCGGGCTTAAACCTTCAAAATCTCATAAGAAGCAAATCGAAACCCTCGCCTGAAACCAAAAATTCCAAAAACAAAAAGCCCATACGTGAAATAGGATATGGGCTATCTGAAACGTCCTTCTTTGAGTATATTTGATCAATACCTCGATCCATTCAAACAAACTGCGGAAAAAATCGAAGAATGATTGGTGGAAAAAAATTACTGGTCCCTATTCCTATGGCCGCGCCGGCTCCCGGATACCATCATGCCATAATTGGTATACTTTTAAAAGCCGCTAACAAACCTTTCTTTCAATGTAATGAGGACCAATGTTGTTAATATCAGGAAAAATGGACGCCCCCTCTTTTAAAATCCAAATTGTCCATTGGCTTGGAATGTCGGTTTCAACAAGGTAAACTTCATCAGGGACATCCTGGCGCTTATTTAGAACACTGGTAAAAGCTGCTGAAATGGAAAAAAATGATTAGCCAAAGCAATGTCATTTGATTCCAAGATTAAGACCGTAGAAGTGCCATTTTTTATTTTTGCTTCTTTAAGTTTTGGGCACTTCTCGTTAAGGGCTGATTGTACCCGTTCACATCGTTTTTTTTTTCTAAATCACCGGATACATAACGACTCACATAAAAGACATCGTTTAGCTGTGGATCACAAGCCAAAATGACCTCAAATGGCACATCAGGAGGGATTTCACGGAATTGTTGATACCTTTTACTCGCCAATGCCTTGGCCGACAGCGGGCCTGATCTTTCCATAACCCATTTCTCAAGAGCGGTCTGAATCTTTTTATAATCCAATGTGCCAGTGATTGCCCCCGCTTCAACAATAAGATCAAAATGGCCTGCCGGTAGTTTCCCTTTAAGCATCTCTTGGAGAGGGAATATCAGACCCATAAAACGGCTTCCATCAGCCAGTTGTCCAGTAAAGCTTTCAATTAAAGTATGTTCTAAATGATACTCGCCCTTAAGACCTCGAACATACAGATCAACCGCCTTATTTTTTCGATCAATTTCATCCGGCATGCCCACTATCTTTAATGACTCGTTTTTTCTTCCTTCCATTAAACGAATCACTTCTGTACACGCTTCCAGTTGATTATATTTGGATTTCATTAACAAAATAGTACCCAAAAGGTGAGCTTTACGCAAGTTAAACAGTTGTTGATTATTTAATTGTGCTGTAAAATCTAAACAAATGGGCCCCATTACATTATTCGATAAGTCATTTCTTCAATCCCTTAGTCTGGATGAATCTGTCTGGTTTGATAATTTTTATAGTGCCAATATCGTTCCCTTATTTTACGTAGAAACGTTGGCCGATCTTGAAAAGGCTATAAAAAAAGGACGGACTCCTGAACAGGAAGTCGGAATAATAGCCGACAAGACCCCTGAGAAAAGCTCTGCCTCAAATGTTTTTCATCGAGACCTTATTATCGGCGATCTCCTGGGGAATAAAATACCGATGGACGGAAGACCTATTTTAGGAGGCGGTAGGGCAATCAAAACCGGCGATAAGAAAGCAGTGATGTTTGAATACCCACCAGAACAGGAAGCATTCTCACGATGGCAAAAAGGTGAATTTTTAGATATTGAGCGGCAATTTGCGAAAGCATGGAGAAAATTTCTTGGACCTCTCAACTTTCAGGCCATTTTATTTGTCTTCAACTCAATCGGAATTCAACCTAAAAGCCCCTCGCTCGATGAAGCAAAGATAGTAACCCAAGCAATCATTGATCACGCCAAGAACCAAGAAACGCTGCTCGTTACTGGATTAAAGATATTCGGAGTACCTGAGCATTTATCTGTTGAAATTTATAAACAATGGTATGCCGAAAGCAAGCCCATGTTAAAGAAATTTGCTCCCTATTTCACATACGTACTGACAATAGAGATTTTCTTTCATATATCCATCACCTCAAATCTAATTCCACAAGAAATAAATAGCCGACATGATTTTGCATATCTGTATTATTTACCCTTCTGTATGGTTTTTGTCTCGACAGATAAACTCCACAAAAGGTGCGCACCATTTTTTCTGCGGGAGGACCAAGAATTTATTTGGGGACCCGATTTGAAAGAAGACCTAAAGAAAATTGATGCCACCTTCGATGCTCTGCCGGTAGCAGAAAAAGAAAAAGGGCTATTTGCAATCGCATCCTATCCCCCTGCGGACCAAGACCTAATTACTGCCCGCTTGTGGGACAAGCATTTAACCTCGTGGCGTGGGCACAAAGATGAACCAAAAATCATAAAAACACCTGAAGAAGAAAAAAGACTCGTTGATCACATCATGAACAGTACTAAAGGAGAGACTATTCATCCCTCTCAGGTTGATTTTGACTCGGACTCCGCAGACTCAGTGACATTGAAAAGAAGCATCAGAAAGCGTAAAGGCAAATGGTGGCAATTACCAAAAAACTTGGGGGAAGAGTTGTAAATAATGTTAATTGCCGCTACTGGATGATCTCTACGGCTTTATAGGTCTCTCTCTACTTCAAAATAACCGCACCACACATCGCCGTTGCCTTTAATCTGGTAGCAATGAAACCATTGAGACTATATTCATCATCTTCAATGTCTAAATACTTAACTAACTCTTTTGGTTCAATAATTTTTAAGGTTAATTTTTTGCCTTTATTAAGGATGGAAATCAAATCATCTCCCGCGTAAGAATTTGTAAACATCATCACCTTTGTCACTTCTGTAAATTTTTCAGCAGTAAGCATATTTAAAGTTATCTTAAACGATTTGCCGTCAACTATAAATCTGAATACGACATCCTTCCCAATAAAATTCAGGACCTCATCTTTAGCGGAACTGAATGTTACCCATATTGTGTCACTGCTGCATACGCCTGGAGCCTTGAAAAAACCAAACTCATCCCCATAAACCGCAGAACCATGTGTTATATAAAAAACCTTGCCTCCACGAAAACTTGCTGACCAGTCTTTATTAGTCCATTCTCCGTTCTCAGCTTTTGACACTTTAGAAACCACGCAACTGAATAATCCCATACATAACAATACGGTTAATATTTTTTTCATAGCCAATTTGAGTTATTCATCATTCATATTATTTAGCACGTGTAAGACCAAGTAAAGACTCCACCTGCCCGGCTGCTCGCATCACCTGATAAATATCAATATTGTCTATTGTGGTGTCATGCTCAATAAATTTCGCGAGATAAGTTTCCGACTTGGGAGATACGCCATTACGATTACAAACCAGGTATGCCACAGACTCCGCTTCAATTTCCTTCTGTGCATATTCAATTTTTGGGCGTTGAGGAACATTAAGTTCTCTATCCTGCCCCAAGTGACCTAGAAACAAATGGCCCAACTCATGCGCCAGAGTAGCAAACTGAACAGTCGATTGATGATTACGATTCAGGTGTATTCGATATAGTGTCAGTTTTTGGGACTTTGTGGCAGGCTGAATGACTCTAATTGAGCCGGCTTTATTGTCTCCTTCATCAACCCATAGCCATTCAATATTCTTCTTGCGCGTCAAGACCTCGAAAGACTCAAGACGAGCTTCACTCATAACTCCAAAAGAAGAAAAGGCCGTAACATCTTCGGGGAGATCCTCACCTTCCGTATCCTGCACATCATATACAAGCGCAACAGGACCAAACGGCTGAAGAATCAATAAAGGACGAGAACCATCTTTAATAGTGCGATCAAAACGATACTTCCAATCACGCGCAGAAGCAGCAATTCTTAATCCCGGCTTTTGAACCTGTAAAAGCATTGCATTAAATGGAGCGAAATTGCGTAAACGTACTACGAAGTCCAAGAGCTCTTTATAATCTTTGCTCTTGGTGTAAAGTCGAGAATCTGTTAATAATTTATCAAGTAAAGATCGAGCATCTTTAGTTTCAACATCACCATCTTCTTCAATCTTCGAATTCATCGTACATTCCTAACTACAGTTACACTTCCAGTAAATATTATTACAAGAAGTTTACTGCATATGACAACTATACTGCACCTTCTAATTCATGAAACCAAAAATCTCCAAATTTTAACCATTTAAATTGATACGATTTTTTCAACTGAATGTTTACTGGCTTCCCTCCGATTGGGGTTGAAATATTCGTTTCTTTGTTTATTGAACAATTATTTGAAATGTCCTAATCCCAACATTTACCTTTTTTCTTATTTGGATTTACAATCTGTTTGTAGTCAGTCATAACCAACGCTATGCCCCGGTTTGCAATTTTATGATCAGTATACTCTTCAAGAATATTTAGATCTTCATAAACATCCTTCATGAAGATGTCCATTGCTCCTCTAGGGCCTCCTGAAGACGCAAGGGTTCGATAACACTTTAATTCAATGGCAATCGATGCATTATTTTTCATAAATTGACTCTTAAGTAGAATATCAATTTCATTTGTCCCAAAACGTGTTTTTACTGTAGGTTCAAGTTCAATGCTTACTTCTTCAAAAGGTGAATATATAGTTAAAGGGAGAAGCTGCTGAAGAATGTATGCATATTGGAGTTGCATCGATGCTTCTTTATTTACCGAAATAACTTTACCACCTACTTTTCGAGCGAATATGCTCCAAGCCACGGAAACCGCTTGTCTTAATCGATCTTCAAAGGTTTCAGCTGCAATAAAATTAGACATTATTTTTATCAGTTTCTATTTACTTATAGGATATGTTATCGATTATTTAATCTACACCGACAAAAACCCTATTTGTTGAATATGGTAATCTGGTTACGACCGTTTTGCTTTGAGATTAATAAAGCTTGATCGGCTTGGCTTTGCAATATTTTATAATTAACAGGTTGATGAGAAGTGGTTACCCCCAAACTGATTGTTTTATTAAAACTATCCCCAACGTGCTTAGAAGCAGGGTCTTTTACTTTAAAAATATACGCCTCAATTTCATTACGTATTTTCTCGGCAAGCACATGTGATCCTTCAATATTATGATTAGGCAAGATGACACAGATTTCTTCACCCCCACTTCTTACAACTTTACCTTTTTCGCCAATAATTTTACTTATCTTACCTGAAATAACCTTTAAAACATCATCCCCCGTTTGGTGTCCATACGTATCATTGACCTTCTTAAAATAATCAACATCGCACATGATAATAGAAATAGGCGATTTTTTCTTTAATACATCATCAATAATACTTTGGAGCTTCTTATCAATAAAACCTTTAGTGAGAAGATTTGTTAGTTCGTCCTTTTTATCTTCTTGTGTTTCTAATGTCTTTGGTTGATCCTGAAAATAAGATACGTAATCGAAAATACACGGAGGTAATTTTATTGCAGGGAAGAAACTTTCCCGTAAAGCCCTTACTATTTTATATATTTCTTGATCTTTCACGGTTATTAATCTTGGAATCCTAATATTCTTCTTCTCCTTTTCAATACTCAAAATAACCACAATTGCAGCAGCCTTAAAATAACTTAAAGGCTTTGTTGATACGCTCGGGGGCATAGACCCTTGGTAATTATTATAAAATGCTATTAACTCATCGATATAATAAGCTTCTTCAATAAATTCTTCCATTGAGCTATTGTCATTATTCTTAATAATCTCATCCAAAAACTGCTTAAGCTGGACAAGGCCTTTATAAAATATTTCATTAAGCCAACGTTCACCTTGATAATTTAAAGTCCCTTCGATCCAATCTCTCTTTTCATTTAACAGTTCTTTAGAAATTATAACGGTAGGAATTAAACTAACTTCACCCAGAACAATATAAATAAGAAATTTTAAATGCCCCCAAAATGCCTTAAATTGATCTGAATTAGTATTATCGAGATAATGCCCTAAATCATCTAATTGTCCACGATTAAAAGTAATTTTGATATTTTGGGGCTGTAAACTAAAAGAATAAAGATAGTTATTTTCTGATTCTTCATAAACCTGGGTATCAATAAGACTTAAAATAAAATCTTTAATAAAGTCTTTTGATTTACTAATTTCTGACATGGGTTTAAACTTTCTTATTAAAAATATTGATCAACTGACGTTTTTATACGTTACTGTTGGTCTCCCCTTTTAATGTGGCTGAGCTTGTTCATCCTCTATTTGAGCCTCACGCTCGTAACCATGGGATACATTTCTTAGTACTGCTGCCAAGCGCGGCCAACTAATAGTAAGTTTCTCTGCAAAATCAGCATATTGTTTTGCCAAGGAATATTCCTGCTTTCCCCCTTCATTCATTGATTTCCAATGAGACCCACGCTTATTATATATGCCCCTTTGTAACCCTCTATCCAAGTCTTCGCTTTTTACTTTCTCTATAAAATTTCTAACAGGAGTACAAGGCCAAACCTGATCCATATCACCAGGAGCATATGCTAACATTTCACCGATTCTTGAGTCGCACACCTCAAGCCGCCCTGATTCCTTGCATAAAGACCTTGCTTCTGTCACCCAATCTATGAACTTTTTTTCCATCTACAGAACCATCACCTTGTGATCCAGGTATAGATTTTAATGATTCCAATAACTGATAAGCATTTAAAGCCGCCGCTCTCTGTTGTTCTGTCAGTGTCGTCTTTTGGGGCTCATTCTTTGATTTAAAAACGATTGAGATTATCTTAACAAAGACTTTTGGATCAGTTTGGATTGATTGATGCAGCGTTATTGGTTCCCCGCCATGGTAGCCGTCCAACAAACTTAAATAAGACCATTCTAAAGAAGCTAAACGCTCACGATCAACATCTTCCTGGCCTTGCAAAAACTTGAACAGTTCTAAAAGATTATATGATTTATCATTAGTTATCTGTTCTTTTGCCGCTTGTTCTGAAAGCTTTAAAGTACCCTCTAACGCTTCCATGACAAGCGTAGTATTAACTTTGCATTTATTATGTAATGCCATACAAATTATGTCGATGGCACGAAAAGCTCGTAGATTCAAAAGCAGCATTGATACGACGTATTCAAGTTCATCAGGATCTTTGCCTCGATAAACATCAAAGTGTCGTGCAGACCAATAATAAACAATTACTTCTTTCCCTAAAGATTCCACTAATGACCATGTCTTACGTTCAAATGGCAGCACAAGTAATAAATTCCCCATCTGTTCAATCGTCCATTTTTTGAATGAAAGCTGCTCAATCCATACCCATCCTACAGTATAGAATCGGGCCCATACATACCCCGCGGCAAGGTTTGCAATTTTATGATCCTTGTCAGCGAGCATTTTAGGCAAGAAATGATCATCATTTTCTAAAAGATTGGATTGACCTAAAATATGCCCAATCAAATACGGGTGATCAACAGCCAATGCAAATTCGGAAAGACTTTTAATACCCTTCTTTTCAATAAATTCCTTTAAAACACTTAATCTTTTTTCGAACAAAATTTCATTCTTTTGTTCAATACTTTGCCCTTCATCAGGCAACTCAAGAAAATTTACAAAGAGCCACTTATATTTATTAACTAAATCCGTAGGCTCAAATCTACTCTTGATTGATTCCAGCATGTCCAACGTTTCTTTTGGCATTGCCCATTCTGCATCAGCGAACCGACGATGTCGATTTATCCTGTCCAGTAAAGCTTTAAAAATTTGTTCTCTGGTTTTTTCAGGTAATTTGTCTAAAGCAATCGTCTGTAATCTTTGAATAAATAAATCGAATGATTTCTTAGGTAATTTCTCCATTCTGTCTACTACTGATTCCCATAAATCACCATCTTGATCTAAATTCTGTACCAATTTCTCTGCACACCATTCTGATTGCTTCCAATATTCACCATTGGTAATTCGAGATGACCACCCCAATGCCCATTTTCGCCAAGAGGGACGGTGCGTATTCATAGAAGAACTGTGTGCTTGTGGTAAAAGTTCCAATAGTAGCTTAAAACCAACTTTGGGAATTTCATCGCAGAGCTTCTCTAAAACTTCTATACGTTGATCTACCGTGGCCGTTGTATGCGGTAGCCATGGCAAAAAAATCTCCCCTAAACTATTCTTAGGACGATTCCCCCATTTACTCTCTGGAGGATCAATTTGATCAAACTGCGCCAAAAGTACCGTTACCCGCGACAAATATTCAGGACTCCAGGCTAAAGTTTCAAGAGCCCAAAGTAAGCCGGTATCATTGCAATCAGGCATAAAACCAGAGCTATCCCCTTCAATGAAAAGTAAGGGTAATTGGGGTTTATGACTGCTTAAATCCTTCTCTGCTGCCTCTATGAACATTTCTGGAGACGCTTCTGCCAAAAGAGGAAGATAACTTTTCAAGGATGCCCATCTTTTCCAATCCGCCCCAAGCAAGAGCTTTTGAACTACCCTTGCAGCCCGATGGGAAGCATTAATGGGCGTGTTCACTACGTTAGCGTTCCCAGCACCTAATAAGGCAATAGTTTCAGCAATACCTTTCTTTAAATGACTGGAAAACTTTGGACTTTTGTTTCTTAACGCGGCATACCACCGCTCTTTGGCAGGAAGATCGTAACATGGGTCTTCCTCACTCAATACTTCAAATGCTATCTTCTCGAAACAATCAAGCTGTGGAGCTGAAAACTTAGGCGCCAGTAATTCCCATGAATCCTCTCTTGAAATAAGACTCCAAGAAGAATGAACTCGCATAATGACAGGGTCATTGCCAGTACGATATCGGTTGGCAATGGCAAGAATTTTAGAATATGAATCATCTCCTAAAGTCGCAATAGCCTTCTGATCTGCGATTGAGCTATCATCCCAACGACCAATTAAAATAATGGGTAATAGACTTTCTGCATCAGGTGGCTTACTCCATGCAGGACAACTGATCCTACTAAATCCTGGAAGCCGTCTTTTTAAAATGGTCAAACTGCCACCAGACTTCTGAGCCAAATTCCTTGCATCAATTTCCTCGAATCCTGATGCTATAAGAGCTTTTTCAAGATCCTGGTCGTACACTCGGGACAACTTATTTGCTTCATTATTTCCAATTTTTGGAAAACTCAATAGCACATGATGCCCCTCACGTTCAGCCCCACTAATCATTTCTGGCTCTAAATCTAAAGAAGGTTTTTGAATTAAAACAAACTTGCTATTAGAAGAACAAAGTATTTTCCATGCGGCATGGTCTTCGACGATCACAGTTCGTGTTTCTATAAACTCCCGGTCCCCTTCCGACAAGCTTGCGATATAAGCGGAAACAAAATCAATAACTTCACTTGGAGAATGAGCTTCAAAAGTTAAGGGTTTGGGTGAACCATCAAGCCACTCTTTCAAAGTCTTAATATCTTTTTCTCTGGATGCTAAAAAAACTTCGGGTTTAAAGTTTGGCTTGGAAAGCATGGACAAATTTTTCCAATGCTCCTCAATACCAGTAATCCCTTCAGGCCTTCGTCCAATCAGTTTTGCAAACCAAACATCTGTGGCCGTAGATATTTCTAACCATTCTTCCAAAATCGAAGAATCATAAACCCGCACATCTTTCCAACGACCTAACTTCTTCTTTTCTTCACACCATTCATTTCTTTTAGTAAATTTTCGAGGCGTAACAAAAATAAAAGTTGTCTGCCGGGTATCCAAACCTAATGGCGGAGTTTCTGTACGTTTTATATAGTCTGACTCTGCTTTTTGACGCACCTTTTTATCAGTTCCTGCTTCCCAAACACTAATACCCGCAGGAACAAACGCATTACCTTCTGCAACTTCCACTATGCCATCGACACCTGGACTTCTCACACCTTCATCCGCTGGAAACTCCACACGCGCAAGATTTTTTGTCGTAGTCTTAATTAATCGCCTAATCAACCTTGGAAGAGTAAATGATGCAGTATATGAATCTGTCCAACCTTCTAAATCAAGAGCCGTTACCCAAGATCCCGGATATTTGACTTCTTCCCGAAGCTTTTGCAATACTTTAGGCAATTTGTCTCGCATTATCTGACTTTCTTGAATTTGCGGAGATACCATACCATTTTCCAAGGCTGCTAATTCAAAGAAATTATGCCATTGGGTTGATTCATTAGAAATTGACAACGCCTTAGCGTATACCTCAAGTATTGCTTTAGACTGTGGCGGACGAACGAGACCTCTTTCAAGCCTACTGATATTTGCAGCATCTAAATTATTCTTTCGACAAAATTCTCGAAGAGAAAACCCTAATGCTTTTCTTAATTGTCTAAATAAAGTTCCGAATTTCATAGACCTCCTAAGTGTTGTATAAATAATACAACAATTTATACAAGTGTCAATAGATTTTATAAAGAGGCAGAAGATTTATTAGAAAGAATTTTCTATTGGAAGTTGGGGCGTGCTCATAATTCTCCCTCAAATGCCCTATGGAGCATAGATTGAAAGAGATCGTCCAGGCACTTACGGCTGGCGGATTGAGCGGATTCAAGCTCACGAATATCAGCGACCATTTTAGCGAATTCTTTTTGTAAAGTTATCGGAGGCAGCGGGATTTCAAGGGCTCGTACTTGCTGATGATTCAACGCTTGACGAGAAGCTCCAGATTGTATCTGAAGAATGAAATGTTGTGTTGACTCTAAAGAAATAAAGACAGAAAGATACGTTGCGTTCAAAGAATCAGGTTTAGGCCGAATCAAACAAACATGCTGGCTAACATTTGCTTCACGATTCAGCCGATCAACCCATGCAACACGACCAATCGAAGCACCAGTTATATTGAGCAAAACATCCCCTTCTGCAACTCTTGTTCGTTCCATTTGCTTATGAATATTTAGCGGGAGGCAAGCTACATCCGATAAATCAAAGCGATTCATTTGAACATTCTGACTACGGATAAAATAAGGTCCTTCATTAACATAAACCTCTTCACCACCCCTTGGAGTTGATCCGCTTGTTACTAAAGTAGTTAATTCACTAACACGAACAGCTTTATGCTTTTCAGCACTAAATATTTTATGAAAAATAGCAGGAACCAATTTTTTAGTGCAGCAGTCGGCTTGGAGGCGAAGTTTACGTAACTGATCCGCTTCGTCCAAAAGCTTCATGATCCGCTCCTGCTCTGCCAGCGGTGGAAATGGAATTTTAATTTTGGCAACTTCTGAAATCTTTGCCCTTAACAACGACCCACCTACCCCAGACACAGTTTGCATAAAACGGGTATTAAACGGATCTCCCCCTAAAAAGAAACGCAAATAATTTGGATGAATTTGCGAGCTACGAAAAACAATCCATTCGCCTGATGCAATCAATCGCCTTCCCTGGCTTTCTCCAACGACCCATGCACGACGAATGTGTGGAACGATTCGTGAAAGCAGAACGTCATTTGATTGGACAATTTGTTTTACAGAACCAATTTCTTTGCCAGCACGAACTTCTGGATGTCCCTTATCAAAAGCAGGAATGCTATAGAGATCGAACAACTCGTCAGGAAATTTGGTTGGGTCAACTGATCCACTTTTTGAGGCAACCAGATCACCGAGCGGAACTTTCGGCCAGAGTTTCATTTCTTCCCACCAATTTGAGTTAGCAAGACGTTACCACGCTGAACGATTTCATTTTCTAATTTAATTACTTCACCAAGAATTTCAACTGGAGAGTCATGGTTTACGATAGTGTCGATCACTGGCTTATAGCGTCCAGCGGCAAGGCTCCAATCATTCTCTTTGAT
>Ga0207035_1193_pt1 | contig 12993 bp, 3 predicted proteins | sample Alteio_BWMinCont_77_FD_153272 | JGI IMG/M metagenome (GOLD analysis project Ga0207035, IMG submission 153272) | Enriched cells from forest soil in Barre Woods Harvard Forest LTER site, Petersham, Massachusetts, United States -... | ecosystem: Environmental > Terrestrial > Soil > Temperate forest >... | reverse complement strand
CTATCGCCGCGAAGAAGCCGAGCAATTGCTCAAGTCCGACGAGATCCTCCAGATGTTCGGCCGTGCCGGGCGTCGCGGACTCGATGAAACGGGTTACGTGATCATTTCCGCCAACGAACTCCGCTTGCTCGACGCCCATCCCTGCCATCTTTCCCGAAGCGGGGCAGTGGATTGGGGCGCGTTACTTGGGTTGATGGCTGCCGCCGCCGACCGTCGGCTCGATCCGTTCACCCAGGCGGTTCGGATCCAGGAAAGACTCTTCACGACCAAACCCATCCTGCTTGGAGTTGAGGAAGCCCTGCGCCATCCAATCATTCCCTGCGGTTTGCACACCGATCCTGAGCGAGCCCGCCACGTGCGCCGGCGCGTGCGTGAGATGCTTAACAGCCAAGGCGAGTGGGAAACTGTTCCTCCTTTGCAACCGCGACCCTTGCGCGACATTTTTGCTGTTGAAAGGATCGCACCGTACACAATACCTGCGATGCACAAAAACAACGAAGCCAATCCTCTGGATCCTGACAGTGAGCCAAAAACCGTCCACACGAACCACGAACCACGTGGCACGCCGCCCCATCCTTCCCATGCACCTCGTCTCGTGCCCCTGCTGTCTGTGCCGGAAGCTTTGGAGAAAGTTGGTACCGGAACCCTGTGCGTCGTATCTGGAGCTGAAAATGGCAAAGTGTACGGCCGATCGCTGACGGTAGCCGATCATCTCAGCAACCAGCGCGTCGTCATAGCGAAATGGGTCCGGCGCTTGACAAATTGGAACGGTCGTCAGGCTCCGCTCACCGTTTGGCGTGAGCAAATAGCCCCCCTGGTAATCAAACGCTTGGCTCAGCAAAAGACCCCCGTCATTCGCCTTGTGGATCACTCGGACAAAATCCTGGCCCTCGTCAGCATTGCGGAGTTAACCATGCGTGTGACCGTAGACTCTCACGGCACAGCTCTCTGGCGGCCAATCGAGCGCGAAGTTTTGCCTTATGACTGCGCCCGTTGCTCCCTCGTGGAAACCTGCAAAGGCCTCTCGACCGCCACCGGCACCGCCATACTTTGGCGCCGACTGGCCCTGGTCGATATTGCCGGTGTGCCCACCCGCCGCGGCCGCGTCGTCAGTTTCTTTTCCCAAGGCGATGGCCTGGCGATTGCCGCCGCACTTGAAGATGAGCAATATCCCCTTGAGGAGCTCATCTACGATTTGGCTAACCTGGATGGTGGATTTCGTTTCTGCGGCGACGACAACCGGTGGGGCGGCCGCTTGGCTCTGGTGTGCCATGAGAAATATGGCCTGCTCTCCGTTCCCGGCTATCTCGAAAACGGCGTGCCGCCAAAATATGGCGCGGGCGCTGAGCGGGTTGTAGCCTCAGTGCATAGAAACCCGCTCACCAAACAAAGCTGGGTCACTGAGCTGCTGGGCCCAGGCGACATCGACCGCGCGATCATCGAGTGGCGCAGCCTTCTGCGCCAAATTGCCCACGCACCCGCTCTGGATTGGCCCCGCTGGCATAGCCTCCAGGCACTAGCTAAAAACACGCTTCAGGAAACAGAATCTCCCACCCTGACACAACTGCCGCCTTTGGAGTATCACCAAACCAAGCGCGTCGATCACCGCCTTATCCTCAGACGCCACTGAGCAGGCGGGTAGGGCAGCCTGGAAAGGCTCCCCTACGATCAGGTATCCAGCGGCCCGTTTGCCTAAAAAATCCTCTGGATTTACACAAATGAGGCTGGGTATGGTGTCTCTTTAGTACATTTAGGTTATTCACGTATGGCACAGATGAAAACTCCCGAGCGGGACAGCCGCGCGGGACAAAAGGGCTCTAAGCCGGTTCCGGCGCCAGCCACCACACCCATTCCTAGTGTGGCGCCGTTGTTCCGGGGGATCGATTGGCTGACATTGTTGATCACTTTTGCCGTGATCTGGGTCGTGTATTTCCTCACCGTAGCTCCTGAACTGACCCTCGAAGACTCCGGCGAACTGGTCACCGGTTCGATGTACGCCGGCATCCCTCATCCGCCGGGTTACCCGGTTTGGACCATTTATAGCTGGCTCTGGACGGTTCTGGTTCCCTGGGGCAACCCCGCCTGGCGCGTGGCCCTGGCCGAGGCCTTTCTCGGCGCACTGGCTTGTGGGCTGCTCAGCCTGATGGTTTCTCGCGGCAGCAGCCTGTTCATTGAAAGCATCGAGGAGTTCAAGGGCATGACCGGCAAATGGGAAAATGCCATTTGCATGGTTTCCGGCTGTGTGGCGGGCCTGCTGCTGGGCCTGGACGGCTTCATGTGGCGCGAGTCTGTCGCTGTCAACCGCATTGCCGTGTCGAGTGTCCCATGGTTCCTTATCGTTCTGTTGTGCCTGCTCCGCTGGTTCTACGCCCCACACCAATACCGTTATTTATATTGGGCGCTCTTTGTCTTCGGCATCTGCTTTACCACCCACCAAAGCTTGATCGTCGCGGGCATCGGCGTTCAAGTGGCCATCGCGGCTGCCAACCAACGCCTGGGACGCGACGTCTTTTTCTTCGATTTCATTCTCTATCTGTCCTATTACCTCATCCCCGCAGTAACCGGTCACCATGTATTTTCGAACATCGAGGAAAAGTCCGGGTTGTTTTTCCTGTTTAATGCGATCGGTATCGGGTCCTTGCTGGCCTGCATTTGGTTAGGCATTCGCACCAAGGGTCTTTTGAGCGAGTGGCTGCCGGTCATGATCCTGGGCGGGCTTTGGCTCCTGGGAGTCTCGTTTTACTTTTACATGCCGGTATCGGGGATGACAAATCCCCCGATGCAATGGGGCTACCCGCGCACTATCGAGGGTTTCTGGCACGCTCTCAGCCGCGGCCAATACGAACAGCCCAATCCCACCAATCTGGTCACCGAACCCGGCCGCTTTGTCAGCCAGCTCGGCATGCTTGTTAGCGGCGTGGCCGACGAGTTCACCTGGGTTTACATGTTCCTGGCCCTGATTCCGTTCGTCTTTTATCGCAAAATGCAAAGGCGCGAGCGCGCCTGGATTATCGGCCTGAGCGCAATCTATTTCTGCTTGGGGGTGCTCCTGGTCATCCTCCTTAACCCGACTCCCGATCGCGCCACCTCCGACCTCGTCAAAGTCTTCTTTTGCAACTCACACACGATTGTTGCGGCCCTCATTGGTTATGGACTGGCCCTCACGGCCACCTTCATGGCTACTCACTACAGCGGCTTTCGCCTGTGGGGGCTCATCGGGGGCGCCGTGGCCGCTGTCCTGGGCGTTATCTGTCTTTGGACAGCCACCGGCAAGATGTTCTTCGGGCCTGCGGGCGAGATCAGCTTCTGGGAATTGCCCCATTACATCAGCTTGGCTTTTGCCAAGAACCAGCTCGGCTTGCCTGTCGTGGGCAACCTGGTTCTCGTCGTTGTTCCGGTCGTGTTTGTCATCGCCTTGCTCGCCTATCAACATCGCGGACCGGTGCTCATCACCTTGGCCCTGTTCCTGACCATGCCCCTTTACTCCGGGCTGGCTCACTATTTTGGCAGCAACCAGCACAACCACATGTTCGGTTACTGGTTCGGTCACGACATGTTCACGCCTCCTTTCAAAGAAGCCGATGGTAAGCCCCTCTACCCGGAGATGACCAAAGACGCCGTTCTTTACGGTGGAACCGACCCGGGCCGCTTTTGCCCCACTTACATGATCTTCTGCGAGAGCTTTACGCCTCACGATTGCCAGCCCAAAGAAGACCAAAAGTTCGATCGCCGAGACGTCTATATCATTACCCAGAACGCTTTGGCCGACGGCACCTATCTCAACTACATCCGCGCTCATTACAACCGCAGCAAGGAAATCGATCCGCCTTTCTTCCAGGAGTTATTCCGTTCAGACAAAGAACGAGAGCAAGGTTATCAAACCAATTTGCTGGCTCGGATCGTATCACCATTGGACACACTCTTCGAGGACAACGGAGATCGCGTCGAGAAACGACGCCGCACCTACACCTCCTGGTTCACCGACAAGGACTTCCTCGACCTTCCAGGTTTTGCCGCCAAACTCCGACCGAGCCCCGCCCAGGACCCTCTCTCAAAGTTTATCTGCGATAACCTGACTCCTGAAACTCAACAACTCCTTCAGCCTTCCGCCAACCAGGACCAACTGCGCCACCATCTCTGCAAAGATCTCAACGCCCTCATCGATCGCGAGCTGGCGACCCGCAAACGCATCTCCGCCCTTCAACAGAACAAAAACGAGATCGACCAGAAGGTCGCCGACGGCAGCACTTCCGAAAGTCTGCGCCGCAAACAGGACGAACTTTCCAAACAGATCGCCGAGCTTTCGAAAATCAGCCCCCTCTACGACCCTGAACGTTTTAAACAAGTCCAAATTTCCGAGTACCTCCAGGATTTTACTAAAGAAAATCCCCAAAGCCACACTCGCGTCCGGCTCAACCGCCTGCTGCTCGAGGCGGCTTATCCCAAAGAAATCGCCAAAAGCCTGGGCGGTGTTTATCCCGACCGCGAAATTTACATCGCCACAACCGAAGATTCCCAGCGCTGCTTTAACGAGTACCTCTCCGAAGCACAGCACCGGCTTCAGCATGACATGCAGTTCCCCAATGAGCCCAAGCAAATCCGGCCTGGTGAGGACGTCCGCGTGGTCGAGAACCGCGTGACTGTCGCCGGCCAGGTCGCCGTTATGGCCATTAACGGCCTGCTCACCAAGGTCATGTTCGACCACAATCCAAAAAACGAGTTCTTTGTCGAGGAAAGCTTCCCATTGGATTGGATGTATCCTCATCTGACTCCTTATGGGGTCATCATGAAAATCAATCGCGAGCCGTTGAACTCCCTTTCCGAAGACATCCTGCAGCGCGACCACCAATTCTGGAAGCAGTACTCCAAGCGCCTAACCGGCGATTTCATGGATTATGACACTTCCATCAAGCAGATTTGCGATTGGATCGAAAAAACCTACCTGCGACACGACTTCAACGGCTTTACCGGCGATCGTAAGTTCATCCACGATGACGATGCTCAAAAGGCCTTTTCCAAGCTCCGCAGTTCGATCGGCGGTATCTACGCCTGGCGCTTGAGCCCGCAGTCGCCGCCTCAGTTCCGCCCCAAATCCGACGCCGAATTCCAGCACATGCTCAGAGAAGCCGAGTTCACGTTCCGCCAGGCCTTTGCGTTTTGCCCGTACAGCCCAGAAGCTCTGTTCCGTTACGTCAACCTTCTCCTGCCCTTGAACAGGGTCGATGATGCCCTGCTCCTCGCCGAGACCTGCCTCAAGCTCGATCCTTACAACGGTCAGGTCATCGGCTTGGTCAGCAACCTCCAGAGCATCAAAAGTCAGATCTCTTCCATGCAGCCTGTCCCGCCTCGAAACGATCTCCAGGGTATGGAAGATGAAGTCCGCAAAAACCCTAATAATTTCCAGGTCGCCGTTCAGTTGGCCAGCGTCTACGCTCAAATGCAGCAGACAGGCCGTGCTTTCCAACTCCTCGATGGGGTCATCAGCAATCCTGCAGTTGCCCCCAATGCCGTGGTTCGCGCCGCTCAACTCTGCATGCAATTGGGCGATTGGCCCAAACTCGAAATTGCCCTCGAGAAACTCACACAGATTTCACCCGAGAGCCCTGAAGCCTGGTACGACTTGGCCGCACTTAAGGCCAATCTCGGTAAAAAGGCCGAAGCCCTTCCCGACCTAAAACGCGCCCTCGACCTCAGTGCCCAGCGGCTTCAACGCAATCCCCAGGCCCGTAACCTTTCCAATGACGCCCGCCAGGAAGTCCGCTTCACTGCTCTCCGCGGCACGCCCGAGTTCCAAAAAATCCTCCCTCCCAATTAGACCTCCTAACCTCCCCAGCGCGGCGGAGTCTCAGCCAAGACCGGGAGGGACGAACTCTGCGAGTCCTCCAATCAATCTGCTTGACGCTAACACCAGGCAGAATCGGAGACGTGAACGCAACGCCCGATTTATCGGGCAGAAGGCTGCATTTATGACGCCTTGCCGAATGAATCCGGCGTTCCGGTGGTGGAAGATCCTAGCCTTTCGCCATTTAATAAACCGCTGCTCTGTAGAAAATCGTACCCGGGTTCCCAATCAGCCGCGTGTCGGTAACCGTAACATCTTGATTGATGCCCTGAATACCGTCCGCCACAGGTTCCCAGAACATCAAGTCCGTCGAAGCGTCCACACGGTAGGTTCGATTGGTTGAAGTGCTGAACGTGACCTGAAATCGTCCATCCAATTGCCGAGTTACACTCCGCACCTGGAATTTCGACGTCGGATCCCTTGGATTCGTATTAGCCCTATATTCCTCCCAATTTGGAACCCCGTCGTGATCAGGGTCTAGCAGTTCTGCTTTGACCCAATCGCTGCCCGGCGGGTAGCCCTCCGAAATCAGCCAGGGCACCGGAGTCCCGTGAGGCAATGGCGGGTAGAAGACCAGGTTGGTGTCCTCCATGATGAAGCTCTGCCCACCTGTGTTGGTGTACAACGTGTTGTCGATATCAAAGATGCTGAAGGCATTGCTTGGATCGATTGGATCTTGAAATGAAAACGTCACCAACGGTCCGAAAGCCGTGAACGGTATGCTGGTGGCTTCGTCTGTCGGGTCTGGACTGCTCAGCAGCAGCCAGTCCCCTCCAGAACCATCGTCGCTCTGGCTCATGTCCCAGCCCTCCAGGAGTCCACCCGGCTCGGTCGATTGCAAGCTCGGCGTGCACGGCCAGTTCGACCGATAATGCAGCCGGATCTGCCGAATGTACCGTGGTGTGTAAGCGCTCCTCAGGGTTACTGCGCTGGCTCCTGCTTCAGCCACCGGGACCAGCCGCAATAAACCCACTGTCACGGGTCCCGCATTCGAGACGGTCGAGAAGGGGCCAATAGCAAAATTCGTGGCGAAATTGTAATTCGTCGTCGGCGGTGTCGTATTGGTATTGATCACCGGGTTGTTCGTATCCAGAAAAGTCGTGTTCGGCGGATTGGTCGCATTGACTAATTGGAACCCTATGATGAATCCCGGCTGAAAAGAATTCGGATTTGGTGCTCGCTTCAGAGTCGCCCAGCGCAGCACATACTGCGAGTTCGCGTCCTTGCCCACTTGGGCAAACTGTGTCGCTAAATCCGTTGCGTTGGTCGCTGTATGGTACCTGCCCCCGGTTTGCGAACTGAGCATCTGCAGCGCGCTTGGCACCAGGTCCACCCCGAACCCTACCGTGAACACCCTTACGTTGTTTGTCGTCGCCGCTGCTATCACGTTGGTTAGCGTGTTCGTGCTCGACTCATCCTGGCCATCCGAGATCAGCACCGCATAGTGTAATTCGTCCGCATTCGGCGCTCCCAAATCCTGCACCGCGGCGTAGGTCGCATCCCAGCAAATCGAACTCGCCGAGAATCCTTGAACGTAGTTGGTCCAGATCCCGGCAATCGATTGAGACAACAGCGTCTTGTCTTGCGTCAGCCCAACGACTTTGTTGGCCGGTTCGTCTTCCCGATGAAATTCGTAAACCCCAACCTGCGTGTCGCTTGATTGCTGGTTCACAAAACTGATCGCCCCCGCCACCATGTTGTCCACCGCGTCGGAAATCCCGTTCCCATTCGAATCTCCATTCGCCAGGGAGGCCACGCTTTCGGTAAAATCCAAAATCAGATAAATCTTCAACAGTTTCGAACTCCCCCGCGCGATCACAAGCCCCCCTTCCGAACTCGTGAACTCGCCGTCCTCCAAACCAACTGCCGACAGGAGTTGTGGGTTGACCACTACCCCATGCGCGCTTGTTGGATCCGTGATGTCGGATAGGCTCGAGAGCGAAAAACTGAAATCCAGCAGATAGGGAGACGAGTATTGATAGCTGACGTTGTCCATCGACAAGTTGCTGAGCAACTCGTTCTGGAAGGACGAGTGCATATTGGCCCTCCCAAGGCCCCACATGTTGCTGGCCCATAGTGTCGAGTCGAATTCCCCCGCGTAAGTCGGGACGCCGGTAATGATCCCCGTCAGCGGATCGATCGAAATCCCCACAGGCAGATTGTCCGCTCCAAACAAAGTCGCAGCCCCTGACGCCGTAATCGCGTTGGAAACGGATCTGTCTTCCACGCCGCTGAGCAGATTCGGCCCGCTAATGACCGGCACTCCTGATCCAATCGATAACAGCAGCACCTCGCTGTCTGAGGCGCACGTCGTGGCGGCAGTAATCACCGGGAAAAACCCTCCGCTTTCCGTTGGAGTACCCGAAATGATCCCATTGGTCGTGTCGATCGTCAAACCTGCGGGCAAGAACTCTGCTCCAAATGAACCCGGCGAATACTGCCCTTGAATCGAATAGCTGAATGCTTGTCCTTGAATCCCGTAAGCGGCCAGCGGGCTGGTGATTTGGGGCACCCCGAGTGTTACGCTCAGTACCGCTCCGGTTGCCGTTGAACCGAACTCATTGGTTACTAGTACCGTGTAAGGCCCCGCGTTTGTCGGGTCCACGTGCGGCAACAAAAACGAGCTGCGCGTCGCCCCGTTGATCGGCTGGCCTTGGTACTCCCATTGATACCCCAAGTTGGTCGAGCCGCCGGCCGTTACGTTAAAAATAGTCCCCTGGCCGCATACCACTGTCCGATCCGCCGGTGGAATCGAGATTAAGGGCGGCCCTTCTACTACCTGCAAAAATGCCAGCTGGCTAAGCACTGCGCCACGCGAGTTGCTGATCGATACTACATAGGTTCCGCTGTTGGTCACGGTAAGATTGAACAGTGACAGACTAGGCAGTGTCGCCCCGATTAAGTTTGTCCCTTGATGCTGCCATTGGTAGCTGAACGGTTGTGTCCCAATTGCAAAAACGCTGAAAGTAGCTCGCCCGTTAACCCCCGCGATCTGGCTCGCCGGTTGGGTGAGGATGATGGGAGATCCGTCCCCTTTGAGCGCCAAATTATGATACCCACCGGCTACGACGAACGTGAACCCGTCGCCCAGCCCGGTCACACTGGTTTGTCCATACGTGTCGTCTCCCCATGCCGCAATTGTCCCGTCGGTTTCCACTGACACGCTGTGCAGTTCACCGGCGCTTATTCCAAGAACGTTTGTCAGCCCTGCCGGCACTGTCGCTTGTCCTGAATCATTCCGCCCCCAGGCCACCACCGTCCGATTGCCCAACAAAGCCAAACAATGATCCGCCCCCGCCGCTATCGCTATCACGTTGGTCGCTGTCGCTGGGACCTCCGATTTCCCATAGCTGTCATCACCCCAGGCCACCACGGTTCCGTTTGCCAGCAACGCCAGGCTGTTGTTATTCCCCGCTGCAATCGCTACCACATTGCTCAGCCCCGCTGGCACCACGCTCGAGCTGCCCCACGATACGACCGTCCCGTCTTTCTTCAGCGCCAGCGAGTGTGACCAACCAGCCGCGATCGCTGTCACATTAGCCAGCCCTGCCGGCGCCGCCGCCTCGCTTCCCCACACAACCACTGTCCCATTGGTTGTCAAAGCCATGCTGTACGCCACTCGCGCCGCTATCGCCGTGACCCCCGTCAAATTCGTCGGCGGCGTTGCCTGTCCATAAACATTGAATCCCCAGCCTGCCACAGTGCCGTTGCTCTTCAACGCCAGCGAGTGGGATTCGCCGGCGGCTAGTGCCGTCACCGTGCCTAAGCCTGCAGGTACATCGATTTGCTGTGAGTCATCGGCTCCCCACGCAAAAACCGTTGCCGCCGCCCCTCGGCACATACTTAACGGCTGCAGGGCCAGCAGCATGGCCAGGCTAAAGCCCCGCCAAAAAATGCCGCGGCTCATAATAGGGGAATTGCGGGTTGTCGGATTCATAAATTGGTAAAGCTTTGGCGAGCGACTAGTCTGCGCTTGTTGGGCACTTCGATCATTCCAGACCAAATTGGTTTGATGCTTGCGTGGTATGTAAATTCGCCGCTCGCCGCGCGTTCACACGCTCTTGCTTCGCGCGACGATGTTTCGCATCTTCACGCCCTTCAAAAAAATCCCAAGGCAATCCTCACCTCGTCGAGGGGATACCCTGTTCCGAGCATGCCTGCGAATTAGCGCCTTCGCGAGCTTGCTGCGATTTTGAAGGTCCATCCTCACGTTGACAAGATAAATTCTGTGCCATATTCTTGGCCCATGCATTCCCGAAGTGTTCGTGGTCACCTCAGTCAATATCCTTGCCGTGAACGGTTCGCCAAGTCTTTAAGGCTCATCGCGTTTGTCGCGCTTTTGCTTCCCGCCGTGCTCCGCGCCGCACCTCTTCCAGTCTGGACCCAGCACCAGGATAATGCCCGCACCGGCGCCAATCTTAACGAAACAATCCTGACGCTGGCCAATGTAAACACCAACACCTTCGGAAAGATCTTCACTTACCAACTGGACGGGTACGTTTACGCGCAACCTCTTTATGTGCCCAACGTCGCCATTCCCGGCAAAGGCACGCATAATGTCCTCTACATCGTTACCCAGCACGACAGCGTCTACGCCTTGGACGCCGATTCCAACAAAGGGAGCAACTCCGTCCCTCTCTGGCAGGATAGCTTCATCAATCCCACGAATGGCGTTACAACCGTTCCAAACAGCGACGTTAACTCCAGCGATATCGTCCCCGAAATCGGCATCGTCAGCACCCCGGTGATCGACCTCTCTAGCTCGACTATCTATGTCGTGGCCAAAACCAAAGAGATTGTCAGCGGTTCAACCAACTATGTCCAACGATTGCATGCCCTGGATTTGAGTTCCGGAGCCGAAAAATTCGGCGGCCCGGCCATGATCGGAAGTACCGCCTTCAACGGATCGACTTACACATACAACTCAGGACCTACAATTGCCGGTACAGGCGACGGTTCGGTCAATGGAGTCCTCAGTTTCAATTCCCTGCGCCAAATGAACCGCCCAGGTTTGTTGCTCCTCAACGGCGTGGTTTACATTGGCTTCGCCTCGCACGGAGACAACGGCCCCTACCACGGCTGGGTGCTGGGTTACGCTGCCCAAACCCTACAGAATGTCGCCGTCTATAATACCTGTGCCAATGGCGGCCTATCGGGCATTTGGCAAAGCGGCAATGGCCTCGTCGCCGATACCGACGGCAACATCTTTTTCGAAACCGGCAACGGTACCTTCGATACCAGCAGTGCCATCCCCTCCACCTACAGCCTGGGCGATAGCTTCGTCAAACTTTCCACCACCAACGGTTTGCTGCTCGCCGATTACTTCACTCCCTTCAACCAGGCCGCCCTGTCTGGTGTTGACGAAGATCTCGGCTCCGGCGGACCAATGCTCTTGCCCGACTCCGTCGGCAGCGGAGGCCACCCTCATTTATTGGTTGGCTGCGGCAAGCAAGGCAACATTTATATCCTTGACCGCGACAATCTTGGCAAATTCAACGCTACCGCCGATACTCAGATCGTTCAAAGCTTGGTCAACGTCATCGCAGGAACCTGGAGCTCACCCGCTTTCTTTAACGGTCTGATCTTTTATCAGGGTGCCTACGACGTGCTGACATCTCTCCAAATTACCAATGCCACCTTGTCTACTACCCCAGGCTCCCAATCCACCACCTTCATCGGCTTTCCCGGCGCCACTCCCTCCATCTCCGCTAACGGCCTTTCCAACCCTATCGTCTGGGTCCTCCAAAACGACGGCTACAATTCTGGGACCCCTCAAATCCTGCACGCTTACCCCGCCAACAGTCTCAGCAATGAATTGTATAATAGCTCCCAAGCCGAAAGCGGCCTCCGTGATCAACCCGGCTTGCCCGTCAAATTCACCGTGCCTACTGTCATAAACGGCAAGGTTTATGTCGGTTCACAATACGCCGTTTCTGCTTTTGGCCTCGCGCCTGGTTGGACCGCTATTCCGACTATTTCCCCCAATGGCGCCATCTTTACCAATTCCGCGCTCGTCACTATCTCCTGCCTGACTACGGGTGCAACCATGTATTACACTTTGGATGGCTCAACGCCGACCATCCTCTCAACCCGCTATACCGCACCCTTCACCATCTCCAACTCCGCTGCTGTTAAAGCCTTTGCCACCCAAACCAACTTGGTCGACAGCGGCATCACCAGCGCCACCTTTCTCAACAGCCTGGTTGTCGGCAACGGCGTCGGCTTGACGGGCCGCTATTGGTCCAACCAGTTGCGCACTACTAATGGAACTCCCACTTTGATTCGCGTTGATCCTATCATCGACTTCAATTGGAGCGGAACCTCCCCTGACCCGAGCATCTCCCAAACCGACTTCAGCGCCGTTTGGTCCGGGCAGGTCCAGGCTGAGTTCTCCGAACCTTATACCTTCTATACCGTCACTGACGATGGTGTTCGCCTCTGGGTCAATAACCAGCTCCTCATTGACAAATGGCAGGATCAGGGCCCGACCGAATGGAGCGGTACTATTCCCTTAATCACAGGTAAACGATACAGTATCGAGATGGCCTATTATCAGGGTGGCGGCGGCTCATCCGCTCAGTTGTCCTGGGGCAGCCCTTCAACCCCCAAAACTATAATGCCTCAGACCCAGCTCTTTCCCACCAATCCAATTCCTTTTGTCAAACTGACCAGCCCAACCAACAATGCCGCCGTTGGGCCGGCGCCCTTCAGAGCCCAGGCCAACGCCTTTGAGCTCAATGGGCAGATTTCCCAGGTCGAATTCTTTGCCAACGGCGTCTCTGTCGGCATTGCTTCCAATCCGCCTTATAGCATTACCGTCAGCAACCTGGCCGGGGGCAATTACACCCTCTCCGCGGTCGCCACCGACAACAGCGGAATTTCCGTAACCAGCTCCGTGAGCATCTCTGCCACCGCACCTCCGCCCAACCTCGCCGCTCAATTCTCCGCAAACCAACTCGTCCTTTCCTGGCCCAGCTCGTCGGCAAGCTTCACTCTGCAGGTCACTGACAGCCTCAATCCTCCAGTCGTTTGGACCCCCGCAACTCCCACCACTGTCAACAGCAACGGCCAGGTCACCGCCACCATCTCACTCAGCGGCGCCACCCAAAAGTTCTACCGCCTCGCCCCCTGATTGAATTCCCGTCAGCGTC
>Ga0207035_1191_pt1 | contig 13011 bp, 10 predicted proteins | sample Alteio_BWMinCont_77_FD_153272 | JGI IMG/M metagenome (GOLD analysis project Ga0207035, IMG submission 153272) | Enriched cells from forest soil in Barre Woods Harvard Forest LTER site, Petersham, Massachusetts, United States -... | ecosystem: Environmental > Terrestrial > Soil > Temperate forest >... | reverse complement strand
GCCGAGATGGGCGAGCGCGTGGATAAGCTGATTGGACACTCGACGCTGGCGAAGCCGCTGATTGCTACGTTTCACTCGTTTTGCGTGCGGATGTTGCGGCGGGATATCGAGGCGCTGCGGATTGGCAACGAAGGGCTGACGAAGACCTTTGCCATCTATGACGAGAGCGACCAGCAGTCGCTGGTGAAGCAGATCATGCGGCGCATGGGCCTCGATGACAAGCAGCTGACGCCGCGCGTGGTGCTGTCGAAGATTTCGTGGGCGAAGAACCACATGATCGATCCGCAGGAGTATTACCTGCAATCTGCGGACCCGATGAGCGAGAAGGTCGCGCATATCTTTGAGGCGTATCGGAAAGAGCTGCGCAAGAACAACGCGCTCGACTTCGACGATCTGCTGCTCGAAGCTGTCCGGCTGCTGAAGTCTTCTGCCGAGGTGCGGGAGCGGTATAACCGGCGCTATCGGTATCTATTGATTGACGAGTATCAGGATACGAACCGGCCGCAGTATGAATTGATGAAGCTGCTGGCGGGTGAGAATAAGAACGTCTGCGTGGTGGGCGATGAGGACCAGAGCATCTACTCGTGGCGTGGCGCGGATATCCGCAACATTCTGGAGTTTGAGAAGGATTTTCCTAACGCGCAGGTGATTCGGCTGGAGCAGAATTACCGCTCGACGCAGGTGATTCTGGAAGCCGCGGGCGCGGTGGTGGCTCGCAATTCGCAGCGCAAGGGCAAGCACCTGTGGACGGAGCGCGAGGGCGGTGCGCTGGTGGGGTACTACGAGGCTCCGGATGGCGAGAATGAGGCGCTGTTCGTTGCCGATTACATCCAGAAGTACCTGCGCAAGGCGGGCGCGGAGAATGAGGATGTGCGCGTGGCCGTGCTCTACCGGACGAACTCGCAGTCGCGGTTGGTTGAAGAGGCGCTGCGTCGGTATGGGATCAGCTACACGATGGTGGGCGGCTTCTCGTTCTACGACCGGTCTGAGATCAAGGACCTGCTGAGCTATCTAAAACTAGTGCAGAACCCGCACGATTCGATTGCGCTGCAGAGGGTGATCAATACGCCTGCGCGCGGAATTGGGAAGGCGACGCTTGAAACGCTGGAGCGGATTGCGCTTGAAACCGGGTCGAGCACGTGGAATGCGATTGGGCGGGCGCTGGCCGAGAGGTTGCTGCCTACGCGGGCCTGCATTGCGCTCGATACTTTTCGCAAGCTGATTGAGGATACGCGGGCGATGCTGGCTCCGGGATTTGCGGAGAAGCTGGCGGCGGATGTGGAAGAGCAGGAAGGGGATGCTTCGTTCGAGGTTGAGGCTGCTGCCCCGGAAGATGAAGATACCAGTTTTGACTTCGGTAACGACGAGCAGCATGGATTTGCGTTTTCGGATGATGATGTGGCCTTCGATGCTGCGGAGTTCAATCCCTTTGCGGAGTCGGTGAAAAAAGTGGAGCCTGCGAAACCCCGCCTTTCGCAAAGCTCAGGATGGGGCACCCAGGGTTCTTCTTCGGAAGAAAACGCGCCGATTGAGGCGGTTCCGGGGTTTCGCGCGCCGGGCGATGCGGCGACGCTGCCAGAGCTGATTCGCTTCATCATCGATCGCAGCGGGTATATTCGTGCGCTGGAAGAAGAAGGCACCCCGGAATCTATTTCGCGGATTGAAAACTTAAAGGAATTGGCCAACGCGGCGCAGGATGCGCAGGAGCGAGGCGAGACGCTGGATGAATTTCTGGACCATGCGGCGCTGGTGAGTGACACGGATAAGTACGACGCCGATTCGCGCGTGACGCTGATGACGCTACATGCGGCTAAAGGCCTCGAGTTTCCGCTGGTGCTGCTGGCCGGGCTCGAAGAAGGCTTGTTCCCCCATTCGCGGACGCTGAACGATCCGGAGCAGATGGAGGAAGAGCGGCGGCTTGCCTATGTGGGCATGACGCGGGCGATGGATGCGCTGGTGCTGACGCGGGCGCGGTATCGCAGGCGCTATGGCAACGATATGCCGGAGGCGTCGATGGCCTCGCGGTTCCTGGAAGAGGTGCCGCCGGCGCTGCTTGAGGATTTGAGCGGCGGGCAGCGGCAGGCTTCGAGCTGGGGCGGATATGCGGGGAACTACACGCAGCAGCCGTCGCGCTTTGAGCGACGCGAATACGATGATGGATTCGAGGCGAGCCGCCATTACAGCTATGAGGATGAGGACCAGCGGCCACGGGCGCAGCGGAGCGGTACTGCTCCGGTGCGGAACAACGTGAGGAAGGCTGGGGGCGAATCGCTGGATAATATTGCGCAGTTTTTCGGAGGGCGCGGAAATAGCTCGCCGCGGCCGAAGATTGAGGTCGCGGAGCCGAAGGGCGCGGTTGGTTTCAAGAGCGGACAGCGCGTCAAGCATCCGAAATATGGCGAAGGCGTCGTCTTCCGGCGCGAGGGAGACGGTGAAGATGCCAAGATCACGGTACAATTTACAAGGTTCGGTGTGAAAAAGCTGGTGGAGAAGTTTGCCCAGCTGGAACGGCTGTAACAATCGGCCGACCGAAGAGAAAAAGCAGATCCTTCGACTCCGCGTTGCTCCGCTCAGGATGACAACTTGTAGTGCGGATGATTCGAGGACGAGCAGGAATTGAAGGGAAAGAATGGCAAATACCAAGAAGATTGAAAGCACAGAAGAGCGCAAGAAGGTAAAGCGCGCGGCCCGCAAGAAAGCGGCGCCGAAGGCAAAGCGGACCACTCCGCGTGGCTCGAACAAGCAGAAGGTCAGGAAACTGGTGCGCGGTACGAGCAAGCGCTAAGGGTGATTGCGGGTCGTCCGGCGATTTTGCTTCGCCGGACGGGCCCTCAACAGCTACACTCCCCTCATTCAGACTGCAGGAGCCAGAAACCTGTCGTACCAAGTTTTCGCCCGAAAATCGATCGATAAACTTATCAGCGATTCGGAAGCGCCGGAGCACAGCCTCAAGAAGACTCTCGGCCCTATATCGCTAACCGCCCTTGGCATTGGCGCGGTCATTGGCTCCGGTATTTTTACCGTTATCGGCACGGCCATTTCGGGGGAAAAGTTCGATACTTCCTCGATTTTGAATACGCCGGTACTGGACTACCTGGTTCATCACACGGCGCTGGTGGGACGTCCGGGCGCGGGTCCGGCGCTGGCATTGTCGCTGGTGCTGGTGGCGATTGTGTGCGCCTTCACCGGGCTTTGCTATGCGGAACTGGCTTCGATGATTCCGATTGCGGGGTCGGCATACACGTATACCTACGCGACGCTGGGCGAGCTGATTGCGTGGATCATTGGCTGGGACCTGATTCTGGAGTACGCCTTTTCGAACATGGCAGTCTGCGTCGGGTTTGCCGCGCATATTGTCGATCTGCTGGACTGGCTGGGGATTCATCCATCGGCGCGGTGGATTTCGCCGGCCTATCTGCCGAGCGGCCTGCAGGATTTTCAAGGCAACGTACTGTACGCGTCAGGCTGGCATTTTGGATTCAACTGGCCGGCATTTCTGATCGTGATGCTGTTGACGGTGGTGCTGGTGCGCGGCATCCGCGAATCGGCCGAGACGAACAACATCATGGTGCTGCTGAAGATTGCGGCGATCCTGGTTTTTATCGCCTTCGGTGCGCACTTTATCAAGCCGACAAACTGGCATCCGTTCTACCCGAACGGGTGGTCAGGCGTGCTTACCGGCGGCTCGATTATCTTCTTCACCTATATTGGGTTTGATTCCGTATCGACGGCGGCCGAGGAGTGTAAGAATCCGCAGCGCGATGTGCCGATCGGCATTCTTGCGACGCTGATCGTCTGTACGATTTTGTACATCGGCGTGGCCGTTGTGCTGACCGGGCTGATCAAGTGGGACCAGCTTGTGGGCGATGCCGCGCCGGTGGTGAATACGCTCAAAAAGCTATACCTCACGCATGGCGGAGCTACGCTGCACTGGGTGCGGCTGGTGATTCTGATCGGCGCGCTGCTGGGCATGATTTCGTCGATCCTGGTCTTCCAGATCGGGCAGGCGCGTGTGTGGTTTGCCATGTCGCGCGACCGGCTGCTGCCTTCGGTTTTCTCGAAGGTGCATCCGAAATATCGGACACCTGCGGTTTCGACGTGGGTTGCGGGCTTTGTGGTTGGATTGCCGGCTGGCCTGCTGGATATCGGAACGTTCTCCGATTTATCGAACATCGGGACGTTGTTTGCGTTTGTGCTGGTGTCTGTCGGCGTGCTAATTCTGCGCTACAAAGATCCGCATCGGCATCGCAGCTTCCGCTGTCCGGGTGGGCCTGTTTTGCCGGTACTGAGCATCTTCTTCTGTGTTCTGCTGATGGCCGGGCTGCCGATTATGACGTGGCTGCGCTTCTTCGTATGGCTTGGGATTGGGCTGTTGATCTACTTCTTCTACAGCTGTAGACGGAGCGAGTTCTGCCCGCCGCACCGGGCGCGGTAAGCGCGGCTAGCGGCGATTCTTATTCCTGGCAAGCCTGGGCCAGTATGGGAACTCGTCGGCGTATAGTTCGCCGTCCAAATCTGTCACGCGTTGATGCATGCGTGTCTGCGCGTCTGCAACTCCCCGGTTATAAATCGTTGGTCCTATCTCCTCGATGAAGAAGTTCAGCAATAGACCCGCAGGCATGTCGCCGATGGGTTCCGGCATATTTTCTTCGAAGTAGCGCTGGATGGAAGCGATTGCATCTGCCCGGACTTGCTTTGTGAGGTCGATGGTTGTCATAGAGGAGATCTCTCTTTGAGAGATTACATCGCCCTTCTTGAAAGAATGTGACCTCGGGGTCATATTCGTAATCTTCCCAAAGCCTGCATCCTGCAGCGGGATGCAGACAATCGCCTCCCGCTGCAGAAACTCTTCTTTTTGCTGGGGATAGTTTTGAAAACAGAGCGCGGCCGCGATATACCACTGACATGGCCGCAGGCTTACAAGATTTTGTTCGCCGTCTCCCGAAAGCGGAACTCCATCTGCATCTGGAAGGGACGATTACTCCAGAGACGCTTGTTGAATTGAGCAAGCGGCACGATGCGGAGCCGCTGACGCTAGCCCAGGCGCAGGCGCTTTACCAATACACAGACTTTACCGGCTTCCTGATGGCTTTCAAGGCCGTGACCGAACGGCTGCGCACAGCGGACGACTACGAGCTGATTACCTACAGAATGCTGGAAAAGCTAGCCAGTCAGGGGGTAGTGCATGCCGAAGTATATGTAGCGGTAGGCATTGTCTACTACTGGAAGAACTCGGAGTTTGAGCCGCTGTTTGCCGGGATGGAGCGCGCGCGGGAGCAGGCGGAAAAAGACTTCGGCATCACTATGTTCTGGATCTTCGATGCGGTGCGGCATTTTGGAGTGGAAGCCGCGGCGCGGGTCTTTCGCAAGGCTGCGGAGATGAGGCGCCAGCATCCGAGCATTGTGGGGATCGGCATCGGCGGCGATGAACGAAACGGGCCAGCGGAGATGTTTCGCGATGTGTATTCCGAGGCCCGGGATGCCGGATTGCGGTTGACGGTGCATGCAGGAGAAGCCGTGGGACCGGAGAGCATCTGGGGCGCTTTAAACATTGGAGCGGAGCGCATTGGTCATGCGCTGACTGCCATTCACGATCCGGAATTGATCCACCTGCTGGCCGAGCGTCAGATTCCGCTCGAAATCTGTATCACTTCCAATTTGAAAACCGGCTGCTGCGTGCGGTTAGAGAATCATCCGGTGCGGCAATATTTCGATGCAGGCTTGATGGTGACGCTGAATTCGGACGATCCGACCATGTTCGGCAGCGATCTGGAAAATGAATTTTTGCTCGCTCATGATGAATTTGCATTCACAGAAGAACATTTGCGCGAACTGGCTGCGAATTCGATGGAAGCAAGTTTTCTTCCACCGGAACGGAAAGTCGCTTGGTTACATCAAATAGAAAGAAGTGTCTAAAGAGAAGCGCGGGCTGACCGATGTGCACCATACGGGCAGAGCGCGTGGGAATTGCGCTATCATGACCGCATGAAGCTGCTTTTGAAGCGCAAGCTTTTTCGGTCAGGAAAGAAGGCTGTTGTGATTGTTCTGCCGGGTCTGAGGAAACAAGAAGAGTCCACGGTTGCGTTGAAGGCGATCGGGTGGACCTCGGTTGCACTGGGCGTTACCGCCCTGGGTCTTTACGTGGGCCGCGAGCTGCGTTCGCGTTACAAATTCAAGCGCCGAACGCCGTACGATCTGTATTCGCATGCGGGCGACGAAATGAAAAATGCCGAATACGGGATGGGGATTTAGCCAGGAATTATTAAGCTGCCTGTTCTTTTCTCGCGTGATGCTCGATTCCCCATTCGGCCATCAATTGCAGAACGGGGCGCAACGATTCCCCATATCCTGACAGCCTGTACTCTGTTCGCACGACGGCTCCGGCCTCAACCGACCGTTCAATAATCCCATCCGCTTCCAACTGCCGCAATTGCTCGATGAGCACTTTGTGACGCACGCCGTGCAAGGCACGACGCAGTTCGCCAAAGTGTTTTCTTTCTGCCTTCAGTTCAAACAGAATCAGCGGCTTCCATTTTCCACCGATCACATCCACGGTTGTTTTTACAGGGCACTCTTCGATTCGCATGGAAGCGAGTGTACCGCAGGGACGCAGGCACAAAATTGTGCGTAATTGTTTCGCGATTTCCGATCCGGTATAGCTGGTCTAGTCATGAAAATAGCCATATTGGGAACAGGTCGAATCGGCGGCGCGCTCGCGCGGCTCTGGCAGGGACATGGACATGAGATCGCGCTGGTTGCTCGGAATGAGGAGAGAGCTCAATCGCTGCGGAATGATTTTCCCCGATGCCGGGTGATAAGGGCTTCAGCGTGTGCGAAAGCGGAGGTAGTGGCCCTGTGTATGCCATGGAATGCCGCAGAAAGTGCTTTGCAGAGTGTTAGCGGGCTGGATGGGAAGGTTTTAATCGACTGCACAAATCCGCTCAATGCGGACGCGAGCGGATTGATTTTGGACGGAACGGCATCGGCGGCGGAGCAGATTCAGGAATGGGCTCCGAAAGCAAAGGTGGTGAAGGCTTTTAACTCGCTGGGAGCCGCTCTTCTGGGAAATGCCGACTTTGCTGGTGTGCCGGCGGATGGCTTCTACTGCGGAGACGATGCCGAGGCGAAAAGGCTGGTTGCGGTACTGGTGCAGGATGCAGGCTTGCATCCGGTCGATGTGGGGCCGCTGAAAAACGCTCGTTGTCTTGAGCCGCTGGCGATGTTGTGGATCGATCTGGCTCTTCATCAAAAACGCGGCGGCAATTTCGCCTTCAAACTTATTTCCCGTGAAAGAGGATGAACGATGGTTGTGGAATATATTCGCTACGCAGTGCCGGATGCCGCGCGAGGCACCGCGCTGATTGCTGCTTATGAAAAGGCCAGAGCGAGCCTCGATGCTGCGCCGGAATGCCTTGCGTATGAGTTGTCAGCCTGCGTGGAAGACGATTCGGCTTACATTTTGCGCATTGAATGGACATCGACGGGAGAGCATCTGCAAGGCTTTCGCAAAGGGCCTCATTTCGGAGCGTTCTTTGCGGCGATTGGCGGATTTGTGAAAGAGATTCAGGAGATGCGGCATTACCAGGTGACGGATGTGGCAAGACGAAAGTGAGCGGACCATGCCGTCATTTCTGGGCGAAGCGAAGAATCTCAGCGATTTATATATCGCTGAGATTCTTCCTCCCGATGGTCGTCAGAATGACGGCGGTTTTCCAGCTGCGACTTAATTTTTCGCTGCTAGCTGACGCAGGACGTATTGCAGGATGCCGCCGTTCTCGTAGTAGAGGATTTCCTGCGGTGTGTCGATGCGCACCTTGGTCTCGAACTCTTTCGTCTTGCCGCCGGGTGCTGTGGCTTTTACTTTCAGAGTTTTTCCGTTGGCAAATTTCGCGTCGAGCAATGACTTGAGGCCGGGGAAGTCGAAGACCTCTTCGCCGGTGAGGCCGAGGCTTTCGACGTTCTGGCCGTCAGCGAATTGCAACGGAAGAATGCCCATCCCGACCAAATTTGACCGGTGAATGCGCTCGTAGCTTTCGGCAATGACAGCGCGCACTCCCAGCAGACGCGGGCCCTTTGCAGCCCAGTCGCGCGAGGAGCCGGAGCCATATTCCTTTCCAGCGAGGATGACGAGCGGCGTCTTGCGCTCGGCATACTTTACGCTGGCGTCGAAGATGCTCATTTGCTCGCCTTCGGGCAGAAGGCGAGTGACGCCGCCTTCGGTTCCGGGCGCGAGCTTGTTACGCAGGCGAACGTTGGCGAAGGTTCCGCGGACCATCACTTCGTGGTTGCCACGGCGCGAACCATAGGAGTTGAAGTCCACTGGCTTGACGCCGTGCTCGGTCAGGTACTTCCCTGCAGGGCCGTTCTGCTTGATGGAGCCTGCGGGCGAGATGTGGTCCGTGGTCACGCTATCGCCGAGGACAGCGAGGACGCGTGCGCCGTGAATATCTTCAACCGGTGCGGGCTTTGCGGGCATGCCGTCAAAGTATGGAGCTTTGCGGATGTAGGTCGAGTCTCCTTCCCATTGGTAGACGTCGCCGGTGGGAAATTTAAGACCCTGCCAATTGCTGTCGCCGTCGGTGACGGTCGAGTATTCCTTGCGGAAGATCTCTGAATCTATGGAGGAAGCAACGACGTCGGAGACTTCTTTCTGTGTCGGCCAGATGTCCTTGAGATAGACGGGTTGACCGTCTTTGCCTTTGCCCAGTGCGTCGGTTGTGAGGTCGTGATCGATACGGCCTGCGAGCGCGTAGGCGACGACGAGCGGCGGCGACATGAGGTAATTGGCGCGCACGTCGGAGTTGATGCGGCCTTCGAAGTTGCGATTACCGCTGAGTACAGAGACAGCAACGAGGCCGTGGTCGTCGATGGACTTTGAAACGTCGGTCGGCAGCGGGCCAGAGTTGCCAATACAGGTGGTGCAGCCGTAGCCGACGACGTTGAAGCGCAGCTTGTCGAGATACTGCAGCAGGCCGGCTTTTTCGTAGTAATCGGTGACGACGCGGGAGCCGGGCGCGAGCGAGGTCTTGACCCACGGCGGGACGGTGAGGCCCTTTTCGACGGCTTTTTTCGCGAGGATTCCGGCGGCGACCATCACCGAGGGGTTCGATGTATTGGTGCAGCTCGTGATGGCGGCGATGACGATGGAGCCGTTGTCGAGGTACTTGTCTACGTCTACGCCGAAACGCTCTTTGATCGAGATGGTCGGGCCGGATTCATGTACACCGTGGGTAGATTCGGGCGTTTCCGCAGCGTGGCCGCCTTCACCCTCCCAGCGAACGACCTGGCGCACGCCATTCTTGTCGGCGTTGGGGCCGAGCAGGCTTGGCAACTGCTTCTTGAAGCTGGCTCCGGCTTCCTTGAGCAGCACGCGATCCTGCGGACGCTTTGGTCCGGCGACGCTTGGCTCGACGGTCGCAAGATCGAGCGAGATGGTCTGTGTGTATTCAGCTTCCGGCGAACTTGCGGTGTGGAAGAGGCCCTGCTCTTTGTAATACGTTTCGACAAGCTGGATCTGCTCTTCGCTGCGGCCGGTGAGGCGCAGATAGCGCAGCGTCTCCGCATCAACGGGGAAGATGCCGCAGGTTGCGCCGTATTCCGGGGCCATGTTGGCGATGGTGGCGCGGTCGGCGAGCGAAAGTTCGCTAATACCGGAGCCATAGAATTCGACAAACTTGCCGACGACGCCGAGCTTGCGCAGCATTTCTGTGACGGTGAGGACGAGGTCGGTCGCGGTTGCGCCCTCGCGCAGCTTGCCTGTCAGCTTAAAGCCGACGACCTGCGGGACCAACATGGAGACGGGCTGACCGAGCATGGCCGCTTCGGCTTCGATACCACCGACGCCCCATCCAAGGACGCCGAGGCCGTTGATCATGGTCGTGTGGGAGTCGGTTCCGACGAGCGTGTCGGGATAGGCGCGCGGGTTGTCGCCGTCGGTTGTGAAGACGACGCGCGCGAGGTATTCAAGATTGACCTGGTGGCAGATGCCCATGCCCGGAGGCACGGCAGAGAAGTTGTGGAAGGCCGACTGGCCCCACTTCAAAAAGGCGTAGCGCTCGCGGTTGCGCTGGAATTCGAGCATCGCGTTGAGCGAGTAGGAATTGTTGGTGCCGTACTCATCGACCTGTACGGAGTGGTCGATGACCAGTTCGGCGGGCTGCAAAGCTCTCTAGTCGCGGTGGTATGCTCTCCTGCATTTGCGGTTCCTTCTAGGAGAGCTAGACCATGCGCTTGCAATTCCCCCCCTCCCAATCCAAAACAGTCGCCTTCACCGCCTTCCTGGCCATCAGCCTCGCAGGCCCCACCCTGTCGCTCGCGCAATCCGCAAGCTCAGCTTCATCATCCAGCCAATTCACTGTTGGTTCGTCTCTTGAAGCGACGGCCGACCCGCCGGTACCGCGCCCGCATACGAAGCATTGCGAAGTAACGCTGCTCACCAATCAGGCATTCGCCGACTTCAACAACAAAACCTTCAATTTCACTCCGCCAGCCGACTGCCCCGGCCCCTGGTCCAAGGTCATCTTTACCGGAGACTTCTCCATCCAGCCAGGCGTCCAGTTTGACCGCACCGGGCTGGTTTTCTTTGGCAATGTGAACATTTACTTCGGCACGACAGCCGAACCCCTGCAAAACCAGACTGACACCTGGCACGTAGAACGCGACCTGACCGACTACTCCTCGCTCTTCAAGACACCGCAAACCGGCTTCGCCAGCCTCGGCAACATCGTGGGCGCCGACGGGCTCACCTCGACCATCTTCGGTACCTTCAAGCTCGAGTTCTTTCAAGCCGATTTCGTCAATCCAGCGCCTAGAACGGCAGACCTGGTATTGCCCTTACCGGACAACGGGAACGGTGCCGCTGGCCTCAACAGCACAACTCCCGAACTCACTCAAACCTTCACTCTCCCGAAAAATATCGAGAGCGCATATATCGATGTGCTCGCAGAGAGCCAGAGCAGTGAGGAGCAATGGTTCCTGTGCCTGCCCAGCAGCGTTGCAGGCGACGTAGGCGTCTGCGGCAACACAGATTTCCGTCAGGTAAACGTCAGCATTGACGGAAAACCTGCCGGCGTCGCGCCCATCTTCCCTTGGATTTATACAGGCGGCGTGGATCCCGGACTCTGGATCCCGATCCCTGGAGTGCAGACCCTGAATTTTCTTCCCTATCGCGTGGACCTGACGCCCTTCGCCGGAATTCTAAGCAATGGCCAGCAGCACACAGTCGGGGTAACTGTCTTTAACGCCTTCAACTTCTTCAGCACCCTTGCAACCCTTCTGGTGTATCAGGATCACGGAACCAGTCAGGTAACCGGAGCGTTGACAGAGGACACGCTGACGGATCCTGACCCGACAGTCGTGAGCAATGTCGCGTTCGATGCACACGGCAACGGTGGAGGCACCGCGACCGTAACCAGCATGCAAAACTTTACCATCGCGGGTTTTGTGAACACTTCGCACGGACGGGTGAACACGAAAGTTGACGGCAATGTGAACTTCAGCAACGTACAGACCGTCACTTCCAGCGCAACCACGTTCGGCCAGGGTGTCGTCCAGACCTCTACGGTCAACCAAAAGACAACGACGCAAGACGGGTTCCTCTTTACTACGAAAGAGAACGACGTCTCGTATCCCTTCAACATCAACTATCTTGAAACGGTCGAAAGCAATGGCGATATTGGCCAGGTCTCGACCGTCGATCAGAACTTTCAGCGCAATGAGACCGATACGCTCGAAGGGTTCCCCATTTTCCGCTCAAGTGTAAGCAACGAAGTAAGCTCAGGCGACACAGCAACGTTCGTTGCCTCCCCCACTGGCTTCTCGCTCGGCCCCAACAGCGGACAGAGCAGCAAGCAAACCTACGTCTACCACGACACGTTGGGCAATTGCTTCAGCCGCACACTCACGGCTGCAAACAATGTACTCACCGGAGTCAAAGACGGAGCAGGTTGCGAGCACGGCTTCCACTGGTAAACAACAAAGGCCCGGTCATCAACGCCGGGCCTTTGCTTGTTATTGTCGTTGTATTTGGGTTGTCATCCTGAGCGGAGCGCCGCAGGCGCGCAGTCGAAGGACCTGCTTTATCTTCGCTCCAGAAACCGGTTTACTCCTTTGCCGACCTCGTAGCACTCGAACTGATCGAAGATCCTCCAGCAATCTGCGGCTGCGCCGGAGGCGTGCGCAAACCCGCATTCACCGCCTTCAACAGCTGCCCATCGCTCGAATCCTCGCCCAGCTCCCAGACCATCACACCACCTAAATGGTGCTGCGCCGCATACGCGCTCTTGAACCGCGCCGATACCGGATCCTCATACGTCCAGAACGTGTCGCCGTCATACAACCAGGGCGCCTGTGCCGTCTCGTCCCGGTATACCTTGGACGCGCCGATCAGCGTCTGAATATAGCGATAGGGACGGTCCTCGTGGACCGCCTCGCCCGGCTGAAAGAGGCCGTGGTTTTCCGCACCCACGGACTTCCACGAATATCCATAGAAGGGCACGCCCAGCAGCAGTTTCTCCGCAGGCACACCGTCTTCTTCATATTGTTTGATCGTGCCGTCCGCGCTGCCGCTGTGGTCGCTGTACAAAGGAGCGTGAAAGCCCGTCTCCTTGTGCCATGGGCCGCTGTAGTCATAGTTCATCAGCCCAACCAGATCGACCACCTTCGCGACTGCTGAAAAATCCACGCTGTGATACATGCGCGGGCTCGGGCCCGCGGCAATCGTCAGCTTCAGCCCCGGACGCGCAGCGTCCAGCTGCTTTCTGAATTCCTGGAGCAGCGCCAGATAATTCGGCGCATCTTCCTGCTGCGGATACTCCCAATCCAGATCGAAGCCGTCGAAGATTCCCGGCGCGTCCGCCCCAGCGGCAAAATGTCCCCGCACAAACATGTCGATGCAGGAGGAGACAAAAGCCACGCGATTCTCCGGCTGCGCGGCCTCGGTGAACGATGCAGCCTTCCCCTCCAGCGAAATCAGAATTTTCATCCGTGGATAGAGTTTCTTCAGCTCCTGCA
>Ga0207035_1192_pt1 | contig 13081 bp, 7 predicted proteins | sample Alteio_BWMinCont_77_FD_153272 | JGI IMG/M metagenome (GOLD analysis project Ga0207035, IMG submission 153272) | Enriched cells from forest soil in Barre Woods Harvard Forest LTER site, Petersham, Massachusetts, United States -... | ecosystem: Environmental > Terrestrial > Soil > Temperate forest >... | reverse complement strand
CTTTTATCTCACTGCTAAGATTACTGCTAACAAAATGTATCAGGAAAGATGGATTCTCAATATTCTTTAAAATAACGGTCGCTTCATTAGGAAGATTAGGAGAGAGGTTCACTATTTGCGAAGCAAGATCTTTTATACTTCCAACCATTGCATTAAAATCCTTATCATCCTTTAAAGTCTCTTCTTTCAGCAATTTTATTTTAGCTTTAAAATAAGGATCATCGTTAGTGATCTCTTCTACTTTAAAACGTCTTCTGCCCTGTATAATAATAGTAGTACCTCCATCTGGCATTTTTATCAGTTTGGCAATTTTTGCAACTGTGCCAATTTCTTCCAGATCACTAACGGTGGGTTCTTCTATTGTACTGTCTTTTTGCGCTATAACACCTATCAATTTGTCAGCCTTATAAGCATCAGTTACCGCTTTTATACTCTTATCCCGGCCAACAGTGATAGGCAAAACCACTCCAGGAAAAAGAACAGTATTTCTCAAAGGTAGGAGGGGCAGGTCTTTTCCAATCGTTTGTTCATCGATGTCTTCGGATTCGTCTTCATTCAGCGGAATCATTGGAAGGAACTCCATTTCTTCTTCAGTTCCCTGCAAATAAAATTGTTTATCCATAATTATCTCAATATATAGTCAAAATGTCAAAACTCGCAATTAATTCTGTTTATTTTAAGTGGAAGTATATATTGACAAGATTAGTGCCGGAAAATTCCTCCATCCTCCAAAAGTCCATTGATTCAATATTAAAAGAAAATAATTGTGAGACCAGCATTAGTTTTTCATGCATCATCGTTGTGTCACTCACTTTATCCTAAGTATCAATAGCATCATTTTTTTAAGTCCAGCTTGAATATAATTTTGTTGCTAACCTTATACTAATGAAAAACCTGCAAGTTAATATTTGCAGGTTTTTATTTTAAATATTGATTTATACTATCAGGATATTCAAGAACCTTTAATGATCTTTCGGGTTATGTTATTACTCCCTGCTTGTATATTCAGGAAATAAACACCATTAGTAAGATGTGATACATCTATCGGTATGGTTGTTATTGTTCCGGTTGTCAATGCCTTGGTTTTATATAAAGTTCTTCCCGATATATCTGTTAAAGTAATTGCCAGTTCCTGATCAGTTGCAGAAGTATTAATACTTGTATATAAAGTTGATCGTACAGGATTTGGATAAATGGTTGCGTTTAAGGTTGTGCTTATAGTTGAAATAGGTTTAAAAGCTTCACGGGTTTCTACTGCATTTACTGTAACCTGGATGGTATCAGTACCTTTTGCCCCAAGGTTATCCGTAACCGTTAGTACATATTTATAAACTCCTTCAGCAAGACCGGTTACAGTAGTAGTTGCCGAGGCAGGGCTTGTAATAGTACCCGAAGAAGGGCCAGAGGCTTTTGTCCATAAATAGGAGGCAATGGTTCCATCACTATCATTCCCACTTCCATTTAATTTAATGCTATTGGTTGGTAATACAATATCAATCGCTGATGTTCCTGTAAATACAACATTCTTTATATAAACATTTCGGCTGGATGTCGTAGTTGCTCCTGCAGCATATACATATAATCGTATAACATAAGAATGTCCGTTTGATAATACTTGGTTGAGTGCATCAAATTTAATGTTGGTAGTTGCTCCGCTGGCTGCAGTCTGTGGCGTTCCGAATGGTATCCATGAGCCTGTGCCATCTTGCTGATAAGCAAGGCTAAATAAATTGCTACCACTGCTTCCCGAAATTTGGGCAGTAAATGTTATATTTTTTATTGTTAAATCTATATCTGTATCTGGTAGCAAAGGGAAATCAATATTATCTCCATTTGTGGCTATCGTTGGCCAGTCACCAGATGCTATTACACATTTGTATCCATTAGTATTATACGCACCAGGGGTAGGGAAATTTGCTCCAGGCAACATAGGATTTCCGTTTACTGGGCCGGATGAAATAACAGTATTATTACTTGTAAGTGCCCATGTTAACAAGTTATGTCCACCAGCATTGGCAACAGGCACTTTATTATTAGAAGCAGTATTTATTGTTATTTGTAATGTATTAGTACCAGTACCTCCTGCATTTATTGCACTGATGGTCACATTAGATGTTCCTGCTGAAGTAGGTGTACCACTAATCACTCCAGTAGAAGCACTCACGGTTAATCCTGCGGGTAATCCTGAAGCCGCATAACTGGTAGGTGTATTCGAAGCTGTAATGGTATAACTAAACGCTGTCCCAACTGTTCCGCCTGCCGTAGCTGCACTTGATATTACTGGAGCAACGGGATTAATAGTAATAGCCAACGTTTTAGTACCAGTACCTCCTGCATTTATTGCACTGATGGTCACATTAGATGTTCCTGCTGAAGTAGGTGTACCACTAATTACTCCGGTAGAAGTACTCACGGTTAATCCCGCGGGTAATCCTGAAGCTGCATAACTGGTAGGTGTATTCGAAGCTGTAATGGTATAACTAAACGCTGTCCCAACTGTTCCGCCTGCCGTAGCTGCACTTGATATTACTGGAGCAACGGGATTAATAGTAATAGCCAACGTTTTAGTACCAGTACCTCCTGCATTTATTGCACTGATGGTCACATTAGATGTTCCTGCTGAAGTAGGTGTACCACTAATTACTCCGGTAGAAGTACTCACGGTTAATCCCGCGGGTAATCCTGAAGCTGCATAACTGGTAGGTGTATTCGAAGCTGTAATGGTATAACTAAACGCTGTCCCAACTGTTCCGCCTGCCGTAGCTGCACTTGATATTGCTGGAGGGTTAGTGCCATTTGTGCCAGAAGAAGTGTTTACAGTTACTTGCATGGTATCTGTACCTGTTGCTCCGAGGTTATCCTTTACTATTAGTACAAATTTATATACACCTGAGGTCAGACCGGTCACTGAAGTACTTACTGATGTAGCATTTGTTATTGTTCCTGATGCCGGACCCGAAATTTTGGTCCACGTATAAGAAATAATTGTTCCATTTGCATCCGTTCCACTTCCGCTTAATGTTATACTATTTGTAGGCAAAGTAATAGTTTGATCAATTCCAGCATTGGCTACAGGTGGAGTATTCACTGTCACCTGCATAGTATCAGTTGAGGAAATACCATTATTATCTTTTACTGTCAATACAAATTTATACGTACCTCCAGCCAATCCGGTTACTGTTGTACTTGCAGAAGTAGGAGTAGTAATAATGCCTGAAGTAGGACCTGATGCCTTTGTCCATAGATATGACGCAATAGTTCCGGTTGAATCAGTAGCGCTTCCGTTTAGGGTTACACTATTGGTTGGTAAAGTAATAGTTTGATCCAAACCCGCATTGGCAACCGGTGGAGTATTAACAGTTACTTGTACGGTATCTGTACCTGTTGCACCAAGGTTATCCGTTACTGTTAGTGCAAATTTATATACACCTGCAACAAGGCCGGTTACTGTAGTAATAGCAGTGGAAGGCGTTGTAATAATACCTGCCACAGGCCCCGATACCTTTGTCCATTTATAAGATGCAACGGTTCCATCTGAATCTGAACCGCTTCCGGTTAGTGTTATCGTCGTAGTTGGTAATGTGATTAATTGATCTGCTCCGGCGTTAGAAACTGGTGGTTTATTAGCGGTAGCCGCACTTGCTAAAAAAAAAGATGGATTTCCTGTCAATGCAACTGTTTGAGTAGCAGAAGTTGTAAGGTTTGTCGAGCTAAAATTCCATTCCATTCTTGTTCCGGAAAAAGAGAAGGGGAATGTATAAGTTGCAGAGGCACCTTCACTTAAATCAATAGTTGTTTTGGCCCACAAAACATAGGTATAATTTCCTGATCCATCTTTAAAAGCATATCCTCTTATGTTATTAGGAATATTCATTGCTGCTGTTTTAACAGGATCATATTTTTTTCCATAAAGAAGATTGGACATCGTTAAGTAACCATAATATTCTTGTGTTTTAGGTGCATTGGCAACAGTTGTTGTAGCAGGAGTAATATCACCATAAAGCCCCGTGTGATTAAATTCGCTGGAGTAATTAGTAGCTGGTTCACTACCTAAGCCGTATTTATCTAATTGTGTAAGTCCAAAAGCCTGGCAAGCGACGTCCCACTTAATAATATAATTGATAGCTGAAGGAAGGCTTCCCCATTGAACCGGATTGCCACAAAGAGAATCCTGCGGAGCATCTGTTTCGGTAGAGATGTATATTTTTTTAGGATAGGTATTATTGTTGTATCCATGTGCTACTTGTACTGAATCATATTGATGCACATACATTGTATCCTGATCAATCATAGCATCAGATTGTCTATTGTAAGCTACGCAACTACAAGTTGTATTCCAGTAGTCCAGATCATACATCGGGTAAGTATGAAAACTTATCACATCAAAGTAAGCCCCACCTTTTAACGGAAATTGTGGAGTTACAGAACCATCTACAGGATTGTCTGTATATCTCAGTAAAACATCAAGCGTGGCAGGATAACCTATGCCACCAATGGTTACATACGAATTAGGCTGAAATCTTTTAATCACCTGGTACGCTATTTTTAGCATGTGGATATAATAAAATATCGGCGCTTGAAAATTATTAAGTTCAGCCGCGGTCGGTGGTTTATTCCACCAACTACTTGTATCAAGTTTTTCTTGTGTTACATTAAATGCTTTTCCGCTACCTGCATCAACCCAATCACCTGTTTGGTCTATCTCATTAATTATTTCCCAATATTTGATAGAACTTCCGGCATTGGTTACCAACTGATATATATAGTTTGCAAACCGGTTAGCTGTATCAATAACAGCGTTAACACTGTCTGTCCATATAGGTTGATAAGTGCCCCTCCAAATATAACTGTTACTACTACAGCCTGGAAAAGTAGAATCTAGTTGATCATTTGCCCATACACTACCGACAAATCCAACATTGTTTGCTAATCCATCTGCGGCGTATCCGACAAAGTCATTATTAAAGATAGATCCATTGTATGGACCAGATAGATAGTCTGCTAGGTTAAGTCTAAAGGATTTAGCGCCTGCATTAAACGCTAACTGGCCTAATTGTGTGTTGTTAAACTGATTTCCCCAATAACCAGGGTTCATTCCATATTCAAAAGGTCCTGTGTAGGGAACTACGCTACTAAAACTGTTTGCTGTTTGTGCACGAACAGGACATAGTAACACAAGAAGCAGAAGGATCGTCAAGAGGTTTTTCATTGAAAGCAAATTTTTAAAAGCATTAAACACTCTAAGTGTAATGCGGATTTTGGACATACTTTTACATTCAGTTACTGAATGGCTAAAAAGCTACTAAATAATTTTTGAAAATTACTTTCAGATATGGTTACAGTAAGCAGACCAATCACTTAGAGATCAGATTCATAGAAAAAGCATAAGTGTTTTTAATCAGCAATCCTTAAAACCCATATAAAAGACACCAATCATTTGTGTTTAATAGATATAATTCAAACAATAGTTTACCAAAAAACAATGTTACACATTTGATGGTACTTCATTTCAACAGGTAGGAAAAAGTAGTTTGTTAGCGGTTTAGGTATTTGCAATAATCAGACCAATTTTTTATGAGTTATTAACAAGTTTTAAACTATCAAAAAAAATTGTAGAACAAAATATGACATGATTTTATTAATGTATTCGTTACGTGATACTTTTAAAAAATATGGTTCAAAAAAATATTTATTTTTTTACGTTAGAAGAATGTATGCATCAGTGTACTCCAGTTTTTGCGCATCTGCTACAGCTTTGTAAGTTACATATCCATTTAAAGTATTAATGCCTTTTAGCAAAGCTTCATTTTCCAAACATGCCTGCTTATAACCTTTGTTGGCTATTTGAACTGCGTAAGGAACGGTTACATTAGTAAGTGCCAGCGTAGATGTTCGGGGTACGGCGCCGGGCATATTGGCTACTGCATAATGTAATACTCCATGTTTTATATAAACAGGGTCATCATGTGTTGTAATGCGGTCAATAGTTTCAATAATGCCGCCCTGATCAATTGCAATATCTACTACTACCGAACCAGGCTCCATGGAACGGATCATTTCTTCAGTAACTAATTTAGGTGCTTTAGCACCTGGTATCAATACAGCACCGATTACTAAATCTGATTCTCTAACGGTGCGGGCTATGTTATAAGGGTTCGACATTAATGTTGTTACCATACTTCCAAAGATATCGTCTAATTGTCCCAGCCGTTCCTGACTAAGATCAAGTATGGTTACTTCTGCACCAATGCCTGTTGCGATCTTTGCTGCGTTCGTCCCAGCAACACCGCCACCGATAATAGTAACCTTACCTCTTTTTACACCAGGTGTACCACCAAGAATAATTCCTTTACCGCCATGGGGTTTCTCTAAGAACTGTGCACCAATCTGTGTAGCCATTCTTCCCGCAACCTCACTCATCGGGACAAGTAATGGTAATGAACCATTGGGTAACTGCACCGTTTCATAAGCAATGCTGATAACATATTTTCGTATAAGCTCCATTGTTAGTTCTGGTTCAGGTGCTAAATGCAGGTAGGTAAACAATATAAGGTCTTTGCGGAAATAGCCATATTCTAACGCAATGGGTTCTTTTACTTTCATTACCATGTCTTTTGACCATGCTTCTTCTGCAGTACCAACAATTACAGCGCCTGCCTTTATATATTCGTCATCGGTAAAACCTGACCCAAGGCCAGCGCCTTTTTGTATAAATACTTCATGACCGGAACGCATTAAATGAAATACACCAGCGGGTGTCATTGCTACCCGGTTTTCATTATTCTTTATTTCTTTGGGAACTCCTATTCGCATCATTTTTATTTTAATAATATTATGTAGTGGCGAAACAGTTATTACTTATCTAATGTACGATAAAAAATAATAGAAGAAATTGAAGTCGGAAGCATTCTAAAAGAATTAGGGTAATTTCTCTTTTCAATTGATCCAATTTTAATAGATTGATAGAATATTTTATCAGGACAAAAGGTTACAAAACTGTCAGTAGTTTTGTTCGGAGACTTATCTTTACTACATTATGAGTAGTATTATAGCAATTAAATACTAAGAACAAATATTTGAAATAAGTCGAAAGATATTTATGACTGATCTGAAACAATCTGATAAAACAACTACTACGCGGCTTCATGGACTTGATCATCTTCGTGCACTTGCAATCATTCTTGTTTTTTTCTTTCATTATCGTTTATTTGGGCATCCTCATTGGGTACAAAAGGTTGGTATTTTTGGTTGGACGGGGGTTGACCTTTTCTTTGTATTAAGCGGATACCTTATTGCTTCGCAACTTTTTGAAACGATTGCAGAAAATAAAAAAGTTTTTATAGGAGAGTTCTATTTTAAAAGGTTAATGAGAACAATACCGGCATATCTTGTAGTTGTTGCAATTTATTTTTTAGTTCCGGCATTTCGTGAAACTGAGGCGCTTCCTCCGCTATGGAAGTTTTTAACCTTTACTCAAAATTTCGGGATTGATGTAAAACATTATGCCACTTTTTCTCATGCATGGTCTCTTTGTATTGAGGAACAGTTTTATTTTCTTTTGCCGATTATTACAGCAATACTTATTTATTTTAAAGCAGGGAAGAAGAGTTTCGTTTTGTTGATTGGTTTATTTATTCTTGGTTTTCTTCTTAGGGGGTATATCTGGATAAAATTTGTTTCGCCATTTGTTTTTACAGATAACTATTTCGCATTGTGGGCCAGGTGGATATATTATCCAACGTACACAAGGTTGGATGGGCTTTTGACAGGAATTGCCATTGCAGGTATTTTTAAATTCTATCCCAATGTAAAAGAATATTTTATAAGGCAGGGGAATATTTTGCTAATCATTAGCTTCCTTATTTTAGGCTCAACCTATTTTTTATACTTGCATCAATTCTCTATTGCTCTATCTCTTTTTTCATTTCCGTTAATTGCATTCGGGTATGGGTTACTGGTAGTATCTGCTATTAGCCCAGCAAGTATCTTGTATAAAGTAGATTCAAAGATTACAAAAGCGATAGCAACATTATCTTATTCTATTTATCTTACTCACAAGGGGTTGATACATGTTACGCAGCAACAATTTGTAAAATTTGGTATTGGAGTAAATAGTTATGTTATGTTATTACTTTGTATAATTGTTGTTATAGCAGGTGCAATCATTCTTCATCTTGCAATAGAAAAACCTTTTTTACAATTAAGAAATAATATGCTGAAAAAGCACAGAGTATCTTTATAACAAGTATACTTATTTAAAACAAAACAAATGACGCTTACAGATTGGATCGGTTTCATCGGAGTAACAATTCTTTTGGTTGCTTACTTTTTAAATCTTGCAAATAAGATCAGTAAAGATGGTATTACTTATATCTGGCTCAATATCGCTGGTGCTGGTATTGCCTGCATTGCATCAGTAAGATTACACTATCTGCCATTCATTATTCTTGAAGCAGCATGGACATTGGTTTCAATAATAGCATTAATCAATCATCTGCGCAGATAACCTTAATTATCAAAAATAGCGGTATCACTTTTCTTTCTCATCATTACTTATTTTCAACGACCATGGTCCGTTGCCTACAACCATAAAATAAATAAGTAACAGCAATACCAATATAGAAAGAACTAATTCAGAATATGGTTTTACCATATCACTACCTGAATTAATAAAAATAATTGCTCCCAAAAGTATAGGTATTTGGATAAGACAGGCAAGACGTGTAAATACTCCCACTATTAGTGCAATGCCGCCTAACATGTGAGCAAAGGCGACATAGTGAGCTATCATTATAATCATAAAGCCACTAAATGGAGATCGGAGAGACATCAGGCCCGTTATGGAGCCTTCATTTCGAAGAAAATCAAATCCTTTAAAACAAAGAAAGATCCCTAAAGCTATGCGGATTATATCCAATAATTTAGGGTGATGGGCATCGCCCCAATTTTCTAATCGTTCAACGAGGTTCATATTGCAAGATTTTAAATAAATAAATTAAGGACGTTATAAATTTAATTAAAAATATTGAAAATTTAAAGTGATATTTTGAAAAGGGTAAATTCTGGAATACAAAATAATAATTACATAAACGGTAAGGGGTATATGTACTTATTTCATAACTTGGTAATTGAAAACGTAGTTTAGTATTATTAATGATTCTTTAAAATTTGTAGTATGAAAAAAATTATCAGTGTTTTTGTTATTCTCATTTTCACATTGTCAGCTTCTGCTCAATGGAACTATCCTGCGACTAAAACTGTTGATAGCAGCGATACTTATTTTGGGGTTACTTATAAAGACCCTTATCGCTGGCTTGAAAATGTAAAAGATTCCGGAACGGCCGATTGGTATAAACAACAGGCAGATTATACCAACTCGATCATTGATAAGATAAATGGCAGAGATGAACTGGTGGCAGAATGGCAAAAATTAGATAAGCTACAACCACCGGGCATTCGTGGCAGGATTTATGAAGGCGGGCGTATCTTTTATAAAAAAACAATGCCCGGTCAAAGCATTGGTAAAATATATTATCGACAGGGATTGAGTGGCCAGGAAATATTATTGTTTGACCCAACAACTTTTATCAAAGGCAAAAAATTAACAGTACAGTCTATAGACCCGAGTTATGATGGAAAAAAAATTGCTATTGCTTATTCACAAGGCGGTGCAGAAATAGCTACCATTATAATTGAAGATGTTGACACAAAGAAGATCTTGCCAGAATCTATTTATCCAAGTTGGGGCGGAGTTTTAAGCTGGACGTTTGATAATAAAGCATTCCTCTATAATTCAATGCGTACAGGCGATCATACAAGTGCTGAAATGGAATTACATGAAAGAACAAAGCTTCACAAGATTGGCGATGATGTAAAAAATGATATTGATTTTTTTGGAGATGAAAGTTATCCCGATCTTGGTATTACTCCTGATGAAGAAGCAGATGTAAGTTTAAACAAAGATTCAAAGAATTATATTTTTGGTTATTTGAATACTGACCGTGAGGAGTTTCGTTGTTATTATGCACCAATATCACAATTTAATTCAGGTAAAATTCAATGGAAGATTTTGTGTAAGCCCGAAGATAAATTAGTGAGGAGCCTTGTTGTTATTGGTGATGATGCGTTTGCGATCACTTATAAAGATGCAAAAAATTACAAGCTTATTCATACCTCACTTAAAAACCCTGATTGGGATCATGCTGAAACAATAATGGAAGAAAAGAAAGATGAAACACTTGAATCTGTTACAAATAGTAAGGATTACCTGTATCTTACTTATAGTAATGGGATAGATAATAGGATATTCAAATACGATCTGCATACACATAAGGTAAGTGAGATAAAACTACCTTTCTCAGGAACGGCCGGAATATTTTGTCTCAATACAAAAACAGATGATTGTTTGGTTGCTGTTACATCCTGGAACAAGCCATTTGCAGAATATTCTTACGATGCTAACAAAAATATTTTTTCTCCCAGCATCTTTAACAAGCCAGCGAAATATCCTGCTGAATATTATAACCTGGAAGTGAAAGAAGTTGAAGTGAAAGGTCACGATGGTGCTATGGTGCCTCTTTCTATTATATATAAAAAGGGAACAAAATTAGATGGTTCCAATTGTTGTATCATGGAAGGATATGGTTCTTATGGTTATAGTTATCCTCCTTATTTTAACATACTTTATAATGCCTTAGCCATTAAAGGTGTTGTAATTGCTATAGCGCATATAAGAGGAGGTAGTGAAAAAGGCGAAGCGTGGTATAAGGCCGGCTTTAAAACCACCAAACCAAATACCTGGAAGGATTTTAATAGTTGCGCAGAATATTTAATTGCAAATGGTTATACATCTTCATCTAAACTAACGGGAACGGGTACAAGTGCTGGCGGCATTTTAATAAGCCGTGCTATTACCGAAAGGCCGGATCTGTATGGAGCTGCTATCTGCAATGTTGGTTGTGCCAATGCGATGCGTATGGAATTTAGTCCCAACGGGCCTTCCAACGTTCCGGAATTTGGTACAGTGAAGGACAGTGTTGAATGTAAAGCATTGTACGAAATGGATGGAGTGCAGCATGTTGTTGGTGGAACAAAATATCCGGCTGTTATTTGTGTGGCTGGTTGGAATGACCCAAGAGTAATTGCATGGGAACCAGGCAAGTTTGCAGCTGCTGTACAAAATTCTTCTACATCTGGCAAACCAGTATTGATGAAGATAAATTATGATGACGGACATTTTACTGAAGATAGAAAAGTTACGTACGAAAATTTTGCTGCTCAGTTTGCTTTTGCGTTGTGGCAATGTGGCCATCCTGATTTTCAATTGAAAAAATAACGGTACCACTCAATTTGTAAATACTATAATGCAGCTATTAAATGCGGCATTATAAGTATATACACGTAAGCATTTATACTGCCATACTTCCCACAATTACTATTAATAAATTTTTCCAAAGCAGTATGTTTACTCTTGCATGTGGCAAAACTATTGCAGACCTTTACAGTACTGAATTGATCCGTAACCAGTGCGATTGCCCCCATAACTATCTATAGTAAGAAACCTTCCGGACAAACATCAGCAACACGTTCATTTAGATAAAGCTAACCTTCTTTAATGTTAAGATAGCGAATATAAAAGTTTGGATAGAGATAAAAAAAATTCAGTTACCTAACAAAAAAGTTTGAATAGCGATAAAAAAAATTCAGTTAGCTAACAAAGAAGTTTAGATAGCGATGTAAAAAGTTCAGCTACGTAGCAAAAAAGTTTGGATAGCGATAAAAAAAGTTCAGCTACATAGCAAAGAAGTTTGGATAGTGATAAAAAAAGTTTTGCGGGTAATAATAATAGCAATAATATTTTAATAGAAGTCTGTTTATTGGAATTTTATATTTTTTAACGAAAAACCACATTTTATGAGTAATGTAAAACTCGGTTTTGGCAAAATGAAGGTACCTGATAAGATTCAGGTATCGAGGAATATTGTTACCCAGATGGGTATCGATATTACTGATTTTCCAACACCAAATCCGTCACTGATTGATATGACCACAGCAACGGATACGTTGGAAGCGGCCTATACAGATTCCCGTGACGGGGGTAAGGCCAAAAATGCTTTCATGCGCCTGCAGGAAAAAGCCCTTATCAGCCTGATGTCTAAGCTGGTGGCGTATGTGCAGGTGGCAAGTGGCGGCGATGAAACAATTATTTTAAGAAGTGGTATGCTGGTAAAGGCCTCTAAAAAACCACCTCAGCCAATGGACACACCGCAGGGCGTTACGGTAAAAACCGGCAAGAACGAAGGGGAGATTATCCCTAAATGGAGCCCGGTAAAAAAATCCGTATCGTATGCGATCAGGAAAAGCATTGACGGTATTAACTGGCAGGATGCAGGCAACTGCACCAAAGCCACTACTACTATAAGTGGCTTCGCCAGCGGCACTAAGCCATGGATAAGCGTTGCTGCAATAGGCGCCAAAGGGCAGGGCCCATGGAGTTCTCCTGCACAGGGCATGGCTGCTTAAATTGCGATGGCTTGCTATTAATTAATAGCCGGCGCTTTGTGCGCTGGCCATTTATTTTTTGTATTAATTATGTGTGGCAAGCTTAAATGCTACTATTAAGCATTGTTGTGTCACTCCCTTGTGCGAAATACCTTTATTGTGCGATTATCTTTTTGTAAGTAGTTATATGCTACACCAAACGCAAGTATAATATAACTAGTTGGGGTGCGAGTTTGATAATTTTTGGTAGTTTCGTATATACAAGAGTTGTGTGCCATTTTTGAGTAACAACATTCTAAAGACAAATATTCTTTCTCGACAAAAGATGCAGCATTCAATGAGTATTCCAAAATATCAAGGACAGCATCGTATCTCACAGATTTATCTTAAGCAATTTGGATATATTGAAAATGACAAATGGAAGTTGTCTGTTTGGTATAGAGGAGACAATCATACAAAAAATTTATTGGTTGAAAACTTTACAAAAGCGACTAATATTTTTGATTTGCCATATGGCGACATAGATTTTCAACGCCATTTTGAAAATGAAAGTAGTCGAAAGCTTGAAAGCAGATACCAA
>Ga0207035_1190_pt1 | contig 13194 bp, 11 predicted proteins | sample Alteio_BWMinCont_77_FD_153272 | JGI IMG/M metagenome (GOLD analysis project Ga0207035, IMG submission 153272) | Enriched cells from forest soil in Barre Woods Harvard Forest LTER site, Petersham, Massachusetts, United States -... | ecosystem: Environmental > Terrestrial > Soil > Temperate forest >... | reverse complement strand
TTTTTACAACTATCTTTTATATACTTGCAATATAAGTTGTTGATTGCTAATTCATATCTTTACTTTGATACGAAGTTGATTTTACTTTACTAATAATGGTAAAAGCATTGAGTTGCTATTATGAAATTATCATATCATCCGGTTTTTTTTATTTTTTCTGTAATGCTTATGCGACAGGCTAGTTGTCAATCTGTTGCTGTTATTAAAACGAATCCTACCAAAGTTTATGTGCATTACATGCCTTGGTTTACAGCTCCTGAAAATCCTGGATCTGGTGTAACAAGTTTTCCTTATGGAGTTACAGGAGTAATCAATGAATGGGGAGCACATTGGAACCAGGTAAATTCTAATACTGCAAATCCAAATACTTTTGCTACTATAATTGATTATACTGGAACCCAAGTTCAAACACGTAATATCTGTGCACATTATCATCCTCTAATTGGCCCTTATGACGGACAGGATTCTACTGTAATTCAATATCATTTGTTATTAATGAAATTATCTGGAATAGATGGCGTAATGATCGATTGGTATGGGCAAGCTGGGGAGGGTGCAGCAGATGCGGGGCCTTTATTAATAAATACAAATGCAGTAATATCACGGATGGCAAGTGCAGGGCTTAAATATGGATTGATAATGGAGGATGCCGCATGGAACGGAATGAGTGGTGCACAAAGTAACGGAAACTATGCTGTAAGTAATTATTTTAGTGATCCGCAATATGTTATGTTGGGTGATATGCGAGGAAGCTCCGCAACAAATGCCAGTTCTCCATTAGTAGGCGTATTTGGCCCGCAGCAATTCAAAACATCTGCTGACTGGACTTCTATTTTAAGTGGCAATACAGGAGCATTTCTAACTTTATACAATCAGTCGGGTCCAATTAAACCTGCTGCTGCCGGAGAATTTGTATGGCCTTATCCGCAAGCAGGCCAGTCGGGGACACCTCCGGCATGGTATGCAAATCTTAATACTTATTATACAAGTCAGGCATCTGCTGTTAATGTCGTGTTAGGAACGGCTTTCCCTGGCTTTAATGATTTTTATGGTGCCAATGGTGCAGATCTGTATGGCATCATCCCAAGAACTTATGGTTCTACTACAACATTAAGTGCTATGCTATCTTTATACAATCAGAATAAATCTGTTTTAGACGGAATCCAGTTAGTGACATGGAATGATTTTAGCGAAGGTACAATTATAGAACCTACTGTGGAAGAAGGATTCCAAAGTTTAGATTCTATTCAGAGTTTTACAGGTGTTCCATATACTGAAGCTGATCTGCAACAGGTTTATAGGTTTTTTACATTGAGAAAAAAATATTTTGGTAATACTGCTAAGCAACTACAATTAAATCAAGTATACAACTATTTTGCATCATTACAGATAAGCAATGCTGTTACTCTTATGAATAGTATAGATAATGTAGTTCTTCCTTTAAAACTTTTATCATTCTATGCATTACCTCAAGCAAACAATTCCAATCTACTTTATTGGAATACTGCCTATGAAATCAATACTCGATCATTTATAATTGAGCAAAGTTCTGACGGTATCAACTTTACAACATTGGTAACATTGCCAGCTAAAGATGAAACCAGTAATAGTTATACTTATAATGTAGGAATAAATTCTTCTACTAATTATTATCGTCTAAAAATAGTTGACAATGCAGGCCAATACACTTATTCATCAATCATCACAATTAAAAATTCCGAGAATGATACAAAAGGTATTGTCGTTTTCCCAAATCCCGGAAATAGTTGGATGAATATAAAAGTTTTGGTAACATCATTGATAAATACGAGTGCCAGAATTATTAATGATGCAGGAATTGAGGTGAAAGATTTCATTATACAAGATAATTTGCAAACTATTGATGTGAGTTCTCTTTTGCCTGGTGTATATTATATTCAGACCAAACTTGGTTCAAAAAAAATAATAATAGACAAATAGTAAGTAATAAAATGTCAACAAACTTATAGAGTCAGAAGCTGCGAAATTTTAATATAAATCCTCTATTTTCTGTACTTTAGCAAATTGATACTATTTCTTATTTTCAAAAGAATTAATGATTGTTTATATATAGAAAATTTCTACGCTAACCATGAGAAAAACCTTCTTAAAAAAGATTTTTATTAACTGCTGGGTTATTACATCCTTTAGTTTTGTAAGTATTTCTTCAAATATTTTCGCGCAAACAGTTCCTTGTAATCAACGAGTAATTGATAATGCCAGTTTTACTTATACCGGTTCAGGTACTGCTCCTGCACGCTGGAATATTAACCAGGCAGACACTGGTGGAGCTTCTCTTGATCAAACTGCTTTTAGCTATGTTTCCACCGGAAATTTTTCTCCTGTTAGTCTAAACTTAAATGGTGGAACAAACAATAGTACCCGTCAATATGCCATTGTAGCTAATCCCAATACGCTTAGTCCACAATATGCAAATATCCCAACAGACGGTATGCTCGTAATTAATCCCCTCCAAGGTCAAAATGACCAATATCTTACATATACTATAAACGGACTGATTCCCGGAAATACATATAATATTGAAATGAAGGTCTGGAATGTAATTGACATGGCTATGCCAACAGGTAATTGTGGGCAATGGTGTAACTGGAATAACCAGCTTAATCTACTATGGCAAGGGAATGGGAACAATGCGCAAGATGGTCAGAGTAACACTGTATGGACTGGAACAAATGGAAATGGAACCTGGAATGGCTTTGGAAGTGATCAAAGCACTAATATGCTAAAGATAAGTTCCGGAGGTGCTTATGCTATAATTACTGGACAAGTGACATTGGCAAATGCAACTACCGGGTTTACGCTTACGCTGAGAAAACCTACAACCGATCCTAATCCTGTTGTTCTTGGTATAGATTATATAAAAGTATATGGCTGCCAACAAGAAGCTATTAATATTTCAGGGGGCACGCCCAATGTTTGCGAAGCATCACAATTTATTTTAACAGCACAAGGAATAGGTCCTAAAGGATCTTCTTATCAATGGTACGAAAATGGCGTTCTTCTTCCGGGCAGAACTTCAGATACATTAAATATCGTTTCAGGCATTGTAACTGGTGTGAAAGATATCTATAAGGCAGTGGGGCAGTGGGATGCAGTAAGCGATACGTTAATACCTAAATTATGTTGCAGCAGTGTTGATGGAACAAGCGATGAAGTTTACAGGCAAAGCTTTAACGGGCTTACTTATTCTTGCATAGGGCAAACATATGGGCCATACGCTAATATACCTGGCATCGGAGTTACGAGTTTTATTGATCCTGCTTATACCTATGCAGGGACAACTTGTAATAACTTAAACGATGGCCAGTATGCTGTAGTACAAAATTCTTATGCGGGGCAATTTTGGCGAGCTCCCGAGGCTGAAGTATTTGACCATACCGGTGTTGCCGGCAGTGGTGCTTTGTTTATAAATGCCATCGGTGGAGTAGGGCAGATCTTTTATAAATCCAGTTTCTCTTCAAGCCTTTGTGATAGTACCACTTATGATTTTTCTATATGGTATGCTTCTTTAGCCAAACCTGGTGAAATAGTGCCGAATATTGAATTTGATATAATAAATACTTCAACAAATACTATTGTTGCATCTGCCTTTACGGGGACAATTCCTACAAATGAACAATGGTACCAGGCAGATGTAACATTTACGACACCCAAGACAGGAAGTCCTACCTATTCACTTCAGGCTATAAATTTAGTTTCAGGTTCTGGTGGCAATGATTTGATGTTGGATGATATTGTTGTAAAGAAATGTACGCCTTCCATTAATTTATATCAGAATGGTACTACAGATTCTGTTGTTTCAGTTTGCGATAATAACCCGGTAAATTTAGCTGTTAGTACTTTTTACAGTTTGCCACTTGAAATTACGGGAAGTACTACCGGAACGGTTTACTTTCAATGGATGAGTGCTACCTCACCAACTGGTCCATGGACATTAATCGGTACTCCGGAAACAACAGGTACTTTTTCTGCAATTCCTACTGCTACTACTACTTATTACAGGGCTAAAGTATCAGCTAGTTCAGCCAGTGCCGCTACAGGAACAGTTCCGGTAGCGACAGATTGCGGTAATGATGCTATGACTAATTCGTTCTCCTTAACAAAAGGTGGCAATTTTAGCATACCACCCATTACAGGAACAACAGCTTATTGTATTGGTAATACTATGACATTAACCGGAGACCCAGGTACAGGAAATCAATGGGAATGGAGAAAAGGAAATACCACTACCACTGCAACTCCTATTGCTGGTTATACATATAGTAATAACGTTGCTAATAAAGTTTACACTAAAACCTTTGCAATCACCGATACCGGGAATTATTATTTCTACGCAAAAACTGCTGCAGGGTGTGAATCATATTCTACTGTAAATATAACAGCTAATACACCGGTCACTCCAACATTTAATCAGGTTCAGGCTATATGTTCAGCTGCTACACTTAATGCATTACCTACCACATCTACCAATGCAATTACTGGAACATGGTCACCCGTATTGAATAATACAACTACAACAACCTATACATTTAAACCATCAGCGGGACAATGTGCTGATACTGCTACTATGACCATTACAGTTAATCCGGTTGTCACGCCCACGTTTACTGCAGTTGCAGGTATTTGTTCAGGAGGAACGCTTGCTGCATTGCCAGCAACATCTAATAATGGGATTACTGGTACCTGGTCACCGGCATTGAACAATACCGCTACAACAACGTATACCTTTACACCAACAGCCGGTCAATGTGCTGATACTGCTACAATGACCATTGCTGTTAACTCAGGTAATGTAACACCTTTATTTACGCAGGTTGCGGCTATTTGTTCTGGTGGAACACTTAATGCTTTGCCAACAACATCTACTAATGGGATAACAGGTACCTGGTCACCGGCATTGAATAATACAGCCACAACAACTTATACATTTACACCAACAGCTGGTCAATGTGCTATAACAACCACAATGACCATTACTGTCAACTCACCTGTTACACCAACCTTTGCATCGGTTAATCCTGTCTGTTCAGGCAGTACCATCAATGCATTACCTACAACTTCTACTAATGGAATAACAGGCACCTGGTCACCGGCATTGAATAATACGGCTACCACAACGTATACATTTACACCAACAGCCGGACAATGTGCTGCAACTACTACACTAACCATTACCGTTAGTTCAAGTATTACACCTGTATTTATCCAGGTTGTGGCTATTTGTTCAGGTACAGTACTAAATGCATTACCCACAATATCTACCAATGGAATAACAGGTACCTGGTCACCGGCATTGAATAATACAGCTACAACAACTTATACATTCACACCAGACCCGGGACAATGTGGAGTTACCACTACGATGACCATTACTGTTATTCCTATTCCACCTGCACCTACAGCAAATGCAACACAACCATCCTGTACCGTAGCATCAGGAACGATAACGGTAACAGTACCTGCCAGTGGGGTAACCTATAGTTTTGATAATGGCAATACCTTCCAGGCTACTGCAACAAGCCCCAATCTTTTACCAAATACTACTTACCAGGTAATAGTAAAAACAAATGCCGGAGGATGTATATCTCCGGCATCATCGGTAACAATAAATCCACAACCAGTTATTCCACCTGCAGCGACCGTTAGTATAGTACAGCCTGATTGCATTACTGCAACCGGTACCATAACGGTAACGGATGCACTAAATGGAGAAAACTATAGTTTTAATAATGGAGCCACTTTTCAGCCAGGTGCAACAAGTGGAAGTTTAGGGTCCGGGACTTACCAGGTGATAGTACAAAACACCACCGGGGGATGTTTGTCTTCAGCAACTCCTGCAACAATTATTTCACAGCCTTTGGTTCCCGCTACTCCTGCAGCTACAGTGACTCAGCCTACCTGTACTGTTGCAACGGGAACGATAACTGTCACCTCTCCATCCAGCGGTGTGCAGTATAGTTTTAATAACGGAGTTAGTTTTCAGTCATCTGCGGTTAGTCCGGACTTATCGGCAAATACTACTTACCAGGTAGTTGTGCAGGGGATTGTTGGAGGATGCCTTTCATCAGCAACACCTGAAACGATTAACGCACAGCCAGTTGTACCAGGTCTGCCAACAGTTATAAGCCCGGTTGATTATTGTCAGCACGATACAACTGCAATACCACTTGTTGCTTCAACTGTTGCCGGAAATACACTTAACTGGTATGATGCTACCGGAGCTATTGGTTCTGTTGCACCAACACCATCAACAGCTACAGGCGGCAGCACTAATTATTTTGTAACATCTTTTAATGGGACCTGCGAAAGTCCGAAGGCATCCATAATAGTTAATATTGATCCTATATCAGCTTATGCAGGTGGACCAATAGTAGATATAAACCAGGGACAAACAGTAACGCTAAACGGAATTGCAACCGGTAATGATATAACTATTTCCTGGTCACCCACTACTTATCTTAGCGATGCGACCATTGAAGACCCAATGGTATCATCCGTGTTAAAAGATATTACTTATACAATGCGGGTAAGATCACCGGATGGTTGCAAAGCGAGTGATACCGTACATGTAGTGTTGCTTAAAGACCTTATCATACCCAATGCGTTTACCCCTAACGGTGATGGCATAAACGATAAATGGATCATTACTTACCTGGATGAATATTCCGGAGCAACGGTTAGTGTGTTCAACCGTTATGGACAAATGATCTTTGAATCGTCAGTCGGAGTGTATGCCAATAGGCCATGGGATGGAACGTATAACGGAAGTCCCGTAGCTGTAGGCACCTACTATTATATTATTAAACTGGGAGATGGTAAACCGCCTTTGAGTGGTTCTATTTCTGTAATACGATGATGAATATTTATTAATCATTCAAATTAGTTTCCTTAATGCAGTCTGTGACTTGATCAGTATTATAATTGACGAATGATATTTGTTAACTAACGGTATGGGGTACAAGTGAGATTATCCTTTTCTTTTACTAAAGGAAAAGAATAACAGAACAACTTCATGACGAAGTATAATAGAATTACTAATGCTTGTTACAAAAAAATACCATATAGGTAAAATAAAAGCATTTTCAATTAAGTTTTATCATTTTTGTACCTTTAGATCATAAACTGAAAGAGCAAAATGTATACTCCATTAATAGTGAAAAATATCATCAGCATCAATGCATCTAAATCAAAAGTGTGGAATGCTTTAATTGATCCCGAACAAACAAAGAAATATATGTTTGGCTGCGAAACAGTCTCCGACTGGAAACCCGGTAGTACATTACTTTGGAAAGGAACTTATGAAAGCAAAGAAATGATCTTTGTAAAAGGTCATGTAATAGATATTCAATCTGAAAAACTTTTAAGCTATACAGTCATTGATCCTAACAATCCTGCAGTACCTGATATTCCTGAAAATTATCTAACGGTAACCTATGAATTAGCAACGGAGAACAATCAAACTATTTTAACAGTGACACAAGGTGATTTCAACAATGTTGCGGAAGGTGAAAAAAGATATAAAGAAACTTACAACAACGGCGAAGGTTGGAATCCCATCTTAATTCAAATAAAAAAAATTGTTGAAACGACTTCATGATCTTCTGAAGAAAAAACTATCTTTATTCAAATACAAATAAATGAAAAATGTCTTTCCCCTGCTAGCTGCAACTATAATAATGCTGACCTCATGTTCAAAAACAAGTACGTCTACCAATACTAACAACAATAATAATGGAAATGGTAATTGTCCTGCCATATCTCAAACTACACTAACATCTAACAGTCCTGTAATAGTAGGTTGGCCGCTTACACTTACTACTAATACTGATATGTCGTATTTATATGATTGGTCGGGGCCAAACAAATTTTCTATCAATTATACCTATTATGCCAGCGATGCAGGTAACCAGGGTAAGGATACAACTACTTATGCGGATTCAGGAGTATATAAAGTACAACTGCTGACTCCTGATGGTTGTGTTGCATATGTTGGAACAACCGATGTGCAAATAATTCCGGCTCCTCCAGCTCCATGCAATGTTCCCCAAAATTCCAGTTACTCAAGCTTAGCAAATATAGGAGGCACTTATGATGATATTTCATTTACTGGAAATACTATTTCCGCTTATAGTACTGCTGCAGGGATTACACTTTCTTTCTCCTTTAACAGTTCAGGACTCCCTATGCCAGGCATTTATGGTACTTCAAATACAACAACAGCTTTAAGTGATACAACAGTTGGTTGTTATTTTAATGACGGCTTTTATGATTATGTGGTTGAAAATGGATTGGTATATGTAAATAGCTTAAGTGGTGGTAAATTACAAATAGGTTTCTGTGATTGCAGTGTTGGTAATCCGACTTCATATAATGTTCCTCCAATAACTGCATCCGCATCTATTACACAGCCTTAATAAAAAGATCTATTCATCTATTTCCTTAAGAAGTTTATTTTTCAGCTTCGTAATTTCCAATTGCATAGAATTAATGCGTTGTAATAAATGATTGATTGCTTCTATGCCTTCGAGGTTAATGTCCATCTCATAATGTAAACGGACAAATTTTTCAAGATCATGCAACTGGGTCTTATTGATGAAGGTTGCATTCTCAATTATGGTAATTTCAATTAGACCGTGTTCGTGCAAAGAATTGATAAATGAAAACTCTGTATTGTAATAAAGACAAAATTCATCAACCGACATTAACTCTTCTTGTTCCATGTTAGTTAGTTTTAATTATAACGTGGATAATTGTTTAAACAATTCTTTTTGTTTTTCAGTAAGGTTTGTTGGAATTTTTATTGTAAAGGTTATATATAAATCTCCAAACTGTCCTTCACTTTTATAAACAGGAAAACCTTTTCCTTTTAACTTTACTTTGGTCCCGTTCTGTGTTTCGGGTTTTACTTTTAATTTTACTTTTCCATCCAATGTATCAATAGTTACTTCGCCCCCTAATACAGCAGTATACAGATCAAGTTCTATACTTGCGGAAAGATCATTGCCATCTCTTTTAAACATAGTATCATTAGCAATAACAAAAGTAATGTACAGATCGCCATCAGGCCCTCCATTAATACCTTTACTGCCATGCCCTTTTAATTTAATAACTTGTCCATTCTCAACACCTGCAGGAATAGTGATGCGTATCTTTTTATTATTAACTGTTAAAGTTTGCTGATGCGTTTTGTAAATATCTGCAAGCTTAAGATGCAATTCTGCATTATAATCTTCGCCGCGATATTTTACATTGCTGCTTCTGCTACTACCACGAGAACCACCAAACATCGATTCAAAAAAATCAGAGAAATATCCTTCTTCTTCACCGCTAAAAGGGTTTTCAGAAAAATGTGTTGAACGTCTTCCTGATGACTGTTGTGCTTTTTCAAACTGCTCTGCGTGTTGCCAGTCTTTACCATAAGCATCATACTTTTTTCTTTTTTCAGGATCACTTAAAACTTCATTGGCCTCGTTTATCTGTTGAAATCTTTTATTCGCTTCTTTGTCATTAGGATTAAGGTCTGGATGATGTTTACGTGCAAGCTTGCGATAAGCCGATTTTATTTCGTCCTGCGAAGCAGATTTGTCAACACCTAAAATTTTATAATAATCTATGAAGTCCATGGTATCAAAATAACTTTATAATTCTATCCGTGTGTTTCCCTGGAAGAACGTATGAATAGAATCCCGTTCATTAGTTGTATCCGAAAGTGGGGTAGTGAAGGGCACTGCGATTTTATAGGTAGTATCCGTTTTATACAATATTATTCTTTTTGCATATTTAGTAAACTGCAATTTCTGAAATGCTTTATTTGCGTGTATTGAATCAGGATATTCTTTAATTACCACCTTAAAATTAAAACTGTCTTTAGCAACCACCGCAGTTTTTAGTAATGAAGAATCAACAACAGCAGGTTTGACTGTATCTTTCTTAACAACAGTATCTATTTTTACAGCAGGAGGAACTACTACTGTTGGGATTTCGTTAGTAGCTATGGATACATGATTTTTTTTATGAATAAAATAAAAAATAATCAATCCGGCAACAAATAATATTAGGATAACTAAAGGTACTGGGATAGCAAATGATACTCTTCTTCTGTTGCTATTGCTTTCACTACGAAATGAAACTGCTTCTTCTTTTTTTTTTCTTTGAATTGATTGGGAGCATCTTCTGTTTTTGCTGGCACAAGATTGCCGGGAATAAATTCATATTCCCCTTGTTGGTTTTTTTGTACCGTTCCAATTCCTTCTATGACTAAAGGTTTGCCAATATTTAAGAATTGCTTGGCCAACGTAACATACGAATCAAGATCAGAAGAAGCCAATGGTTTTATTTTCCTTGTATGCTGAACGATGTAATCAATTAATGCTTCATCTTCAGTTGCCCGCAAATTATATTCAAAGTGGATAGCATTTTCAGGCATAACAAAATTCTTATCATCAATAGAAGGTATGACTACTTGTGGATTTAACCGGAATGTACCGATTCCCTGCAAGGTTACTTCTTTGCTGTTATACAAATGCTGAACGAGAAGTTGTTCTATTTTCACAATAATCGAATTGAGGAAAACAAACCTACCTAATATTGACCAATTGACAAAAACAACAATCTATTAATTGGCTAACTTTGCTTTATGATTTCTGAAAAAGAAAAGCAATTTTTGCGTTACTGGGAGCAAAATAGGGAAGGTGAGAATACTTTTATGAGCAAACTGACACAAGGTTTGCCAATGGCGCTCATGTTTGGATTGCCTATCATCTTATTAGTAATAATAGTTCGGTTATTCTTTCAGGAGTGGTACACCAAAATATCGCAAACAACACCTGGAATGATGATAACGGCGCTTATTGCGGTAGTGATATTGGTTTTCTTTTATGCATATTTCCGTATGCAATATAAATGGGAAATGAATGAACAGTTGTACCAGGAATTGAAAATAAAAGAAGATAAAGAACAAGCTAAAGAAATATCGGCTTTAAAAGAATGACATTTATGTTTTTAATAAAATAAATAATTGTGAGCCACGAAGCCATTTCAGTATTTGATATGTTTAAGATTGGGATTGGCCCAAGTAGTAGTCATACACTTGGCCCTTGGAGAGCGGCGCAACGTTTTACTCAATCATTAGAAAATAAAAATTTACTGGAACAGGTAACTAACTTGCAGGTATTGTTGTACGGCTCATTGGCAAAAACTGGTAAAGGTCATGGAACTGATATAGCAGTTCAATTAGGTTTAACAGGAGAAGACCCTGTGACATTTGATGTAAATAATATCAATGCAAGAATAAATGATATCCAATCAATGAAGATGCTGGTGCTTGGTGGCAGGCATGAAATTGATTTTGATCCATCCGAAGATATTGAGTTTCTTATTTCCGAATCATTGCCTTTTCATCCTAATGCATTAACCTTTTTAGTGAATTTTATTAATGGCGATACATTAGCAGAAACTTATTATTCTATTGGTGGTGGTTTTGTTGTAAAAGAAGGAGAGGAGAATGATGATACTAATGAAGTGGTGCTTCCTTTTCCTATCAATACTGCTAATGAGTTATTGCATTGGTGCATGAAAACAGGAATGAATATTAGCGAAGTGGTAATGGAAAATGAAATAGCATGGCGAAGCGAAGCAGAAGTAAAAGCGAGTGTTTTAAAAATTTGGCAAACTATGAAAGAGTGTGCCTGGCGTGGTTGCCATGCTGAAGGAATATTGCCCGGAGGATTGAATGTAAAACGTCGTGCTTACGATATCAATAAGAAATTATTAAAGAACATTTCTTATTCAGGAATTGATGATTGGCTGAAAGCGGTCAAACAAAATGGAAATGATTTCAGGTATATATTGGATTGGGTCAATTGTTTTGCTTTGGCAGTTAATGAAGAGAATGCTTCGTTTGGAAGAGTAGTTACTGCACCAACTAATGGTGCCGCAGGTGTGATACCTTCTGTGTTGTTGTATTACATTATTTTTTGTGATGCAAATAAAGAAGAGAACATTATCCGTTTTTTACTAACAGCATCAGAGATCGGATGCATCTTTAAAAAAGGAGCAACTATTTCTGCTGCAATGGGTGGATGCCAGGCAGAGATTGGAGTGAGCAGCGCAATGGCTGCTGCAGCATTAACTGAATGTATGGGCGGCACACAACGACAAACATTAATGGCTGCCGAAATTGCAATGGAACATCATTTAGGAATGACATGCGACCCGATAAAAGGATTGGTGCAAATTCCCTGTATTGAAAGAAACACAATGGGTGCAATAAAAGCAATCACTGCGTCACAACTGGCATTGCAAAGCAGCCCCGATTATGCTAAAGTAAGTTTAGATGGAGTAATAAAAACCATGTGGGATACAGCTTTGGACATGAACAGCAAATACAAAGAAACAGCAGATGGAGGATTAGCAGTGAATGTTCCGTTGAGTTTGAGTGAATGTTAAATACAACCCCAACTCCTAAAGGGGCTTTCGCAGATTAAAATAATTTCAACAACTTCTCATTATTTGAACAGTATACTTTTAAATCTCCCCTTTAGGGGGGGCAGGGGGTTTTAGATTCCGTATTTCCTCTTAATGTCTCTTTCCGTATCACGTTCTTTAATGGTTTCTCTTTTATCGAAGATCTTTTTTCCTTTGCCGAGACCAATCTCCATTTTAAACAATCCTTTTTCTGTAAGAAATATTTTTAATGGAATTATGGAATAACCTTTCTCTGTTGTTTTTGCTTCCAGTTTGCGGAGTTCATTTTTATTTAGCAGCAACTTACGTTCACGTACTGTATCATGATTGTTGTACGAGCCAAAACTATATTCAGCAATGTGCAGGCTCTTTACAAACAGTTCGCCATTGATGAAAAAACAATAGCTGTCGTTAAAGCTGGCTTTACCGAGGCGAAGGCTTTTTATTTCGGTGCCGGTTAATACCATGCCGGCAATGAATTTGTCTTCAAAAAAATATCCGTGATATGCTTTGCGGTTAGAGATCTCCAAACAATTGATTTTTGTAAAGTTAGGAACAGTTTGTGTTTAAAAATAGGCCGCATTCATCAAATAAAATATATTTCTTACGTCTATCATTAATTAGCTGAGTATAACGAATGTAATTGTAAATTCTTTGTTTTATAATTAACTTTAAGAGATTTTTAAATAT
>Ga0207035_1189_pt1 | contig 13238 bp, 8 predicted proteins | sample Alteio_BWMinCont_77_FD_153272 | JGI IMG/M metagenome (GOLD analysis project Ga0207035, IMG submission 153272) | Enriched cells from forest soil in Barre Woods Harvard Forest LTER site, Petersham, Massachusetts, United States -... | ecosystem: Environmental > Terrestrial > Soil > Temperate forest >... | reverse complement strand
GGCGCAAGATAGCGGGTAAGGTCAATGACGGGGCTTTTGGTTCATGATCGCGCTCTGTGCCGATTGAATTTGTGGAACTGACTAACGAGCAAATCCGCCGCTATGCGCGGCATCTCATTTTGCCCGAAGTTGGGCTGGAGGGCCAAAAGAAAATCTCCTCAGCGAGCGTGCTTTGCGTCGGGGCAGGGGGGCTTGGCTCTCCGATGGCGCTATACCTGGCCGCAGCCGGCATTGGGAAGCTCGGTATCGTCGACTTCGATCGCGTCGAGCTATCGAATTTGCAACGCCAGATCATTCACGGAGGAGAGGATGTCGGCCGACCGAAAACTCAGTCTGCCAAAACAAGCATCAATCGCGTTAACTCGAATGTAGAGGTCGTCCTGCACGAGACCCGGCTTACGAGCCAGAATGCGCTTGAAATCATTCGCCTTTACGACATCGTTGTGGATGGAACGGACAACTTTCCCACGCGGTATTTGACAAACGACGCCTGTGTTTTGTTGCGAAAGCCCAACGTGTATGGCTCGATTTTTCGGTTTGAGGGCCAAGCGAGTGTATTCGCGCCTCATCTGGGCGGTCCTTGTTACCGATGTTTATACCCTGAACCGCCCCCGCCGGGCGCCGTGCCTAGTTGCGCTGAGGGGGGAGTATTGGGGGTTCTTCCGGGTGTCATTGGTCTCATTCAGGCCACGGAAGTGCTCAAACTGGTAGTCGGAATGGGCCAGTCCCTGCTGAATCGTTTGCTGCTTTACGATGCGCTGGAAATGAGGTTCCGCGAATTGAAATTGCGGCGCGATCCCCAGTGTCCACTGTGCGGCGAGCATCCCAGCATCACCGAACTAATCGATTACGAAGGTTTCTGCGGCGTTCCCGATCAAACGAAAAGCGATTCTATGCACCCAGACGAAGTGACTGTTCAACAACTTAAAGAGGCATTGGATAATCCGATTCTCGCGATCAAAGTCATCGACGTGCGCGAGCCGGACGAATACCAAATCGCACACATCGAGGGAGTGCCCTTAATGCCTTTGAGCCAGTTATCACACCGATTTAACGAACTGAACCCCGCCCAGGCTTATTACATTCATTGCAAGCTTGGGGGCCGCTCGATGAAGGCATTGGAATTTCTGCGGCAGCAGGGGTTTAAGAACCTTAAGAGCGTAATGGGTGGCATTACGGCGTGGTCGAACGAGATTGATCCAAGCGTGCCGAAGTATTGACGAGGGCTAGTGTTTTGGGCGGAGAAGGATGGCTTTTTTATCGGTGCCCTCGACTTCAACACTGTGGGTTTCGATGGTCGGATCATCTTTGAGGGCCTGGTGGATGATGCGGCGATCGAAAGCGCTTAAAGGCTCCAACTCCACAACATCACCCCAACGGCGCACCTTTTCGGCGGCCTCTTTCGCCTTTTTGACGAGCGCCTCGCGGGCCTGGGCTCGATAGCCGCTAACGTCCACCATGATCTTTGGCGTCGAAGTATCCTGCTGGAAAAGCAGCCGATTGGTAATGTACTGAAGATCAGAAAGCGTCTGGCCCTGGCGGCCAATCAGGCGTCCCGAATCCTCGGTTTTTACATCGAGCAGGATACCGTCTTCCATGTGATGTTCCTCGACGCCGGCGGGAAAGCCGAGCAGGTTCAGGATTTTTTCCAGGGTGGCTTTGGGTTCAGCAGGCATGGCCAGTTGGTGGTTGTTAGAGGTTAATCCGATGCGATGGCAATTATTTCCTCTTTTTTACCTGCGGCGTCAATACCGGACCTTTAGCCGAAGGGCCTGGCGACGACTCGGGCCGGGTTCGAATTAGTTTGGTTTGCACAATGCTTAGGAGGTTTTGCACCGTCCAATAGAGTGTCAACCCGGCGGAGTAGTTGTATAGGAACACAAGGAACATCAGCGGCATGTAGCGCATGAGCTTGGCCTGGGCAGGGTCCATGCCAGGAGAAGGCGGGGTGAGATGGGCTTGCCAGAGCATGGTCGCGCCCATGACCAGGGGAAGGAGGTTGAGAGGAAAGTTAATGCCAGGAATGATAAAGAGGGTATCGGGACTGGAGAGGTCGGCCACCCAAAGGAATGAAGCGCCGCGCAGCTCGATGGCGCTGCGGATCATGAAAAAGAACCCGAAGAAGACAGGCATTTGGATGAGCGTTGGAAGGCAGCCGCTCATGGGATTGATTTTGTGTTCTTTCCAGAACTCCATCATTTTGCGCTGCGCCTTGACGGGGTCGTCCTTGTATTTCTCCTGCAAGGTCTTTATTTGCGGCTGCAGCATTTGCATGCGCTTAGCCGAGCGGGTGCTGGCCTGAGTCAACGGCCAGAAAACAACTTTAATGAAGACAGTGATGACGATAATCGCCCAACCGTAAGGGAGGCGAATCCACTGGTGGAGCGCGTTCATCCCAAGCAACAATGCTTTTGAGAAGAACCCAAAAAAACCACCATAGCCCATGATGGAATCCACATTGTTGTTGAAGGCGGCGGCGATGGTCGCCAGCGTGCGATATTCCTTGGGCCCGGCGAAAATTACGATCTGCCGTTGGACGGCTTGGTGCGGAGCCAGGGTCAAGGGGGGATATAGGAGTTCGGCCGTGTAGCCCACCGGTTCCCGAACAGATCGGTAGGTCAACTCGTCTTCATTGGGCTTTGGGAGCGGGTTTGTTCGCACCACAACCTGGTCAGCGGGTTCTTGAAGCTGGGGCATGACAGCAAGTGCGAAAAACTGGTTATGGACTGCTGCCCAAACAACGTTCGATTGGCCACCCCGAAATTCGGGCGGAGGCACCCGCGGCATGCAAGCGAAGCCGCGCGTGGAAAAATAGCTCGCGCTAATATCCTGTGCTTTCGAGCCATTGTACCACATCACGCCAACAGCGGAGCCATCATCGCGGGCGCTCATGGGCGTCGCGGTCCCCGTAAACCAGGATTGCGCCGGCAGCACCAAGGGCTTGTCGGAGCGGTTCTCGAGGCGCACGGTGGCCAACACCAGGTAATTCGTGCTGACCTCGAAGTCCTTCATGAGACTGAGCCCATTGGTCAGCTCTTTTTCGGCATGCACACCATTGGTGGTAGGAGTCAGCTTGAACACACCGTCGCCTTGAATCTCGCTCCCATCCAGGATGGCCAAGGTCGGCGCCGGAGTGAATGTATTGAGCGTGGCGACGCGAATGGTTTGGGTTTTGGGTTCTCTTTGCCTCGAGACGGTTTCGGGATAGTGCAGCAACTCCACCAGCTTCAAACCGCCGCCGTACGAACTGAAGGTGTAATGGGCGTTAACGTTGGTGACTTCGACCAACTCCTCCGGGATAGAGGTGTTGGCGACAACCTGCCGCGCCGGGGAGGGAGTCTCGATCTGGGCGGGTGCGTTTGACTGCGTATTTCGGTTCGTGGCGGTGAATTCGGCTGCGAGCGTGTTGGTCGAGCCCGGAGGCAGGGGCCTGGGTGGGTAAATCTTATTGACCAGCCATTGCCAGGAAAAAAAGGCAACGAAGCACAGAATAAGGATGATGATTGATTTGCGATCCATGAGAAGTTAGTGCTCCGGGCGACACGCAGCGATGCCTTGAGAGCCGGTGGAACTCAGCGGCCCATCCAGCTGAAAATGCTTTCCGGACCGGTCGGCGGGCAGAGCGGAGTCGTCTTGGTTCTCTCTGGCACGCGGTGGGACGGGATCCTCGCCGCAGCCGCCCCAGGGATGACAGCGGCAGATGCGCCTTAATGCAAGCCCGCTGCCCAGGAGGGCTCCATGCCGGGTGATGGCTTCCAAAGCATACGCGGAGCAACTCGGCGTAAAACGGCATTGGCTGAGCGGCCCGAACAAAAATGTTTTCGCAGGAGAAATCACCCAACGATATACCCGAAGCCCGAATACCAAGATGTGTTGAGCCACATTCACGTCGCACCCATCCTGCTCAACAATCCCGCTTTCTTGAGGCTTGTCAAAAAATCCCTCTCGACGTCACCGAAGTCCTTCCCGGCTATAGAAGGGCGGGCCACTAGCACCAGGTCCACCGGTTGCAGGAGTTGATGCTGATGCAACCGAAAACTCTCGCGCAAGAGCCGCCGGGCCCTGTTGCGGTCTGTTGCGCCGCCGATGCGCTTGGAGGTGATCACCCCCAAGCGGGACTGTGCCTCGGGTGCAAGGGGCAGCCAGTTAATAATGAGACAACCAAAGGTCAGTCTCTCGCCTTGCTGGCGGGCTCGGGTGAAGTCACGTCGCTGCTTGATGCGCGAGGCGCGGCCGAACCGGAACCGGCCTGGCGTGATGGCGGCCATGGGCCAGCCCGGGAGCGCTAAACCGGGGTCAACCGCTTGCGCCCGACCCGGCGCCGATTGCGCAGAATCGCCTTGCCGCTCTTGCTGGAATTGCGGTTCAAGAATCCGTGTTGCCGTTTGCGGCGGATTTTCGACGGTTGATATTGTCTCTTCATAACAGTTCAATACAGGCCCGCGCGGTTGCTGCCCATGATGCAAGATCAGGAAGCACCCCGAAAACGGAACGCGAGAGGATAGCAGTGAAGCGGGATGTGTCAAGCGAGGGAAATCCGAAATGGGAATCCGATTGAATCCGAGACCCGGACCAATCCATGTCGTTGAAAAGACGTGCGGAAACTCTGAGTCCTAATCCGTACTACAATCATGCAAACCCTTGCTTCCTTGCCAAAGAAATTCACTCAGGATCCTGCAGAAACGAACTAAAACACCTGGAACTTGCGAGTGTTGGAATGACCTCGATTCCAGCACCCTTTCAGGTCGCTCGCTTCGCGGCATCGTGTCCCAGGGCATCGGCCTGCGCTCGGTCGGCCCTTTGGGCCCAGCGGCATTTACCTGCAGCCGCTTGCGGGATGGGTTAGTTACGGGCGCACTTGGACTTTGTAGGAACGGGCGCCGGCGGCGTTGGTGGCGATGAAGGACATTGGGCTGACGGTTGCCTGCATCCAGTCGCTGACCGGCGCCCAAGAAACGAGATCGGTGGAACCGAAGACCTGATAGCTCCGGCCTGGAACGGCGGACCACTTGAACTCGACTGCAGAATTCGTCTGGACTGAAGCCGAGAGGAAAATGAGCTTCGAAGCGGCGTTGGTGGGATCAGTTCCGGCGATGAACTCCTGATAATCCGTCATGCCATCCCCGTCGGTATCGGTCAAGCGGGTCCGATTCGTAGTGACGCTGCCGAAGTAATATTTTTCCCAGGCATCAGACATGCCGTTCTGGTTTTGGTCAATGAACGCGTAATTGCCCGAAAAGGTCAAAGTGCCGCCAACTTTTGTGAGGCTGCCGGACTGATTTGTGGGGGTTTGATAGAACTCAACATCGCCAAAGGAAATTGAGTAGTCACCGAGCGGCGCGTTAGTAAGGGTTGTCGAGAGGCCAGTACCGTTCACGCTGACGGGGCCAGAAAGTTTAAAGGACTGCTGGCTAAGGTTGGCGGAAATCACAACGTTGCCGCCCAGTCCAGAAGCGGTTCCGGTAATTCCAATATCATCTATCAGCCAGCCTTGGAGGGAGGACCCGATCGGAACGCCCTGGTAGTACCAAACCACCTGTATCGTCTGGCCTACGAAGGATGTCAGGTCAACCGTCTCCTGCTCCCAACCGGAAGAAGTCTGGCCGGCGAAATCCATAAGAGTGGGGATTGAGGCGGGCGGAGAACTGCTATTAGTGCTCACCCCGACCTGACCGTCCTCCAGTCCCGAACTGAAATCGAAGCTGTCCCAGAAAGTGAGGGTGGCTTTGCTAAAGCCGGACAGGTCGATAACCGGGCCATAAAGGAAAGAGCTGGCGATGTTGAAGGGCTGGTCGCGAAGATTGCTTCCCCAGGCGTTGGTGCCAGAATGCGCTGCTGTCTCCAATGCGTTATTGGGCGTGCCCAGAGTCCAATTCATGTCGGAACCGGAGGGGTCTGGCACAACTGTCCATCCGGGCGCACCGGTCTCCAGGTCATCGAACCAAGGGGGACGCCGAGCGGGAAGGGTTTGAAAAGTGTAAAGGGCCCCCTGGTTGTCAGCTTCGGCGGTGTTGCCAGCCTGATCGCGGCTGACAACCTGGTAATAATAGGTTCGGTTGGCTGATAAGCCGGTAATGACGACAGAGTGATTGGTGACCAATTCCGCACCGTACGCGGTTCGATCCAGCAAAATGGACTCGCCGTATTGGACGAGGGAGTCGGCAGGCTCTGAAGTATTCCACGCGACCTTGGCGGTGTCGATATCGGTCGTTGCATCAACCTGGGTGATGATCGGCGCCACCGTGTCGATCGTGGCGGTAGCTACGACGTTGCTGTTGTTGGAGGCGTCGAAATAAGTGGCAGTGAGGGTATCTCCGTTGCCGACGGCTAATTGGTTTGCCTGCGCGTTGGTTGCCACCAGGACAATCGAGCCGCGGAACAGGCCGGGATGCGAAGATTCGTTAAGGGTGATGGTAGTCGTCTTCGTGCTGGAACTGGTTGAAAAGATAACTTGGGTTTGGCCCGAACCCGTAAGATCCGAATCACCAACTTCTATGGTAACCTTATCAGGAACAGTGTAGGCGGTGTTATCGAGGACAACGGATCCCACGCCGTTTGCCCCAGGGACGAGGAAGTTGAGAATATTGCGCAGCAGTGTGACTTCGCTATCCGGCGCCGTGCCGCTGAATGGCACCGTATCCAGAGGGAACGAGAGGAAAACTACCCGACCGGGGCTATCGACGCCGATACGCGGATAGCTCATGCCACAAGGCTTTCCTGAAACGGATTCAAAGGTAATCGCAGCGGCATTCGTTGCAGGTGTAAATGTATCCGAGAAGTCCGGACCGTAGACATCGCCGAAGCCATCATCGAAAGACGGATAGTTGGTGTAGTCTAGAGTAACGCTCATGCCGCGAGTGATTGGGCTGACGGGCGCGCCGAGGAAAGCGGGTACGCCAAAATCCTCGTCACAATCCGAACAGGGAGCAGGCGGGTCGGGGTTCTGTTTAAATCCCGCCACTTGGAGGACATTCTTGCGGAATGGGACGTCGCCCAATTGCGTGAGAATTCCCATGGACGCCATGAAAAACGATCCGCCTCCGTTCAAGTAGGTTTGGATCATGAATTGTTGCTGAGCGCTCAGAGTGTTGTTCGTCGCGGAGGGGTCCGGAAGGCCATCGGGCGTTACTCCGTAGTTGACGATGTCATCCGTCGTGCGCCAAATCACAACCGGGAATGATTGCAAATCGCTGAGCTGGGGCGAGCCTCGTTCGGTCACTTTCCAGAAAGCGAAGCTGAAGCCGGCGGCAGCGAGGGCATTGGTATACGTGCCGTCGTCGATGACCTTGGAACCAGCGGCGTCCTCGCCGGCGCTGTCGTAATCATCGACCATAAGCACTGTGGGGGTCTGAACCGCAACGAAACTGTAGTAAGCGCCGCCGCTGTTATTGGTCGAAACGTTGCCGGCCTCATCGGTGGAGGTGACGTAGAAGTAATATGTTTTTCCCGCGACAAGCCTGGACAAATTCATCGAATGACTAGTCTGCAGCACGGCATTGCTGGCGGTGAGCGTGAATGAAAGATTAGTGCCAAAGTAAACGACCGAATCGGCCGGCTCGCTGGTCTGCCAGGTGATAGTAATGACGCCGAGATCGGAGCTCACCAAGACACCGGTCAGGTTCGGAGGAATCAAATTGGCGGCCGCTGTAACGGTGCGTTTGGTTCCAGAAGCGTCCACGTAATCGGCTTCAATGGAATCGGCGTTATGAATCTCGAGCTTGCCGTCTGGCGTTGCGGGTCCGACAACCGTTGCCACGGCTCCCGTGAAGGCACCGTAGCCTCCGGCCGCAGGGAGAATGATGGTTTCACCCGCCGGCTCGGTGGTGCTTTTGACGAGGACACTGACTGAGCTGGCGTTCGCGCGGGCAGGGTCGAGCACATCGAGTCTGATGGCGCTGGGCGCTGTGTAGTTGGTGCGATCCATCAGGATAAGCCCGACGCCAGGCCGCGAGATATCTGCTGAAATAACCAGCGCGAAATCCTGATCGACGGCGGCGGTATCCAACCGGGCATCTTCGACCACGTTGCGAGCGCGGACCCGAACCAGGTAATCACCCGGCATCGGTTGAGCGAGATGGACTGCTTCAACGTTGTTAAGGTCATCGGCCAGGGGAGCGTTGGGGATGGATTCACCACCGGCGAATTGATTGCCTCGATACAGCGTTCCGTCCGGCCCGATCACTTCCAGGTCCAGATCGTTGACCAGGGCAGGGATGGCGCCGGGAAATCCTGGAACGTCTGTGTAGGCCAAAGTGATCTTCAAGGGCTGATCGGAATTCTGCACGAAAGCGTGCTGTTCATAGGTTTGGCCATTGGTGAGAAGCACAGTCTGGTCGAGATACTGGTAATAACGCGGCGCGGTGGAGATGTTCGTAACAATGATGTTGGTCAAAGTGATCCGGCCCCATCCTTCGTCGTTGTTGGGAAGTGGGCCCGGCCCGCCGTTGGACTCGTCCAGTTCATTGGCCGAGTTAATCAAAGCAGCTTTAACCAGTGCGGGAGAGGGCACGGCGTTGGTATGTAAACTCTTGTAATACTGCACGAACACCGCCGCGGCGCCAGCAGCGTATGGTCCTGACATGCTGGTCCCGCCCATATACACATAAAGACTATCAATCGTCGACCAGGCGATGGCGGCTTCATTAGGCGCCGCCGAGGACGCTAGCGACGCAATCCAAGTGCCGGGAGCAACCAGGTCCGGTTTGATCCGGCCATCTTCGCAGGGTCCGCGACTGGAGAAATCCGCCACCGTATCCGGGCCATCGTCGTAAAGACCGTAGGTTTGCGACATCGTGCCTGAGACGTTTTCCGAAGCGCCGGTGGCGATGACGTTCTTGCCCGAAGCCGGGCTGTCGAGGGTTTGAGAGCCCGGGCCGGCGTTTCCCGCGGAGAACTCAAGAATGTAAGGCTGGTCGCCGGGCGTGGAAGGATCCGCGTCGCGCACCAACTCATCAAATTGCGCAGCGTCAGTATCGTACTCCCCCTGAACATCGTTTCCCCAGCTATTTGAGCCGACGCTGGCACCATGACGGACCGCGTCACGCGTCAGGTCCGCATCACTGGGAACTGGGCTGACTTCATTCGCATTCTCGTCAAAGATTCTCTCAATAAAGAGCGTTGCGTCTGAGGCGATGCCGAGCCCGTAAAAAGCGCCGGTCGCCGAGTCTTTCTCGCCAGTGGCGGCGTTGCCGGCAACGATGCCGGCGGCGTGTGTGCCGTGACCATAGCCATCCGAGCCGTCTGTTAACGAGCCGTAAGGTAGGAATCCCGAAACGCGCCCTCGCAAATCAAGGTGCATGGTATTCGTGTCGCCGGTGTCCAGGCCGGTATCCGCCACACAAACGGTGATGCCTCCCCCGCCAAAGCCTTGCTGTTCGGTGACGGTCAGCGTTCCGGTATTGCCATCATCTCCTCCAATAAGCTTCGAAGCCAGTTCGTCGACTAATTTGCGCTTGGGAGCGGGCTCGATCCACAAGACCGCGCCGGATTGGGCCAGGCTGTTCAAACGAGCGGAGTTCAGGGTGCCTCGCAGAATCGTGCCCTGGCGCAAACGGCTTTGGTGATCGACTGACGTAAAGAGCGCGCGCACATCGGCCAGTTCCGCAGCGGTCGATCCAGGCGCCACGACAACGCTAACGGCAATTCGCGGGCCGGGCCGAGCAGGAGCAACCACAGCGGCCGCCAGCCGCGGATGGATCTTGTGATCGGAACGGTACGGTCCCACCCAGCGTACAAAATTCATCGCTTGGATCTGCGCCGGGGCGACTTGGTTGAACCTGGCGATAAACGCGTCTTCGGGCAAATACTTCAGCAAATCGACCCCGACCGACCTGAGCTGGACGCGTTGGGCTGGAGTTAATGCAGTGTCAAATTGGACCATAAACAGGCCGGAAGTAGGGACTTGGGCCGTTGGGGTTTGGACCTGCTTGGAGTTTGCTTTCGGCGGGGTCAGGATTGTTTCGGTTCGCAACCGAATCGGCTTGGTTTGGCCGACTGCGGAGAAGTTCAAGAAGAGAAAAGCGGCCGCAAACAGATTGCAGCTCCTAACCGAACAACTGCCGGACTTCACAATAATACTAATATTCCCTTACTGGCTTTTGAGCAACTTCTTCCTAGATATTCCGAGGCTATCGATGATGCGCCCGCGTCGGGCAGATTTCCTAATCTGCTGTGTCGCAGGTCTTTGACCTGCCGGGTTCCGAGCAGGCGACGAGTGGCGAATTCGGTCGCCGCTTGGATACGAACGCCTGCCGATTAGAAAATCGGCGATACGGCAGGCTAACAACCTGGGCTACGCTTAAGGACGGTCCTTACTGTCCCAGGGGACGGAGCCAGATGTTGCGGAAACGCACCGGGCAACCATGGCCTCCGAACGCAAGGGGACCACGGCTGGCCTTGTGTTTGTATTCGGGGATGATCCGATGTCCGGTTTCGCCGTGTATTTCTTCGTTCAGTTGAACCAAAACCCCGTTCTGAAAGATTGTAACCCGCGCCGGAGCGACGAGCTTTTCCGCTTCGAATTTCGGGGCGATGAAGACGATATCGTAAGTTTGCCACTCGCCGGGTGCGCGAGTGACGTTTACCAGGGGCGGAGTCTGGCCGTAGATAGCGCCGCATGCGCCGTCGGGATAAATCTTTTCGTTGAAGGAATCGAAGATCTGGATTTCAAAAAGGCCCATGAGCATGACGCCGTTGTTGCCGCGATTGTACCACGGCCCTTCGAAACCGGCCGGCCCCATCCATTCGACGTGCAGTTGGATACTGCCGAAGCTATCTTCAGTCGAGAAGTGCCCGTTGCCGGAGATGAGGCAACCGTCGGCCACTTTCCAATCACCCGCCGGCTCCCATTTGGCGAGGTCTTTGCCATCGAACAAAACGATTGCATCGGCAGGCACAGGCGCCGGTGGACCGGCAGGGCCCGGATCGACCCGCTTGGGCGCCGGACGGTCCGGGTCGTGAACGAGCCACTGGCACCAGGGAAGCCGAGGTGTGTCTTTGTAGCCATAAACGCCTGAGCCATCTTTGGCGTGGACGAGGTCCGCTGCGGGGGCCGGCGGGGCCAGCAAGGTGAATGCGGCGGAGAGCGTGAGCAGGCGGCCAGGCAGGGTATGCATTTGGGCAAAGCCTTTTAGTTTTTAATTTTTGGTTTTTAGTTCGAAGTGACACGAGGGCGCAATTGCAGGATCGGGTTACCAGTTTTTGAATTTGATACAAGACTACAATTGGGCCAGCCTGCGCAAATGCAAAAGCCGCTTTCCTGGAACGGGGCGGGGACGGCTCGTCCCTGCATCCTGCCGAGCAAACTGAACGCGGGGACGAGCCGTCCCCGCCCCATTCGAGCGTTTTCCTGGCAAATGTGGGTCGTATTTGCTTTTCTGAACGCTGTTTTCGGACTGACAGCCATCGAAGCAGCAGCCAACAACAGCGATCCAAAAATGTCGATTGAAACGTCCGATTTTGGTAAAACCGAGGATGGGGAAGCAGTCCAACTGTACACGCTCAAGAACGCCAATGGGCTCACCGCCAAGGTGATTACCTATGGAGCGATCATTTATTCCATGGAGGTGCCTGACAAAGATGGGCATTTTGCCAACATAACGGCCAACTGCGCTTCCCTGGCCGATTACGGGACGAAAAGCCCTTGTTTCGGCGCGCTGATTGGGCGCTTCGCGAATCGCATCGCGCGCGGACAATTCATGCTGGAAGGCCGCCGCATTTCATTGCCCTTGAACGCAGGCCCGAATCACATTCACGGAGGGGTACGCGGGTTTCATAAGCGGGTTTGGAAGGTGGAGCCCATTCGCGGTGATGACTTTGTGGGTGTCAAATTGACTTACGTGTCGAAGGACGGAGAGGAAGGGTACCCGGGGAAGATTGTTTGCACGGTTGTTTACGAGCTGAACAATCGGAACGAGTGGAAAATGGATTACACGGCGCAGACCGACAAAACAACGGTGGTGAACCTGACAAACCACTCCTATTGGAATCTTGCGGGAGCACAATCCGGCACGGTGCTGGATCAAATCCTGACTGTTAACGCAGATAAATACCTGCTGGCTGATGACGCCCTGATTCCCACCGGCGAGATTGTTCCAGTGGAAGGAACGCCGGTTGATTTTCGCGAACCACATCGGATTGGCGAGAGGATGAATGAGATCAAGGAAAAGCAATTCGGCGGCGGTTATGATCATTGCATGGTTATTAATCACGAAAAACCCGGCGTCCTGGATTTTTGCGCGAAGTTAAAGGACCCGGCGTCAGGCCGCACAATGGAAGTGTCCACGACGCAGCCAGGGGTTCAAATCTTCAGCGCCAATTTTCAGTCCAGCGCTCTTACGGGCCCTGGCGGATACGTTTATCCGCGGCATCTTGGATTGTGTCTGGAAGCGCAGCATTTTCCGGATTCGCCCAACAAGCCGCAGTTTCCTTCGACAGTGCTGAAACCTGGGGAGACGTATCATGAAGTGACGGTGCACAAATTCGGCGTAGAAAAATAGTGAGGGAAGCACGATGATTTAGGAACAGGTCTCCTTCGACGGACCGGTGTGGAACGCTTGCGGAGGAGGCCGGAGTGACGATCGATGCGCACATTGATTAAGCATATTTTAAGGGCAACGGAGCCGATGGACCAGGTAACCGTGAAGGGCTGGGTGAGAACGCGGCGCGATGCCAAAGGATTTTCATTTCTCGAACTGAATGACGGGTCTTGCCTGGCGAACGTGCAGATCGTGGTGGACGCGGGTACGCCTGGCGCCGAGCACCTGCCACAGTTGACAACCGGGGCTGCGGCAATCGTCGAAGGCAAGCTGGTGGCGTCTCCGGCTCAAGGTCAGAAATGGGAACTGAAGGCCAGCCGCGTCGAGCTGGTTGGCCTGGCCGACCAAACTTATCCGCTGCAAAAGAAAGGCCACACAGCGGAGTTTTTACGCACGATCGCGCATTTGCGGCCGAGGTCGAACCTGTATGGGGCCGTGTTTCGAGTTCGCAGTCGACTGGCATACGCCGTTCATCGGTTTTTTCAGGAGCGCGACTTTGTGTACGTGCACACTCCGATCATTACTGCCAGCGATTGCGAAGGCGCTGGAGAGATGTTCCGGGTGACGACCCTCAAGGGCAACCTCGAGGAGAAGCCCCAAACCGATTTCTTTGGCAAGCGCACTTACCTGACCGTAAGCGGGCAGCTTGAAGGGGAAGCATTCGCTTGCGCGCTCTCGAACATCTATACATTTGGTCCCACG
>Ga0207035_1187_pt1 | contig 13396 bp, 13 predicted proteins | sample Alteio_BWMinCont_77_FD_153272 | JGI IMG/M metagenome (GOLD analysis project Ga0207035, IMG submission 153272) | Enriched cells from forest soil in Barre Woods Harvard Forest LTER site, Petersham, Massachusetts, United States -... | ecosystem: Environmental > Terrestrial > Soil > Temperate forest >... | reverse complement strand
TATCGGGATGGACCTTGATGCCTTTTAATATTGGAGGGGTATATTCAGGACTTAAAGCAATACGCACACCGGCTGCGGGCAAACGGAAATCGTCTGCTTGGGCCTGAGGCAAAGGGCCAATAGTATTGGCAAAAAATGCCAATAAAACAAAGAGACCCGCTTGCCGGCAAAGCAGGGATTGCGTCGGCCTAAAAAGCAGGCCCCGCAAAGACAGGTATTGAAATTCTTTCATATTAGTAAAGTATAGAATATATTTAGATAAAAAACAAGAGCTAGAGGTTTTTTGCTTTTGGATTAGCTCAAGGCTTCTATGTCTTGAGGTTTCTCGATGTTAAACACATTAATGGCAGGATTAATCCGGCGGATTAGGCCTTTGAGGACCTTGCCAGGACCAATTTCTATCAAAGTGGTGATTCCTTGGGAGACGATATACTCCACACACTTAACCCATTGCACAGATTCAGTGATCTGTTTGGCTAAATTTATGCGGATTTGTTGGGCATCGGCATGGGGTTGGGCGTTCACATTGCTAAGCACGGGGATTTTTGATGGGCTTATGGTAATGTCTTTTAAAGATGCTGTGAATTTTGAGGCTGCAGAAGACATCAGCGATGAATGAAATGCGCCGCTCACAGTTAGAGGAATGATTTTTTGGCCGCCTGCGGCCTTGATCGCTTCAATGGCCGCGTCTACGTTTACCTTAGACCGGTGATGACAATTTGTTCATGAGAATTAAAATTGGCTATTTGGGTGCCTGTTCGACGGCAAATTTCAACAAGTTTGTCCTTATCAAAACCAATAACCGCGGCCATGGCCCCTTGGTTTTCTTTGGTGGCTTTTTCCATGAATGCGGCGCGTTGTTGTACCAAGCGCAAGGTGTCCGCAAAACCCAATGCCCCTGAAGCAAACAGGGCTGAATATTCCCCTAAACTTAAACCTGCGGTAAATTTTACGAAGAAGCCTTTATATTTGGGATGGGCTTCAAAAGCTTTCAGACCTGCCGCACTCATCGTGAAAATGGCCGGCTGGCAATAGGCAGTGGAAGTTAATTTTTCCTCGGGACCTTCAAACATCACCTGGGTCAGGCCATTCGCGCAAATTTTGTCAGCTTGATCAAAAATGGCCTTGGCTTCGGGGGAGTTTTTATAAAATTCCAAACCCATCCCGACTTTTTGCGCGCCTTGGCCGGGGAATATGAGTGCGATGTTTGTCATTTTACCATGTTATGACATTTGCGGCGCTGACGAGGCCGGCACCAAAAGCCACCAAAACAACATTATCACCTTTTTTTATTTTATTGGTTTTTTGGGCTTCGTATAAGGCGACCGCAATGGAAGCGGCTGACATATTGCCGTATTTATCGATATTGATAAATATTTTCTCTTTAGGGATAGTTAACTTTTTAGCAACTGCGGAAATGATGCGGTCATTGGCTTGGTGCGGCACGATGCAATCGATATCTTCTTTTTTTATTTTGGCTTTTTTGATGACCTTCTCGATCGCATCAGCCATGGAATTAACGGCAATTTTAAATAGTTCTTGGCCCTTCATGGCCACATAGGGCAATTTTGCATAAGTTGATTTACCGGGGTGAAAAGGGCTGCGCGTTTCTTGGGCAATGACTTGCATCAAATCGCCCTGTTCTCCAAAGGCCTGTAAAAAATCAGCTGTAATGCCCCCGGATTTGACGGCCCCTAACACACAAGCTCCTGCCCCATCGCCAAACAAAACACAGGTGTCCCTGTCTTTCCAATCAATCAAGCCCGTGATGCGCTCGGAGGCGATCACCAAGGCACGCTTGCTAAAGCCGGTTTGGATATACTGCTTAGCGGTGGTCATAGCATACAAATAACCTGAGCATGCCGCGGAAACATCAAAAGCCGCCGCCTTCTTGGCCTTAAGGGCTTTTTGGACCTTGCAGGCCACCGACGGGAAATTGCTGTCCGGACTGATCGTTGCCACAATGATTAAATCAATTTTTTCTGCGGGAATTTTAGCGTCGCGAAGCGCTTGCCAGCCGGCTTTCACGGCCAGATCACTGGTTTTTTCATGCGCAGCAATGCGGCGCTCTTGGATCCCGGTGCGGGTGCGGATCCATTCATCGGAAGTCTCCACCATTTTCTCTAAATCAAAATTGGTGAGCTTTTTTGAAGGCAAATACGCGCCTAACCCAAGAATACCGACTTTAACCATTCTTGACCATTTCTTCCTTGATCTTTTTAAGGACATTATGCTCAATCTGCTCTTTGGCGGCGCGGATGGCATTTTTTATGGCTTTTGGAGAAGAACGGCCATGACTGATCAAGACCAAACCATCAACTCCCAGCAAAGGCGCCCCGCCATATTCAGAATAATCCACGCTTTTTTTAGCCTTGCTTAAACTGGACTTTAACAAGACCGCACCCACAATAGCAATGGGGTTTTTGGTGATTTCGCGTTTAAGCAATTTACCCACAGACTCCATCAGACCTTCTGCAACCTTCAAGGTGATGTTGCCGACGTATCCGTCACAAACAATGCAATCGGTCTTTCCCGTAAACACTTCATTGGCTTCAATGTTTCCAACAAAAAGAGGTTCTTTTTCTTCAAGGATTTTGTGCGCTTCTTGTTCAAGACCTGTGCCCTTACATTCTTCCTCGCCGATATTGAGCAAACCAATGGTAGGATGTGGACGGTCCAATACAGACTGGGCGTAAACCTTGGCCATCTTGGCATACTGCAGCAAATGTTCCGGCTTGGCCGCGGTATTGGCACCTACATCAATGATAAAAGTAAATTTTTTTAAGGAAGGAAAGATGCATCCGATACCGGGACGGTCAACACCCCGGATCATGCCTAAAACAAAGGTGGACGCGGCCACGCAGGCGCCGGTATTTCCGGCGCTGACAAAAGCGCCATAACCTTCTTTTTTTAAGAGACCAATGCCAACGCTAATAGACGATTGGCGTTTTTGGCGCATGACAACGGTGGCGGCATCATCCATGGCCACCACTTCAGGCGCGTGAATGACCTCAATCGATTCTTTGGGAAATTGAAATTTTTTAAGTTCTGTTTCAATTTGTTCTTTTATGCCCACCAGCGTGACTGATACCTTGTATTGCTTAACAGCATCTATTGCCCCGGCAACTACATTGTGGGGAGCAAAATCACCGCCCATGGCGTCAAGGACAATTTTCATGAAAATTCCTCAAAATTGAATGAGATCTTTCGCTTGTTGGCTCAGGATGACGAGCAACTGCGAGTGTCGGTCAATACGACCTCTGACAAAAGGCCCAATTTCTTAGACATCACTATGTTGAGCTTTTTTGCGGAGTCATTTCGACTATTTGGTTGCCTTTATAATAGCCGCAGAAAGGACAAACGCGATGAGAAAGCACTGGTTTAGCGCACTGCGGACAGGCGCGTAACGAAGCCACACTTACCTTCCAATGGGTGCGGCGTTTGCGGCCACGTGTTTTAGAATGTTGTCTTTTTGGTAGAGGCATGATGAATCTCCTTAATTGTACGGGCGACCCGGCGGGTCGCCCCTCCTACGGGCATTTACATTTTTCTTTGTTTAAATTTGCCCCGCATTTGGGGCAAATACCTTTACAATCATTGCTGCATAAAATCCTTGCAGGGTTGGCCAAGATCATTTCTTGGCGTATCTCCTCGCCTAAGTCAATATATTCCGTGCTGGGATTGACTTCAAAATCAAATTTATAAGAACGCTCTTCCGTCGAGTATAGTTCTTCCAGACAACGCGCGCACATGTAGCCAAACTCCGCCTTGATGTGCGTGTCAGCGATGATGAAATTATTGATCTTTTCCAAATGGGCCTTCACATTCAACAAAGACTTGATATCAACCTCTTCGCAAGACAGCCCTATCCCTTCCTTGGGGATGCTTTGGTCAATGTCAAGCCCTTTTGTCGGAATGTCCCTGACAGCAATCTTAATCAAAATTTCCTGTTTCTTTGTTTGCACGGTTATTTTAGGCCGATTGCTTTAAGCGCTCTTTTAATTTACGTTCAACGGCTTTGGGAACAAAGGAAGATATGTCCGCGTTTAAGCTGGCCACTTCTTTCAAAAGGCTCGACGAAACAAACGACACATGCTCCGACGGCATTAAAAAGACCGTTTCAATATCTTCCGCCAGACGGCGATTAGTCAGCGCTATTTGAAATTCGTAATCAAAATCCGAGGTCATGCGTAAGCCTCGGATAAGCACGTTGATTTTTTTGCGGCGTGCGTACTCAATGACCAAGGCATCAAAGGTTTCCACCGATACGTTTTTAATTCCCTTGGTGACTTCCCTAAGGAGTTCTACACGTTCTTTAATGGTCAAAAGGGCTTTTTTGGAGGTGTTGTCAGCCACTGCCACAATCACACGGTCAAAAATACGCGCGGCCCTCTGGATCACGTCCAAATGACCGTTGGTGACCGGATCAAAACTACCGGGGTAAATGGCCCCTTGCCCTTTTATCATTATATCACAACCCTTTGCAATAAAGTCAGATAGGATGAACCGTAACGCCGTTGGGTAAGCACTGTAAAAGCTTTTGGAATATCGAGTTTTTCAGAAACTTCACCTTGGGCCAAGACCAAACTTTGAGCGTGTAATATATCATGGCATTCAAGCAGTTTCAAGGTTTTTTTGGCCAGCTTCCTGCCATAAGGCGGGTCAAAGAAAACAATATCAAAAGGCCCATGCTCTTGGGAAAGACGCTTGAGTGTTGCAAAGGCATCCGCGTGGATCAAAGAAAATTTGCCGCCCAGATCAATGCCTAAAAGTTCCCCATTTTCCCGGATGGTTTTGGCGTTTAAATCATTGTGCTCTACCATGATTACCTCTTGGGCGCCTCTGGAAATGGCCTCTAGCCCAACCGCCCCGCTTCCAGCAAAAAGCTCCAGGAAGCTCATACCGCTTAGGTCATGGCCTAAAAGATCGAAAATGGCCGCGCGCAAAACATTCTGTGTCGGCCTAATGCCGGCCGGCATATAAAAATTCCGGCCCTTGTATTTTCCACCTAATATTTTCATATAATAATTAAGTAAACACCTAGCGTAACCTAAATTAAAAAGGCCCAATTGCTTTGATTTCGTAGAGTCTTTTCAATGCGTAAAGTCAAATTGGGTGTCTACTTAATTTTAACCTGCCAATATTAAATCTAAATATTGCGGATACCTTTTTTTGATGGTTTCTCTTATGAGACGATGCTCGCTTGTGTTTAATTGGGGATCGCTTTTGGTTAAGATGATAGCATCTTCGCGGGCTTTTTCCAGGATTTCGATTTGGGTGATGGGGTTAGACATTTTTAGCTCACTCAAGCCATGCTGGTGCCGGCCGAAATAATGGCCGGGGCCGCGGATTTTTAGGTCTTGCTCCGCAATTTTAAAGCCGTCGGTGGTTTGGACGATTGCTTCCAGGCGCATTTTGCCTTCCTGGGTCAAAGGGTCGCCTAACAAAACACACAAGGCATTTTGAGAGCTGCGGCCAATGCGTCCGCGCAATTGGTGTAATTGGCTTAAACCAAAACGCTCGGCATGCTCAATGACCATGACATTGGCATTGGGTATATCAATGCCTACTTCTAAAATGGTCGTGGCCACTAGGATGTCCAGTTCATGTTTTTTGAATTGCTCCATCACTTCATCACTTTCCTGGCGTTTCATTTGGCCGTGCACCAGGCCCAAACGCAAGCCCTGGAATTCGAATTTTTGCAAATGGACAAACATGTCTTTGGCGGCTTTTAAATCCAATTTCTCAGATTCATCAACCAGGGGATAAATAATATAGGCCTGCGTTCCTTTAAGTACCAGCTCCTTGACCTTTTGGTAAACTGCCCTGGCCTTTTGCAAAGCGAAATGATAGGTTTTAATTGCCCCGCGCCCGGGGGGCAATTCATTAATCACAGAAACATCGAGGTCTCCGTAAAGAGTCAGGCAAAGGGTCCTGGGAATGGGAGTGGCTGTCATGATCAATATATCGGGATTACTGCCTTTGCTCGTCAACAGGGCCCGCTGATTGACCCCGAATTTATGCTGCTCATCAATGACCACGAAGCTCAAATCCTTAAAAGCAACGGTCTCTTCCAATAAAGCATGTGTCCCTATGATTAAATCAATGTCCCCTTCCTTGGCTTTTTTATAAATTGCTTTTTTTTCTTTCGCAGTGCTGCTGCTTATCAATAACGCAGGCTGTAAATCCTTGAACACCCCCTGCCCTATCAACTTTTGGAAATTCAAGAAATGCTGCTGGGCCAGGATTTCCGTTGGTGCCATGATGGCCGCTTGTTTTTTATTTTGCCATGCTGCCACACACCCAAAAAATGCCACCACTGTCTTTCCACAGCCCACATCTCCCTGGATCATTCGTAACATGGGGCGATTTTGGGCCATGTCCAAGCTCATGTCCGCGATGGCTTTATTTTGCGCGCCTGTTAATTTGAATGGAAATGAGGCCTTATACCGCTCGATGAGATCATTATCAATCCGGTGGGCGATGCCAGTTTTATGCACGATATTTAACCGCCTTAAGATCACGCAGATCTGAAACAAAAAGAATTCTTCAAAGGCAATGCGATCAAGGGCTTTTTGCTGATGAACGGCATCAGAGGGAAAATGGATCTGGCGGATGCTTTGAGCTATAGGATTTAAATTGTGTTTTTGGCGGATCTGTACGGGGACAATGTCTTGTAATAGCAGGGCATAAAGATTTAAACAAAGGTCCATTAATTTCCGCAAATAGCGCTGGTTGATGCCGCGGGTCAACGGGTACACCGGGACAATGCGTCCCATATTTAAACTGCGATCCTCGGCAGTTATAAGCTCAAAATCAGGCACCACCATTTGCAGGCGTTTGTTAAAAATATCTACTCGTCCGTATAAAACCACTTCCTGTCCCGGTTTAAAGATTTTATCCAGGTAGGGCTGGTTAAACCAGACACCATTGATCCTGCCGCTTTTGTCTGTTACGGTGACTTCTACCGTCTGGTTTTTAGAATAATAATTGCGGCGGGCAAGGATGACTTGCCCGCAAATGGTCTGAGTCATCCCCACTTGAAGCATGGCTATGGGTGTGAATTGCGAACGGTCTTCATAGCGGTGCGGGAACAGGTATAGCAGGTCTTCGACGGTGTAAACACTTAAATTAGCCAGAAGTTTGGCCTTGGCAGGGCCGACGCCTTTAATAAATTGGATGGGAAGCTCATCTAATGTCTTAGGATACATGTGAAGTCTTTGGTTAATCAGTGGCAGCAGCAGTCATTCGAGGCGCCTTTGTATTGGTCCTTATAACGCACCCAATCCTGCGCGGCGCCGGGATGTTCGTCTCGGCCTTTGGCGGTCAGATCTAAAAAGTTGTATGTGGTGTTCATCAGGTCAATGCCGCGCGCGTAAGAAGAATACGTATGATAAATAGCACCGTTTTTGTCCTTGTAAAAGGCGCTCACACCCTCCCGCTCATCAATGTCCATATCAAGCGGGGCATAGTTGTAGATCGCTGTGCCCTGCTTTCGCTGCTGGGACGTGAAGGAGACGTTAAAATCGAAATTGAAATCCGTCTTGTTTGAGGAAACCCATTTGAATTTCCAGCCCATGCGCTTTTTGAACGGTCCAATTTCTTTCAAGGGGGCACGTGAAATCACGGCAAAGGCCGTGTCGCGCTGGCCAAGATGGATGTTGGCACTGTCGTAATGGTCGGCCCAAAACGAACAATGTGCGCAGCCTTCTTGCCAGCCCGGCCCGAACATGAAGTGATAAACAATGAGCTGAGCTTTACTGCAGAAGAGATCTGCGAGTGATACCTTCCCTGCCGGCCCTTCGAAGATGTATTCCTTATCGATCTTGACCCAAGGCAGCTTACGGCGCTCTAAGTTTAACTCATCGCGCAATTTCGAGAACTTCTTTTCTTTGACCAGTAGGTTCTTACGGGCGGTCAGCCATTCTTTTGGGGAAACAACCTTGCGGTTTTCAATGCCGTGGACGGTTTTGATTTTTGGCATAATGACATCCTTTTTTTAAAGTGAAATCAGGGTCGGTATAAAATACAGCAACGGGACCAGAAATAAACACACCAACGATACATAAACATTCACAAACGCAAATAAGGCAGCCAATAAGTACATAGCGATCGCGGGAATACTGTGCTTCGGTCCCATGACTTTTGCGGCTGAGCCATCTATAAAAAGCTTATGCCGGCTGGCATATGCCCTGAAAACAAAGAAATTCATTGCGGCCAACAGCTGGTTCACCGCATAGAGAAGAATGGGAAATTGATCGGTTGGATGATCACCCAGCATCGCCATTGGAAAAGGCATAAAACATATCCATAGCAAAAACAGGTTGTTCATCCAAACCAGGGTTACTGTTACATAGCGTAACCGGACAAAAAAGTAATGATGGCCTACCCAATGGATACAGATCATGGTAAAGGTCAGTACAAAACTCAAAACCTTGGGGATCAATGGTACCATGGCCGTGGCATATTGGCCGAGGTTTGAATGGCTGGCAAGGGCCGGCACCCGCAGATCGAGGATGAGCAAGGTCAACGCCACCGCAAAAACCCCATCACTGTAGGCTTCCAGCCGGTCTTTTGACATCGGCGATCTGTCCATTGGAACTTGACTAATTTCAGATGTTCTTTGGGCTGGCATTGGATGATTATACTACAGGGACGGAAAAAAACAGCTACTTAATTCCTGTCTTATGTAGCTGATTTGAATTAAGGTTACGGTAGGTGACTACTTAATTCTATATTTTCTCAACAAGCCGCCGCCAAAAGAACATCTCATCCACGGAAGCCTGCCCTGACAACTGCTTGGGCCGAGAATAGCTTTTGGCCTGACGGGTGATCATTTCGCTTGGGATCTTATTAATGAGGGATATTAGGTCCTTTTTACTGGCATGGTTGATGGCCCGGATGAGTTCTGCCCTGCTGGTATTTGGAGTAAAATCATAGCTTTGTTTAATGGCCGGGGGCAGATGCTCGAAGACCGCGTAGAACTTCCGGTAATTCTTCTGGAACTTCTCTTCCCTCATATGCGTGATCTTTTTGACGTATTTGGCCTTTAATTTGGGCAGATTCGAGGTCATGACATAGATTTTCGCCAAGTTTTTAATGGCGCCACCCACTACCAGCTCATAAAGGGTGACATCAGCACGGCTGTTCGAGGGGAAGGCAAAAAGTAGAATTATAAGGATTACGCCTATATTCAGGAAGGACATGGGAAGATTATACTACTCTACATCGAATTTACAAGGGGGACAAGGGTACACTTCTGCTCTAAGCCCGCTATCGCCAATGGCCCAAGCAGAAACGGTCCAAAAAATCGTCCAAAAAATCTGTTGGGTGACTACTTAATTCAGAAGCGCATGGTTTTGAGGCGCTTGGCGAGTTGTTTGCGGTAGCCTTTGTTGAAGACTTCGTCGAAGTCGTAGGCGTTCTTGAAGCTGTCGTAATGATCGTGGGTGTCTTTGGCAAGGACCCTGTTTTCGACCAGATTGTAGACAATATTGCCGAAATCATCGGTGGTCTTGATCCCCCAATGTTTAAGCACGGTCATGGTCATGGGGCCGAATTTTTTGAGCAGAAGTGCCTTGATCCCATTCAGTAATTCTTGGCCGCTGATATGTTTGGATTTTCTGAATTTGTTCTGGCTGAAGGACAAGGCCTCCATGACAAATTCATATGCCTCTGGGTAATAACGGGAGTCCTGGCTGAAGATGGTGGATATGATGCTATAAAACTCGTCATCCATATTATTATTTGTATTGTAGCATCCTGGATTTTTAATTCAAAAAGATTTTAATAAATCTTTTTGGAATGGATTCCCGCTTTCGCGGGAATGACATGGGTTATTCACAAAAAATGCCCCGTAATCTTGCGACCACGGGGCATTTTAAATAAACCGGTAACGTTCTACTCTCCCATGGCCGTGAGACCATAGTACCATCGACCTCGGTGGGCTTAACTTCCGTATTCGGAATGGGAACGGGTGTAGCCCCACCAGTAAAGTTACCGGAATAAATTCTCTAAGACCGTTTCTCCAAATAAATTTGTTCTTTAGAGAAATGGTCTTAAACCATATCAACAATTATGAAATATAGAGTAATACAACATGCCGATCAAAAATTAATTATGATCAAGCATTTGGCAGATTAGTACAGCTTAGCTTAAATCCTTACGGATCTTACACATGCTGCCTATCAACGTCGTAGTCTACAACGTGCCTTCACCCCCTTGCGGGGGATCGATCATTCATCTTGAAACGGGCTTCGCACTTATATGCTTTCAGCGCTTATCCCTTCCGAACATGGCTACCCAGCCATTACCCTTGGCAGGATAACTGGAACACCAGAGGTTCGTATCTCCCGGTCCTCTCGTACTAAGGAGATCTTTTCTTCAATGATCGTGCGCCCACACCAGATAGAGACCGACAACACTGTTACACTTCATCAATATTCTTGAGAAGGACCCAGTCATTTCTGCTAGGTTCTGCATGTCGCCATGCAGTTCGGACTATATCTTATCCACTAGATGCAGCGGATTCTGGCATATAGTCTCTGAGGGTTCTTCCATAAAAGATTTCCTTATAGAAGTCTTCCCTGCTGATTGACCGCACTCAAAATTTGTAACTTTTGGATTCCCGCTTTCGGTCGTATTGACCGAGGGAATGATAAAAGTATTTTGAGATTCTCGGTTTTTCCAGCAAATAGCCAGATTTTAAGACAGCAAGGTCATAATTATTCACTGTCTCACGACGTTCTAAACCCAGCTCACGTACCCTTTTAACCGGCGAACAGCCGGACCCTTGGGACCTTATACAGCCCCAGGATAGGATGAGCCGACATCGAGGTGCCAATCCGCGCTGTCGATATGAACTCTCGAGCGCGATCAGCCTGTTATCCCCAGAGTACCTATTATTCGTTGAGCGATGGCAATCCCACATTCAACCACCGGATCACTAAACCCCACTTTCGTGCCTGCTCGTCCTGTCGGACTCGCAGTCAGGCCCACTTATGCTTTTGCACTCTACAGACGATTGCCGACCGTCCTGAGTGGACCTTTGGACCCCTTCGTTATTCTTTAGAAGGGAACCGCCCCAGTCAAACTGCCCACCTGGCACTGTTTCCTGCCTGGTTTCACAGGACAAGGTTAGAATCTAGTCATCAACAGGCTGGTATTTCACCGTTGCCTCCACCACGGCTAACGCCGCGGCTTCACAGGCTCCCAGCTATCCTACACAATCAATAACCAAATCCAATACCAGGATGCAGTAAAGGTTCTGGGGTCTTTTCGTCTTGGTGCGGGTAGACGGCATCTTCACCGCCACTACAATTTCGCCGAGTTCCTCCTCGAGACAGCGCTCAAGTTGTTACACCATTCGTGCGCGTGGGAACTTACCCCACAAGGAATTTCGCTCATTCTGTTACAACCTTAAGTTACAAGGTGGCTTAGCATTTCTGCTAAGCTCTGCATGTCGCCATACAGTTCGGACTATATCATTCCATCAATTTTCAATGGATTGGGCGTATAGTCTCTGAGGATTTTCCGATGTTCTGGAATCTTTCCTGCTGATTGTCCCCACCGACAAGATTTTCACCAATTGCTTGGTACTGTCGGATACTGGGATTTTCCAGCATATGGCCCAATTTTACTAAGGCTAGCGTCTTCCTTTAACGTGGTAACCTTAGGACCGTTCATTTATGTTAACCATGGTTACTTTTAACCAGGCTCATCGCTTTTAAGGGCGATGACTTCCGATTTCTCGGAAGATCGGACTATATCATTCTCGTTGTGAGACGAGATTTGGCGTATAGTCTCTGAGGATTTCTGAAAGATGACGAGGATTTCTTCTTCGCTGAATTTGCGTTTTCCGCCGTCATTCATTTCTCTGCGTATTTTTAATATCTCTTTGATCCCGTTTTCGTGAAGATGTTTTCCGTTTTTTATCATATCTGCCATCTGGCAAAATATGTTGAAATCACGCTTCTTTTTAGCAGACAAGAAGCCGAATTTCTTAAAAAACGGGATCACATTTTCAACAATCGCGTTAAAGTTATTAACCTCATAATACCAAACACCATCCGGGCGGCCGCGTAATGTACCGCATCCTAAATGATGTTTATAGAGGGCTAAAATAACTTTGTCTTTTTGGGAGATATTGAAACAGAGAGAAATTTTCCAAGGCATCTTGTAATCTTGCCTGCGGCGGAAGGATAAATTAAAGCTTCCTTCGCCATCCGCAAAACCGGCAAGATAATAACCGATTTCTGGATTCATTTCAGACCTTTCCTGCTGATTATCCCTATCTGATAGATTGTCACGCATCCTTTAACGTGAAGGCGCGTACTACCAGCTTAACAGGACGTTCCAGCATATAGCCAAATTTTATAACTACCGCGGTCATTCAATAGTTACGGCCGCCGTTTACTGGGGCTTCAGTTCGTAGCTTCGGCTTGCGCCTGACCACTCCCCTTAACCTTCCAGCACCGGGCAGGTGTCACACCCTATACGTCGTCTTACGACTTTGCAGAGTGATGTGTTTTTACTAAACAGTCACCCGAGCCTCTTTACTGTGGCCATCATCGCTTCATGCGCGGAGCACTACACGAATCAGGCACCCCTTCTCCCGAAGTTACGGGGTGATTTTGCCTAGTTCCTTAAGGAGGATTCTCTCGAGCATCTTGGCTTATTCAGCCTATCTACCTGTGTCGGATTCCGGTACGATTGACTACTCACTCCCTCAATGGTTTTTCTTGGAAGCATGGTATCTGCAACTTCGCCCGCACTTGCGATTGGGCTCCCCATCAGTTCTCATCCTTGGCCTTGCGACCAAGGACTACGGCCTTAGACAGAGACATCCAACACTCTGCTTGCGTAACCTTCCCCGTCACATTGAGGTGATAACGCTTGTAATCAGTTCAGGAATATTAACCTGACATCCATCGCGTACGCCTTTCGGCCTCTGCTTAGGATCGACTAACCCTGGGCGGATTAACCTTCCCCAGGAAACCTGAGATTTTCGATGCTATAGTTTCTCGCTATAGTTTTCGCTACTCATACCAACAGTATCACTAGTGCCAACTCCAGCATTCTTTTCAGTATGCCTTCAACGCATAGCACTACGCTCCCCTACCCCTTGTTTATCCGAAGATAAACAAAGCCATAACTTCGGTTATAGACTTGAGCCCCGATCATTTTCGGCGCGAAATCACTCGACCAGTGAGCTGTTACGCACTCTTTAAATGATGGCTGCCTCTAAGCCAACATCCTGGCTGTCTGTGTGATCTCACTTCCTTTACCACTTAGTCTATATTTGGGACCTTAGTTGATGGTCTGGGCTGTTTCCCTCTCGAGCAAGAAGCTTAGCCCTCTTGCTCTGACTTCCGAGATAAGCTAAACAGTATTCGGA
>Ga0207035_1185_pt1 | contig 13455 bp, 15 predicted proteins | sample Alteio_BWMinCont_77_FD_153272 | JGI IMG/M metagenome (GOLD analysis project Ga0207035, IMG submission 153272) | Enriched cells from forest soil in Barre Woods Harvard Forest LTER site, Petersham, Massachusetts, United States -... | ecosystem: Environmental > Terrestrial > Soil > Temperate forest >... | reverse complement strand
ATAAGAAAAACATGGGAAGCTGATCTGAATAAATTTAAAGTAATTAGAAAGAAATATTTGCTTTACAAAGACTTTGAATAATGACAACCAACAAGAGAATTATTTTTTTAGGCACACCCGAATTTGCTGTTGCTTCATTAGATGCATTAGTAAAAGCCGATCGTAATATTGTTGCTGTAGTAACAGCGCCTGATAAACTCGCCGGCCGTGGTATGCACTTGCAACAAAGCGCTGTTAAAAAATATGCTGTTGAAAAAGGATTGAATATTCTGCAACCTGAAAAATTAAAAGACCCGATATTTTTAGATGAGCTAAGAGCATTGAAGGCTGACCTGCAAATTGTAGTTGCATTTCGTATGATGCCAGAAATAGTTTGGAATATGCCGCCAATGGGCACTATCAATCTGCATGGATCTTTATTACCACAATATCGTGGCGCAGCACCAATCAATTGGGCCATCATCAATGGAGAAAAAGAAACTGGTGTAACAACTTTTAAACTAAAACATGAAATAGATACCGGCAATATTTTATTGTCAGAAAAAATTCCAATTGGTGAAGATGAAACTGCCGGCGAATTGCACGATCGGATGAAAGAAATTGGCGCACAACTATTAGTAAAGGCAGTACAAGGTTTGGCGGAGGGAACTTTAAATGAAATAGACCAGTCGTCAGTTGTCAGTCGTCAGTTGTCTGAATTAAAACATGCTCCAAAAATTTTTACTGAAACCTGTAAAATAGATTGGAGCAAACCAGTTGATGAAGTATATAATTTAATAAGAGGGCTATCGCCCTATCCGTCAGCTTTCACATATTTAGATAAAAAAATATTGAAAATATATAAAGCGCAAAAAGAAAAAACTACTCCTTCTATTGCAACAGGAAGTTTCAATACAGATAAGAAAACATTTTTAAAATTCGCTACTGCTGACGGTTACATAAACATTAAGGAATTACAACTGGAGGGAAAAAAGAAAATGAACGTAGAAGACTTTTTAAGAGGCCATCGGTTTAGCTAAACCATTTTACTTTTTCGGTTAACGGAACACTTCGCTTACCCTTGTTCGTTATGTCGCTGTAGCCTAAAAATAAAATTCCCATTATTCTGTGATGTTCATTCAAATGTAAAAAATCTTTCATTGCAGGATGATGTACCATTCCACCCGTTGACCAAAAAGATGCTATGCCTAAAGCAGTAGCTCCTAATAAAATATTTTGCATCGCAGCGGCGGTAGCAGCTTCTTCTTCCCATAATGAAATTTTTGGCAACTTGCCACGCTGCATAACGGCAACGACTATGTGAGAAACCTGTTTTCCGTTATCAACGATCTTATCATAACCACTTTGTACAAAATCTTCTGCGGATATTGTGCGTTTGTATAATTCTGCATGGTCTTTACAGAAGATTTTGGCTGCGTCACCGGCATACACCAAAAACCGCCAGGGTTCTGTATTTCCATGATTAGGCGCCCAATCAGCTAATTCCAGTAATTGTTCCACCTGCTCATCAGGAATAATATTACCATTCAGTTGTGCAGGTTTAATACTTCTGCGTTCTCTAATGATCTTGGAAAGAACAGAAAAAGAATTCTCTATCAATGGAAAAATTATTTACTATACTCGAGTGTACAATCAAATTTACTTTCATCGCTTATGCCAAGCTGCTGCGCAGCAGCATTGCTGACACGGATCAGTAAACCACTGTTTTGTTTGATATCAGGAATTACATCTAACACCTTGGCATAAACGCTTTTTCCTGTAGTGGCATTCGTTACTTTAATAATTGTGCCCGGCGCAGCTGTGTTGTGAAGGCAATAATATTTGCCATCTTCCCAGCCACTGGTGCTTTTAAATGTTGCTGCAGAACCTGTTTCCTTTACTACATCTTTATCACCTGTTTGCTTGCTATATTCAGTTTTAAAAACTCCTCCATTGAATTCTTTTCCTGTTGTTGCAACATCAACGGTTACAGGTTCTTGTTTCTTTTCCCCTTGTTTTACTTCGGGATCTGTGTCTTCTTTTTGAAGTTCTTTCTTTACCGGTTGTGGTAATACTACTTGTTGTTCTTCTTTTTTAGTTTCTTCTACGGGTTTAACAACTTCTTTTTCTATTGCAGGATGCGTTTGAAGAAGCGGTTCGCTGCTAACAGCTGCTGTAACAGCTTTTGAAGCAAATGATGATAGGTCTTTCCTTACTTTTAAATAACCAACAATGAGATTGGTTCCGTTATCTACTGCATCGCCTGTAATGTTATTCCATTTTTCTAAAGTAGCCACTGGCACTTTATTATAAGTAGTACTGATACGATATAAACCTTCCTTATCTTTTACCGTATGATAAACCGGTACCAATACTTCACCATCTTCAGTTGGAGCTCCTTGTGAAAAATTAATTTCGTTTAATGGGATCTTAATTACTTGTCCAGGCGACAACCCTTTATTCATATCAAGCTTATTATATGGTGCAAAAACTTTAGGGCTGATATTATATAAACGGCCAATGCTATAATAATTTTCTTTAGCAGTAACTGTATGAACAAGGAATAAGTTAGGCGTTGTGCCTTGTACTTCCAATGCCTTATCCTGAGCAAATGTAAATAATGGCAATAAAAACAATACAATTAATAAATGCTTCATTCTATAAAATTTTTCTTCAATACAAATATGAGAAATTTAATTGGTTAGTGCACTATTACTTATTCAAAATGCGCCAGTCCTTAGGATAATAATTATTAACACGCCCTGTTAATACTTTTATCCAACCTAATGGAATTTGTTTATAAGTCAATAATGCCCATCCTTTAAAATTCACATCCAGCTTAAGTTCTGCCCGACGAAGATATTGAAGTGCCGTTTGCTCATCTGCCTCAACTACAGCAACTTTATCATTTATAATAGTGCTTAACGCCAACTCATGGTCTGGTATCAATTCATTACGAATTATTGTGCCAATTTTAACACCTGCTTTCTTAATGTATAAACAAGATTGAATTGTCAGCAAATCATTTTCCAAATGCAAAGGCATTGCAATGGTTTCTTCTTTTAATTTTATAAAAGAAAAATCAGCAACATTTTTTAAATATGGTTTAATAACTTCTACTTCTTTAGCAGATAATTTTTCTGTTTTATTCCGATGATTCTTTACTTGCTGTTTACTATTTGCTACTAGCAATTTCTTAAATGCTGCAATAAAAAATCCTTCGCCTTTTACTTTGTCGGGATAAAAACGATATCCGTAAGCGTTAGTTGCCGGAGATTTTGTTTCAACAATATTCCATTCTTTTTTTAATTGATAATGGATAGTTGATAATGAATAATTTTTTACAAGCCAGTTGCATATTTCTTCATCTTCTTCTTTTGAATAGGAACAAGTAGAATAAATTAAAATGCCATCTTCTTTTAAAGCAGGCAATACATCTGCCAAAATCCTTTGTTGGCGCTGGTTACATAGCTCAACATTTTTTTCATTCCATTCATCAATTGCCTCATTGTCTTTACGAAATAAACCGCTGCCACTGCAGGGAGCATCTACAACGATCACATCAAAATAATTTTCCAATCGCTGAAAGTCTTCCGGATCATTGTTGGTTACAATTACATTGGCTGCTCCCCACTTGGTAATATTTTCTGATAAAACATTCACTCTTGTTTTGATTACTTCATTACTAACCAATAAACTTTCATCAGAAATCAGCGATTGAATTAATGTTGATTTGCCTCCCGGAGCAGCACACAGATCTAATACTTTTACTGGCTTAATAAGATCAACCGTTTGTTTCAACGCTTCTTCCAAAAACATGCTGCTGGCTTCCTGTACATAATATGCACCTGCATGAAATAATGGGTCGAGCGTAAAAGACGGACGCGATGAAAGGTAGTAACCATGCAAACTCCAGGGAATTTTATTATCAATTGATAATTGACAATTTTCAATTGACAATTTGTTTGGATTTAATCGAATAGAAGTGATCTGTTCTCCCGACTGATGCACTTTTTCAAACGCTTCTTTATCAAAGCCCGGTAAATTTTCTAATGATTGCAGCAATGCTGCTGGTAACTGATTCACAAATCGCTCAATTATTTGACCAAAGGTAATTATCAAATGGAAGGATTATTTATATTTGATGATATTAAAAACAGGTTTATGAAAAAACTACTTGCTATATCAATGATTATTTGTGTTTCTTTTTCATCATTTGCGCAGCATTATCCCGAAAGCCAGACAGATGGGAAATACTACACTGTAAACGGCGCAAAGCTCTGGACGGTTTCTTTTGGTAAAGGCGATCCGTTATTTTTTATTGCCGGCGGTCCCGGGGGCTCTCATTATGGATTACGCAGTTTTGATACATTGTCGTCTCAATTCACATTGGTTTATTTTGATGCATTTGGGAGAGGAAAATCTGATACTGCCAAAGACGTAAGTGCGTATACGCTTGACCGTGATATTGAAGATTTGGAAGGCTTACGAAAGGCAATGGGTTTTGAAACCATCAATGTTCTCGGGCATTCGTATGGTGGTCTGGTGGCGCAGGGTTATGCAATAAAATATCCACAGCATGTAAAACATTTAATATTGGCCAATACGTTTCACAGTTTTGTAATGTGGCAGGAAAATGATGATAACAGCAACCATGAAATAAAAGAAAATTATCCTGAAGTATGGGATACATTGATGAAGCTGAGAGAGAAAGGTTATATCTCTTCTGATTCATTGCATGCTGCAATTTATTCAGAGGTGCCTTATGGATTTTTGTATGCATATAATCCACAAAATTTTACTGGCCGTGGACGCAAACCTTATCCCAATAATTTTAACCAGCGATTGTATTATCAAATGGTGGGCAAGGATGGCGATTTTATTGTTGGTAGTGATATTGGCAACTTTGATTTTCGTAAACAATTAAAAGACCTTACCATGCCAATACTTATTATTGGCGGACGTTACGACCGGGTAGCCGTTCCAACTATGATGGTAAAATATAAAGAATATTGTCCACAGGCAAAGTTTGTTATGTTTGAACATAGCGGACACAATCCACAAGTTGAAGAACCGGAAAAAGAGTTTAAAATTATAAGAGAATTTTTGTCGAAGTAGAATTTTTTGGTGTTGGATTTTTAATATAAAAAAAGGGCAACAAAATCGTTTCCCAATCGTAATCAAATAAATTATTAATCTTTTAAAATTACCCTAATTTCTTTTTCAAATTTTCATCAATAGCATCTAAAAATTCTTCGGTATATAAATAATGTTCACCATGATTTACTTTGTTACCGTGAATACAAACTGCTAAGTCTTTTGTCATCTTACCGCTTTCAACAGTTTCGATACAAACAGCCTCCAGCGCATTGCTAAAATCTATCAAAGCCTGGTTGTCATCTAACTTTCCACGGAATGCCAAACCTCTTGTCCATGCAAAAATGGAGGCGATTGGATTAGTAGAAGTTGGTTTTCCTTTTTGATGGTCACGATAATGACGAGTAACTGTTCCATGAGCAGCTTCGGCTTCCAATGTATTGCCATCAGGAGTAATCAATACAGATGTCATCAAACCTAATGAACCAAAACCCTGTGCCACCGTATCACTCTGCACATCACCATCATAATTTTTACATGCCCAAACAAAATTGCCGTTCCATTTTAATGCACTTGCAACCATATCATCGATCAAACGATGTTCATAAGTAATGCCTGCTGCTTCAAATTTTGTTTTGAATTCTTTTTGATAGATGTCTTCAAAAATATCTTTAAAGCGGCCATCGTATTTTTTAAGGATTGTGTTTTTTGTAGAAAGATATAAAGGCCATTTTTTGCTTAGCGCCATATTGAAAGAACTTCTTGCAAAACCAATAATACTTTCGTCGGTATTATACATTGATAATGCAACACCATCGCCTTTAAAATTATACACTTCAAAAGTTTGAGGTTCGCCGCCACCTTCGGGTGTAAAGGTCATTGTTAATTTCCCTTTTCCTTTAATAACGGTATCGGTTGCACGATATTGGTCACCGAAAGCGTGACGGCCGATAATGATGGGTGCTGTCCAGTTGGGAACCAACCTTGGTACATTTTGCATAACGATAGGTTCACGGAAAACAGTGCCATCAAGGATATTGCGGATAGTTCCGTTCGGAGATTTCCACATTTGTTTTAGATTAAATTCTTTTACTCTTGCTTCATCCGGAGTAATGGTGGCGCATTTAATACCAACACCATATTGTTTAATGGCGTTGGCAGAATCAATCGTAACCTGGTCGTTGGTGGCATCACGGTGTTCAATGCCGAGGTCGTAATATTTAATATCCACTTCTAAGTATGGAAGTATCAGTTTGTCTTTAATAAATTTCCAGATGATCCGTGTCATCTCGTCTCCGTCTAACTCTACAACGGGATTCGCTACTTTTATTTTTGCCATTTGTTAAAAAATTTTTGGTCAGCAAAAGTAACAATATTCAGCATCGTTGTGTCACTCACTTGTACTTTTATTTCTTTATTGAGCAATTATTTTTGGCATCGTTTGCGCTTTATTAGTTTTATTATTTAGCATTTGTGCTTACTGTGGCTTAATCTTTTTAAAATTCTATTGTACAGATTTTGTCAGAGGAAAATTAAATAAAAAAACTACTTTTAAATGTGTAAATCTTAGTGGAAGTGAATCAATGAAAAAATGATTTTGAATGAAATTTATTTTATTAATACTATACTTTTTAACTGTAACATTAATTGCATTTAGTCAACAATCAAGTTCTGATACACTTCAAACTTGTACCTTTAAAAGGTTAAATGCTTTGCTTTCAGAAAAAGAAAATTATCCCTCAGATACTACCATTATTCATATTTGTTGTGGCGATACATCCATTCATGCATTAATTATTGCTGAATATAAAAATTCAACAATTAAGGATATTAGTAAACTCACAATTAATCGTAAAATGATTAAAAAAGTTATAGAACTACCAACAGAGGAAGCAATAAGTCGTTTCGGCAATAAATGGGTTATTATTTTAGAAATTACACGAAAGGCTTTTAAACACTTATCTAAATAAATGCAACAATTGAGCATTAAGCTTCGTTCAGAATGACAAATAATAGTACAACTGTTCAAGTGAGTGACACAACGATGTTGAATAAAGAACAAATGCCGGTAACAAAAAAATATTATAAATTCTTTATTATCTCATCAGCAAACTCACTTGTCTTAACCAATGTTGCTTCTTTCATCAGGTTATAAAAATCAATGGTGACAGTTTTATTGCGGATAGTTCTGCCAACTGAATTGGTAATTAGTTCGGCGGCATCACGCCAACCCATATATTCAAACATCATCACACCACTTAAAATAACCGAAGACGGATTCATTGTATTGGTGTTTGCAAAACGGGGCGCTGTGCCATGTGTGGCTTCAAAAACAGCATGGCCGGTTATAAAATTAATATTGGCGCCGGGTGCAATGCCAATGCCGCCAACCTGCGCTGCCAGTGCATCGCTGATATAATCGCCGTTTAAATTTAATGTAGAAATTACAGAATAATCCTGCGGGGCCAACAATGCCTGTTGTAAAAAATTATCTGCAATGGCATCTTTAATAATTACTTTTCCACCGATAGAAGATATCCGCATTTCTTCATTGGCAACAGCTTCGCCACTTTCTTTTTTTGTTTTTTCCCATTGCGGCCAGGTGTAAACATCTCCTCCAAATTCACGTTCCGCCAGTTCATAACCCCATTGCTTAAACGCACCTTCGGTAAACTTCATGATGTTTCCTTTATGCACTATCGTTACTGATGGTAATCTATGTTCAATCGCATATTTAATAGCAGCACGTATCAAACGTTCACTACCTTCTTTGCTTACAGGTTTTATACCAAATGAAGAAGTTTCGGGAAAACGAATTTTTTTAACACCCATTTCATTGATGAGAAAATCACGTAATTTTTTCGCTTCGGGTGTTCCGGTCATATATTCTATACCTGCATAAATATCTTCTGTGTTCTCCCTGAAGATTGTCATACTTACTTTTTCAGGTTGCCACATTGGCGAAGGAACGCCTTCAAAATATTTTACGGGTCTTAGGTTAACGTATAAGTCTAGCTCTTGTCTTAATGCAACATTCAATGAGCGAATGCCGCCACCAACGGGAGTTGTAAGCGGCCCTTTGATAGAAATGTGATACTCTTTAAATGCGTCCATCGTAGCATCAGGCATCCAGCTTCCGGTTTTATTAAAAGCTTTTTCGCCAGCCAACACTTCTTTCCATTCAATCTTTTTTTCGCCTTCATATGCTTTTTCTATAGCGGCATCAAATACACGCACACTTGCATTCCAAATGTCTGGACCAATGCCATCGCCTTCTATAAATGGTATAATAGGATTGTTGGGAACGATCAGTTTGCCATCGTTTCCCATCGTAATTTTTTTTGCCATATTGATAAATGATTACTGGTGTGGGATGTGCAAATTTATAAAAAAAAGCGCAGTTGTATTTTAGAAATTTAATGTGCCATTCAACCATCCGGCATCAAATTGCACATCGCCAAATTTTTTATAAAAGTTAATAGCAGATTCGTTCCAATCCAATACCTGCCATGTGACGCCGGTTAAGTTTTTTTCTTTAGCCTCTTTGATAAGTTCATTAAATAATAATTTGCCAATGCCTTTTCCACGCATTTTTTCTGTTACCAATAAATCTTCAACATACATGCGTTGGCCTTTCCATGTGCTGAAACGGATGTAATACAATGCGAAGCCAATAACAGCATCTTCGTTTTCTGCTACAAATGCCCACCACACAGGATTTGAGCCGAAGCCGCTTTCTATGAAATGATTGAAATCAACAGTAACTTCTTGTGGCATTTTCTCATAGATTGCCAATTCATGCACCAGTTTCATCATTTGTTTGCAGTCATCTTTTATTGCTTTTCTTACAATTACGCTCATCTTTATTATTTGTTTCAAAGTTCAGTCAATCCGTTCATATTTTCATCTTGATAACTTTTAGCTTTTTAGTTTTTAGTTTTGATTTAATTTGCATCTATGCAACAATATCTAAATCTTCTTCAACATATCATTGATAACGGTACTGCTAAAAAGGATAGAACCGGAACGGGAACAAGAAGCCTGTTTGGTTATCAAATGCGATTTGATTTAAGTGAAGGATTCCCTTTGGTTACAACAAAAAAAGTTCATGTTAAAAGCATCATTTATGAATTACTTTGGTTCTTAAAAGGAGAAACCAATATTGCATACTTAAAAGAACACAATGTAAAAATTTGGGATGAATGGGCTGATGAAAATGGCGACCTTGGTCCGGTGTATGGAAAACAATGGCGCAGTTGGAAAGGCGCTGACGAAAAAGAGGTTGATCAGATATCTGATCTTATAAAACAAATAAAAACAAATCCAGATAGCAGGCGATTAATTGTTAGTGCATGGAATGTTGCTGAACTTCCAAAAATGAAATTGATGCCATGCCATTGTTTATTTCAATTCTATGTTGCGGATGGAAAATTGAGTTGCCAATTATATCAAAGAAGTGCAGATGTTTTTTTAGGTGTGCCTTTTAATATTGCATCGTATGCTTTGCTTACAATGATGATCGCACAGGTTTGTGATTTGGAAGCAGGAGAATTTGTTCATTCATTCGGTGATGTACATTTATATAATAACCATTTTGAACAGGCGCAATTACAATTAACACGAACTCCTTTTCCTTTACCACAGATGAACATAAACCCTTCTGTAAAAAATATCTTTGATTTCAAGTTTGAAGATTTTGAATTAGTTAATTATCAATCTCACCCGGCAATAAAAGCGCCTGTCGCTGTATAAATTATTCTATTATGACCATTAGCCTCGTAGTCGCTGCATCAGAAAATAACGCTATTGGCAAGGACAATAAATTGCTTTGGCATTTACCGAAGGATATGAAGTTTTTTAAAAACACCACATGGGGGATGCCTGTAATAATGGGACGCAAAACATTTGAATCATTAAAAAAAGCATTACCGGGAAGAATTAATATTGTCATTACACGACAACATGATCTCAATGCTGCAGATATAGTTATTGCAAAAGATCTGAATGAAGCTTTAACAAAAGCTGATGAAACAAATTGCAAAGAAGTTTTTGTAATAGGTGGTGGTGAGATCTTTAAGCAATATATTAAAGTGGCCGACAAAATTTATTTAACAAGAGTATATACAAATATTGATGGCGATACTTTTTTCGAGGAGCTTGATGAGAGTAAATGGAAATTAGTTTCAAATGAAGATATTACGAAAGATGATAAACATAAATATGATTTCAGCTTCCAGGTTTGGGAAAAAGCCCACCAAACCTCCCCTGAAGGGGGCTTTGAAGAGTAAAAAATTGAAACACTATTCAATAATAGTAAAAATATAAAGTCCCCTTAAGGGGATTTAGGGGCATGTATAATCATTTTCAATTAGCAAAAAAATATCTCAACTACCGTTTCACTTCATCTAATGGAAAGGGCCATGGCGTTCATTCTCCGTTTGTCTTTGATCTTATCACTAAAGTATTAAGAGATAAAAAGGAATATGAATGTTACGGAAAGATAGAAGCTATTCGAAATGAATTGATCAATAATTTTCAGATCATTCATGTCGATGATCTAGGTGCAGGTTCAGTAGTAAAGAAATTAAATGAAAGAGAAGTAAAAGACATTGCCCGTTCATCTCTCAAACCAAAAAAATATGCACAGCTTTTATTTCGAATAGTTAATTATTATAAACCAACTACAATAATTGAATTAGGAACTTCACTTGGAATTACTGCTTCTTATTTAGCCTCTGGAAATGAAGATGCGAAAGTTTATACCTGCGAAGGTTCAACAACTATTGCTGCTATTGCTCAAAATAATTTTTCTAACCTCAACTTAAAAAACATAGAATTAATACAAGGTAATTTTGATAAAACATTGCCTCCCCTCCTTTCCAAGCTCGATAAAATTGATTTTGCTTTTATAGATGGCAATCATCGCAAAGAACCAACTCTCAATTATTTTTATCAGCTTATCGGTCATTCAAACCCTTCATCCATTCTAATATTCGATGACATCCACTGGAGTGCAGAAATGGAATCAGCATGGCAGGAAATAAAACAGCATCCATCAATAACAGTTACTATTGACCTCTTTTTCATCGGTATCGTTTTCATGAATACTGATTTCAAAGTAAAACAGCACTTCTCCATCCGATATTGATTTTTAAGTATCTTCGCCGCAATTTTTAAAGCTATGACTGTTGGCGTTTTAAAAGAACCTTCCACCGAAACAAGAGTCTCCATACTTCCGGAACACTTAGCAACCTTAAAGAAATGGAAAGTTGATGTTGTTATAGAAAGTAATGCAGGAGCAAAATCTTTTGCAAATGATAATAAGTATGCAGAAGCAGGTGCAACTATAACTAACCGTGATGAAGTATTAAGAAATTCTGATATAGTTTTATCTATCAATAATTTTTCTTCAGACGATATTTCAAAACTAAAACCAGGTGCAGTTGTATTAGGAATTTATCAACCATTATTCAATGCAGCATTAATAAAAGTATGGGCTGAAAAAGGATTAAATGTTTTTAGTATTGATATGATTCCACGTACTACCCGTGCTCAAAGCATGGATGTATTAAGTAGCCAGGCAAACATTGCAGGTTATAAAGCGGTGTTGCTGGCGGCAAATAAATTTCCAAAATATTTTCCCATGTTTATGACGGCAGCAGGAAGTATTCCTCCGGCTAAAGTTTTGATATTAGGCGCTGGCGTTGCGGGTTTACAAGCAATTGCGACAGCTAAACGTTTAGGTGCAGTAATAGAAGTTTTTGATACAAGACCGGCGGTTAAAGAAGAAGTAATGAGCCTCGGTGCAAAATTTGTAGAAGTGGAAGGTGCCGCAGATGCAAGCAAAGCCGGTGGTTATGCAGTTGAGCAAACAGAAGAATTTATGCAACGTCAAAAAGCAAAGATCGCTGAAAGTGTTGCTAAAGCTGATATAATAATTACTACGGCACAGATACAAGGAAAAAAAGCTCCGATATTAATTACACAGTCAATGATTGAAGGAATGAAGAATGGTTCTGTTATCATTGACCTTGCTTCATCAACTGGTGGTAATACTGAACTTACTAAAAATGATGAAACTGTTATACATAATGGAGTGAGTATAATTGGTAATTCAGCATTGGCAAGTGATATGCCGAGTGATGCAAGTAAACTCTATGGAAAAAATGTTCTCAATTTTTTACAGCTGATAATTGATAAAGAAGGGCAACTGAATTTAAATTTTGAAGATGACCTGGTAAGAGGAACATGTATTGCTCATCGCAATTCAATTACGAATGAAAGAGTAAAAGCATTAAACCCCTAAATCCCCTAAAGGGGACTTTGTGGAGTTATTAAATGCAGAGAGTATTTTATTATTCTAAGCATTAAATGAAAAGAATTAAAAATAATTATTAACTAAAAAGTCCCCCTTCAGGGGGATTTAGGGGGTTTAAAATATGAGAGACATTCTTAGCTGGATATCAGAAAATCAACAAATAATTTACATTGTTATACTAATGATTTTTGTTGGTATTGAAGTGATAGGCCGTGTGCCAAGCGTATTACATACGCCATTAATGAGTGGCGCTAATGCTATTCACGGAGTAGTTATCATCGGCGCAATCATTGTAATGGGAAAAGCAGAAACAGATAATTATCTCGCAATTACTCTTGGTTTCCTTGCAGTAATATTAGGAACATTAAATGTTGTTGGTGGATTTGTAGTTACCGATAGAATGTTGGAAATGTTTAAAAAGAAAAAGTAATAACCCCAACCCCTAAAGGGGCTCAAGGTCAAATTTGTAGAAAGATTTTTTTAAAATTAAAAAACTCAAAAGCCACCTTTAGGGGGTTGGGGGTTAAAATATTATGGGACTTAATTTACTTACTGTTTGTTATCTATTCGGATCAATAACATTTATTCTTGGTCTTAAAATGTTATCTAATCCGGCAACTGCCCGTAAAGGAAATTTAATAGCGGCTTTTGGAATGAGCATTGCAATTATCGGAACTATCTTTTTGTATCGCAATGCTGAAACAGGTGAACATCTTCATAATTATATCTGGATATTTTGCGGACTTGCAATTGGAGGTATCGTAGGAACATTAGCTGCAAAAAAAGTAAAGATGACTGCGATGCCAGAAATGGTAAGTCTTTTCAATGGTATGGGCGGTGCTTGTGCTGCATTGATTTCATTAGTTGAGTTCGATCACATTTCAAATGAAGGCGGAGATATTGATGCATCAAAAGTATTGATAATCGTTCTCGGCCTTATCATCGGTTCAGTATCATTTGCAGGAAGTATGATTGCATGGGGCAAATTAAATGGAAGAGTCAAAGACCTTAGTTTCCCCGGTCAAAATATTTTGAATCTTATATTGTTGGCAGTTGCATTG
>Ga0207035_1173_pt2 | contig 13533 bp, 9 predicted proteins | sample Alteio_BWMinCont_77_FD_153272 | JGI IMG/M metagenome (GOLD analysis project Ga0207035, IMG submission 153272) | Enriched cells from forest soil in Barre Woods Harvard Forest LTER site, Petersham, Massachusetts, United States -... | ecosystem: Environmental > Terrestrial > Soil > Temperate forest >... | reverse complement strand
CGCCATATTTCTATAATTGGAGCCCTGGTGGTGGAACAAACGATACCATCAATGCAAAATGTGCAGGTCAATATTGTTGCACAATTACGGATAATAATGGGTGCAAACAAAATGTTTGCATAACCATATTAAACACCACAGGCATAAGTGAGGTAAAAGGAGAAGGTGAAATGGTGAAAGTTTACCCCAACCCAAGCGATGGAGTGTTCACATTCCAGTCGTCAGTGGTTAGTGGTCAGTCATCAGTTGAAGTGTATAATATTCTTGGTGAAAAAATATATTCTCAATTATCCACTCTCAACTCTCCATTTTCAATTAATTTAAGCAATCAACCCAACGGAATTTATCTATATCGAGTAATTACTGAAACTGGCAATTTGATTGGGGAGGGGAAAATGGTGATTCAGAAATAAAAAATAATTTATTTTTTGCTTATACCTTATAGCTCATATCTTATATCTATTTTCTGGGATGAAAACGAAGTATAGCATCGCGCAAATATTCTCGGTCAATATGAGTGTAAATCTCGGTAGTAGTAATGCTGGAATGGCCAAGCATTTCCTGCACGGCACGCAGGTCAGCGCCACCTTCTACCAAGTGTGTGGCAAATGAATGGCGAAATGTATGAGGACTAATATGCTTGTTCAACCCGGCTTTCTTTTTCAATTGCTGTATAATGATAAATACCATTTCACGCGACATGCTATGGCCGCGCCTGTTGAGGAACACAATATCTTCCATCTCTTTTTGCACGGGAATATGAGGACGCACTTCTTCCAAATAAATGCTTATATATTTTTTAGCCGATTGTCCCAATGGTACCAGGCGTTGCTTATTTCCTTTACCGGTAACACGCACAAATTCTTCTTCAAAAATAATATCCGAAATTTTCAGCGTAACCAATTCGGTAACGCGCAAGCCGCAACAGTAAAGCGTTTCAAGCATGGCCTTGTTGCGCTGCCCTTCAGGTGTGCTCAAATCAATCGCGTTGATGAGCATATCAATTTCTTCAATATTAAGCACCTCGGGCAGCTTTTGAGGCAGGCGGGGCAGTTCGAGCAGGTCGGCCGGACTTTGCTTAATCATATCCTCCATCAACAGGTATTTGTAAAAAGCGCGTATACCCGATATCATGCGGGCCTGGCTGCGCGCACCTATGCCCAGATCAATAATAAATGCAAGAAACTCCTGCAACTGGTTGAAGGCTACATTTTCGGGAGCGACAGATATATTTTTTATTTCAAAAAAATGCTGAAGGTTTGTTATATCATGTAAATAGGCTTCAACACTGTTCTTTGGCAATGATTTTTCGAGCATCAGATAACCCTTGAATCCTTTTATGGAGGAATGCCAGTCCATGGTCAGGAAAAATCAGACTGGTTGAGTTGGGAGAAATATACTTTACGTTGGATAAAATATTTCTTTACGATACTCCGCTTGTAGACACAGGTAATGGGCTTCAATTCCATATTTTTCAAGTCCTTTCTTTTCTTCAGCGTGTGTGGCAGGCTCATGTAAAAATCCCAATGTCCTTTTATAATGGCCATGGTATCTTTTCGGTTGCCCATCAATAAAAATCGCAATCCTGCGATGCCATCAAGCACCATGCGGACAAATATTTTCCATGCCAGTGTACCCGATGGATGATTCTTGCAAAGTATAATTAAGTTGTTGCGGAAATTCAAATAAGTTTTAAACGGATTTGATTTAGGCAGTGCGCCACCTCCATAGTGCATCACTTCTGACGCTGAACAGAACATGACCTTATATCCGCGTAGTTTCATGCGCCAGCAGAGATCAATTTCTTCCTGGTGTGAAAACAGGTCCTCGTCAAACCCTCCCAGTTGATGATATAAATCCGCACGGATAAATAGACAAGCGCCGGTGGCCCAAAAAATCTCTTTTTCGCCGTCGTATTGTTTTTCGTCTTTTTCAATGGTGTCGAAAATACGGCCACGGCAAAAGGGATAACCGTAAACATCAATAAAACCGCCTGCTGCACCGGCATATTCAAAACTGCCCGGATTGGTGAACGACTTTATTTTAGGTTGAACAGCCCCAATGGCAGGGTCCTTATCCATCATATTGATGATGGGCTCAATCCAGCCGGGAGTAACTTCCACATCCGAATTTAGCAATATGTAGTATTCAGCTTTTATTTGCCCCAGCGAGGCATTGTAGCCATAAGCAAAGCCTCCGTTACGCGGGTTGGTTACAATGTGTACATCCGGGAAATTTTGTTGCATGAACGCCACCGAATCGTCTGTGGAAGCATTATCGGCCACATAAATATCGGCCATATTGCCTGTATGACGGCATACACCGGGCAAAAAATCTTCAAGGAATTTCTTTCCGTTCCAGTTTAAAATTATTACTGCCACACGGCTCTTTTCTTTCACGCTATGCTGCTGTAATAAAATTAATGCGGGTTATTAAATTCATCATTCACATCTTCACCCATCTGATCCTGCACTGTTTCATTATCGAGGTTCGCGGGCAACCCTGTGCCTACGGTGCTGTAGAGGGCCGATTGCCATTGCGGATTATGTATTTCGCCTGTTGCTGTAGAGTGGAGCAATACATAATTGTTGGTTTCAACAGCGGTGCTGTAGAATACGAATTTTACGTCGGTCTGTCCGTCGGACAGTTTGTAATATTCCCAAATTTCATGCGGATAGGTAACGGGGTTCATCTTCTCCACAGCGCGTATATTAGGTGGGCCATATTGCAGGTATATTCTTCCCCGGTCGGTCCGATAGCCTTTTATATCATGCATGTTAAAACTGTGATCCACCTTTATCACCTGGGCCAGGTATTTATGCCATGCATCAAGCGGGTGGAGGGAGTCGCGCGAAACCCAGAAGTAATAGAAAAAACGTTTTAATTCGGGCATGCTTACCCAGCCAAGGCTGTCATTGCTTACATAAGGCCGCTCATCATTTTGTGATATAGGGGCCAGGCATCGTATACATTCTTCCAGTGTATCGCGGTTGGCCATATAGGGTTCAAACCCGATGGGAACATTGGTAGATTTTACATCCGGATTATACTTGGTAAAACTATATTTCCGTCTGGCCAATATATGATTGTTGGCATCGACTACCGAAACCGATAAGTAATACTTGCCGGTAGCCAGGTTGCCTATAGGAACCTTAGCCATAAATGGAACAACGGTATCGGCATCTAATTGTGCAGAGCTGCTGTAGTTTTGGGCACCAAGCGAAAAATCCCCATCATTTTCAATTGCATATTTCACGGTGAATTTTTCATGGGGAACTACCTTATGGGTGTTGTATATCTCAAAATAAAAGGAAAGCTTGGTAACGTTTGCAGGATAGTTGGCAAATACATACGGCACCATGGTGTATCCGCATTTGTTAAAAGGACCCGAGGCATTGGAAGGAGTATAGGAACTCATAAATTCGGCATCAGAAATGCTTACCGTATCGCGGGGATAACCTACCCTTACGGCCTGGTTTCCTCCATTTACTTTATGTGTTGCATCATTAGGGTCATCAATGGTATAGTTCATCGTATAAATTCCTTTTGGGAGCCAGAAACGATGCACATCAATAAAATCGGGTTTACTTATAGAATCACTTACCTCAGGACTCAACAGGTTGAAGCTGGCTGATGCTACAGTACTGTCTTTCCGTTTGAATGACAGTGTTACGTGTGCTTTTGCAACATATTTACCTTGTCCGGTTTTTACAAATTTCATAGAATTGCCTACCACAATCAGGTAGGTTTCAAAATAGTTCTGCCCGTTTGGTGTGCTAAAGCAGGCAAAATTAAGATAGCCCGCAGGACCATCGGCCAATGCAGGCAGGCTGCATCCCAATGTGATAAACAGAAATACTATTTTAATGTACAGGCGCATAATAATCACAAAGTTAGGAAAAATAGTTGTGGATTAGGAATGAATTATAAGTTATGAGTTATGAATTAGGACCATACAGGACTAAAAAATAGAGGGAAATACGTCCAAACCAATAATGTAATAAAAGGATTATAATTCATAACTACCAAGGAGTTTTTTACTTTTGCAGGTATAAATAAAATGATATGAAAAAGATTGCCATGATAACGGGTGCCACAGCAGGGTTTGGCGAAGCTACCGCACACGAATTTGCAAAAAACGGGTACGATGTAATTATTACCGGTCGCAGGCTGGAAAGGCTCAACGCTCTGGCCGCCGAACTGAAAAAGCAATATGGCACTGAAGCCCACATCCTCAATTTTGATGTGCGCAACTATGCGGAAACAGAAAAGAATATTCAAAGTCTACCGGAAAAATGGCAAAATATAGATGTGTTGGTGAATAACGCCGGGCTTGCCAGTGGCTTGTCGCGCATACAGGAAGGAAATATTGAAGACTGGGATAAAATGATTGATACCAATGTAAAAGGGATGCTTTATGTTACCCGTTGCATAGCCCCCGTGATGATAAAGAATAAAAAAGGACACATCATTAATATTGGCTCTACAGCGGGCAAGGAAGCTTACCTGAATGGCAACGTATATTGCGCCACCAAATTTGCCGTAGATGCCCTTACCCGGTCTATGCGCATAGATATGCTGCCGCATGGCATACGGGTTACCAGCGTGTGCCCCGGCATGGCGGAAACTGAGTTCTCTGTTGTGCGTTTTCATGGAGATGCTGACAGAGCCAAGAATGTATATAAAGGCATGCAACCCCTCACTGCCGCCGACATTGCTGATGTTATTTATTATGTAGCCTCGCGCCCGGCACATGTAAATGTGAGCGATATTGTGGTAACACCTCTTGCACAAGCCACCATTAATTATATTGAGAGAAAGGAAAGCTAGTGGCTAAGAGATGAGCGAAAAATTTGTCTTTACTTTTATCACTCATCTCTCATAATTCAGCCTTGCTTATGTTACTATATGTTACACTTTTGCAAGTTTAATAGGATGTAAAATACTGATAATCAACAGTATTTTATTTTATGCATTTTAACCCCTCGCAAATGCCTGGCAAATGCCACGCAAAAACAGTCATTGACTTTGGGAGAGGCTGATAAATTTTTTATACTTATTAATATTTTGTTACATTTGTATTTACAAACCATAAAAAGGATAAAATTATAGCATAAACAAAAACGAATAGACATACGGCGTTATCTGATACTTTGAAGAAAAAAATCGCTAAATTTTAAACACATCAAAGATAAGAATAATGCCTGCGCTCAACGGCGTGAGCTTTTCTTATTTGTTATGTGGGCATTTAGCGATGCCTCAAGTACGGTAAGGTAAATGTCTCACGCCGGATTACTAAAGAAGTGGTTTCTTGGGGAGATTGGAAGCTTAATAAATAAAACCCAAATATCATGAAAAGATTCTCGTTACTCTTTCTGGCATTCCTGTTAACAGGAATAATTCACGCACAATCGCTTGCTGTTTCGGCGAGCGTAATTCAAAATGTAAGTTGTTATGGTGGAAACAATGGTGTCGCGACTTGCTCGCCCACAGGCGGAACTGCACCCTACACCTACCTATGGCTGCCTGCGGGGCAGACTAACCAAACTATTGCTACCTTAACGGCTGCTACTTATACGGTACATGTCACGGACCATGTGGGCAACACTGCGTCGGCTTCGGCAACCATAACTCAACCGAGTTCATTAGGTCTTACGGCATCGGCAAAGGCATCAGCTATTTGCCCGGGTAGTAGCGATTCGCTATTTTCCAGTGGAAGTGGTGGAACTATTCCATATAGTTACGCGTGGAACGGCCCAATAGCAGATATAAGCTGCCCCACCTGTCAAAATACCAATGCCTATCCTTATGGTGCAGCGTATGTGGTAACAGCAGTTAACGATGCCAATGGATGTACGGCAAGTGCCTCTGTATCAATAACTTTACACCCATTTCCATACGTAACCATTGAAGGGCCTCTTTCCCCGGTTACAACTTACAGTAACAATACATTGATAGCCCTTTCCCCCGGTGCATCGTCTTATTTATGGAGCAATTCGGCGACTACCAGCGCCATTATTGTATCGCCTGCCGTAAGTACCACATATAGTGTTACCACAACCAACACCTACGGGTGCTACGATACGGCCCATTATACGGTAACACCAAACACAAGTGGTAATGGGAAAACGAGTGGCACGGCTATATCAGTTTCTCCAAACACTAATCTAACAACCATTTCGTATAGTAGTTTGGATAGCGTAGTTTGGTTTTCTTTTATCCCCACCGATTCCAATAACCAGATAATTGCAAATTCTGGATTTTTGGGGATGCCTGTTCCTCATGTACACAGGTTGACATTATATAATAGTTCGCTTGGTATGATTGTAGATGAACCCATGCCCGATATTGTTGGGGCCAGTCAAATCAGAATAGATATATCCCATCTACATCCGGGTAGCACTTATTACGTGCGTGCCGCACGCACACCGGCACATGCCAATATGGCCGGTTGCAATCCGTCAGCGGCGGGAGTATGCAATTCAACCCAGCGTTGGGATTTTCAAATGTGCTTTCGCACCGTGCCCGTATTTGTGCCAAACGATTCAGGTTCCGAAGCCCCTTCTGTAATGCAGTTATATTATGAAGACAGGGGACAAATTTCCGATTTGAATGACATTCCCCGCTTCGATGTAAAAGCCTATACCAATTTTGCCTGTCCGGCTGTATATGCTTCCGATTCGGCTTTGTCTTTTGTTTATGGCAGTAAAGATTCCATGCAACGGGTAGATATGGAATTGACAGGAACGTATGTACAACCTGCTCAACCTGTGTTTAAGACACAAGAAGATTCTAATGCCGGATATTTGAATTACTTCAAAGAATTTATTGAAAATGGGGTGCCAAAAGTAGAAGGCTATTCAAGATTGGTGTATAAAAATGTATACCCGAATGTAGATATGCAGGTATCGAGCAATAACGACGGAACCAAACTCTATTTTATATGTGCTCCTGCTGCCGGAGGCAGCCCCGGTGGCAATCCTTCGGAAATTGAATTACAATTTAACGGAGCTAATTCAGTAAGCGTTACAGGTAGTGGAGGCTTAAATGTAAACACCCAATTTGGAACCCTGAATTTTGCACCCGGCACGGCCTATACCGATTCGGCGGGAATTATTAAACCTAAAAGCTGGCAACCTTATTTTGTAGCGGTTAATTCAAATACCGTTAAGTTTAATACAGGTTCTTATAATACTGCCGAGCCATTAGTAATACGTGTTGACAGGGGGCATCAAGCGCCCGGTACCTACTCTCCCCAACAAAATTTAAATTGGAGTACCTATTACGGTGGAACCAATAATGGTAACACAGGTCTATTTAGAGGCGTAACTACTGATAATTCTGGTAATATAGATGCGGTGGGATATACCAATGCCCAGCATTTTCCCGTTAAACGAAATTTTGTTCAATTCAACGGATATCATGGAGATACAGATGCCATAATTGTAAAATTTAATGGAGCGACTGATAGCGTACAATGGTCAACATATTATGGAGGACGCGGGATCGATTTGGGACTTGGTATAGCTACCGATGCAAATAACAATGTATATGTTGCCGGAAGTACAAACTCAAACAACTTTCCTTTAGCAAATTATTCTGGTGGTTCCTATATGCAAGGAAGTCTGAACGGAACCGGTTCAGGCCCCAATACGGATGCATTTATATTAGTAATAGATCCGACTGGATTTCGGTCTTTGTGGACTACATATTATGGAGGACCCGGAATTGAAAGCGGCCATGCCATTGCTGTTGATAAGAATGCAAAGGAGGTTTATATGGTAGGCGATGCAGATACGGCTTCCCCACATTTATATAGGGCAGGGGCATATAATGACTCTAATGGGGCGGCCCTTATCGCAGCGTTCACTTATAATAACCTGGTAGGCGCTTACGTGCGAAATTGGGGCGTTGACATGGGTCAGCCGCACCTGGACAGTTCGGGCTTCAATGGCTGCGCCGTCGACCAAAACCACAATTTTTATGTAACAGGGGCTTCCGGGGCAGATTATCCTTATACCGATTATCAGTATTCAGGCAGAACAGATGCCATATTTACTTGGTTCAATATAGCAGGCAGCATAGTATATTCAACTTATTTAGGAGGAACGTATAAGGATGTGGCGAATGGAATAACCACGGATTTATATAATAATGTGTACATAACAGGGCACTCCTACAGTAACTCCTTACCATTAGCAGCTACCTATGCATGGGCGTATTATCAGAATACAAACGGAAACAGCGCGGGGGATGTAAGGGGAAATGCCTTTATTGTAGAGTTTTCACCCATAAATGGATTGGAGTGGACCACCTTTTTCGGTGGAGTTGGCGATGTAGACGGAGCAGCTATAACTACAGATGCCAATGGAAATGTTTATATAACAGGGGATATATATAGCAATGATAGCGCCATGATTTGGCCGGCGAGCCAGCCTGTCGGTGCTTACTATCAAAATAGTCCCCCGGTAGGTAGTTACCAAGGCTTTATTGCAGCTTTTAATAATGGAGGAGGATATTATTGGGGTACATATGGAGCATGTAGTTTGAGTGGTGCTCAGGGTTATGGAATTGCGGCTTATGGTACCCAAAAACTTTACACAGTTGGTAGTACGGCAAGTTTCTTGCAATATCCCCTTGTACAACCGAACAGCAAGGCTTGGTTGCAGAACACTACAGGCAATGCCACAAATGTTCCCTATATCTCCGGGTTTAACCTCTCAGGAATACCCACCGATGTAAATAAATTAAAAACTTCTACTACTGAAAATTTAAAAATATATCCTAACCCAACCACTCAAAGCACAACGGTGCAAGTAGTATCAGAAAAACAACAAAACATGGAGTTTATCCTGTATAATTTGTTAGGTGAACCGGTATATTCGGATATGGTCAATGAACCGCAAGGAATCATTAATAAGCAAATTTCATTAACTAATTTACCGAATGGCAATTATATTGTAGAAGTAGTGGCCGGAACGAATGTATATCATGGAAAAATTACTAAATTGCAGTAATATTTAAATGAAGAACATAAGAAAAATAACTCTATTTAGCCTCCTATGCTTTTGCTTGGGAGGCAATTCTTTATTTTCTCAAATTCATTGGGATTCACTGGGTCGGAAAATAAGTGGAAGTAGTGAATTTATCCCTGAAACAATGTATGCTGACAATAATTATTTATATGCAGCAGGACAATTTGACTTTGTTTACAATAAGCATATACAAGGTATTGCAAGATGGAACGGGGCACAATGGGACTCGATGGGTGCCGGAATAGATGGTCTGCAGTATCTTACTGGGAATTTCTATCCAGATCCCACAGTTGCTATAACAAGTTACCAGAATAAATTATATGTTGGAGGGTTATTTACATCGTTGGGGAATGTACCTGCGTTATATATAGGTAGCTGGGATGGCACAAAATGGGACACTATGCCTATCCGGCCTTTCACCAAAAATTTAAATACATTAGTAGCAGCCTTAGCGGTAATAAACAATAAACTATACGTAGGAGGAGCATTTGATACCATAGCAGGTATTCCTTGTAATAGCGTTGCTTACTGGGACGATACTAATTGGCATAACATGAATTTTCCGCATTTTTCTTCTAATCAATTAATTATTGCAATATGTGCATATCAGGGAAGTATATATGTGGCTGGAGATTTTGCCGGACAAAATGGCGGGATAGGAAGAATATTGAGATGGGATAATGTAGGTTGGCACGCTGTAGATACAGGAATAAAAGGAGTTAATGACTGGGTAAATGCCATAACTGTATATAATGGAGAATTGTATGCGGCGGGTTATTTTTCAACGGCGGATGGCAATATAGATAACAACATTCAGCGATGGGATGGTACCCGATGGAAACCTGTAGGTGGGGGAACAGATTATGAAATATTTAATTTAATGGTGTATCATAATAAATTATATGCAATGGGAGAAATATCAATGGCGGGTGGCATACCCGCCAATTCCATTGCCTGTTGGGATGGCACAAAATGGTGCAGCTTAGGTAGTAACTTCGATAATAATATTTCGACAGCTTGTAGTTATAAAGACAGCCTGTACATTGGCGGAGGCTTTTGGACAATAGATGGGGATAGCCTACCTTATATAGCAGAGTGGGTGGGTGGTAATTATACAGATGGCTGTGGCGCAACAACGGCAGGAGTAAACGAGGTAAAAACAGAAAGTGAAAACGTAGAAGTTTATCCTAATCCCAGCAATGGAAACTTTACTTTCGTCATTGCGAGTGAAGCGAAGCAATCTCTTAATACAATCGAAATTTATAATGTATTAGGTCAGCAAGTTTATCAATCCAATATAAATTCAGATAATACTGAAATAAATCTGAACGGACAACCGAATGGAGTTTATCTTTATAGAGTTATTGCAAACACAGGAGCATTAATAGGTGAGGGGAAACTCGTGATAGAAAGGTAATGCATTTATCTCTTAACTCTTCCCTAATTCACCCGCGCCCGCACAAGCCAATACTGGATGGTATTGGGGCTGTTAGTGTAAAACGAAGTTGCATCTACCAGGCCCAGGTTAGCTGCATAATAATTATGCATATAGCGCACGGGAAACCATAAAGCATGGGCTAAATAAGTAAATGTGCCCATATCGTCGTAACAGCTATATGTCCCCATAGGGGTCAGAACGGTGCTTGGCGTTGAGGAAACACTATAGGTAAGCGTAAACTGGTTAGGTACACTGTCCTTATAAAAGATAGTATTAAAATCGGCACAAGTAAAAAGTAATCCTCCATGATTATTAACGAGGAATGAAGCTGAATCGCGCAGGTATGTTTCGCTGTTTGGAGCTGTCGGGGGCATATTTACCATAATGGCATACGAGTTGCCATTTATAACAGTATCGCCTTTTATATAGCAACTGTCAAGGCCGGGTAAGGCCGTAATGTTGTTCAGGGTATCAATGGTCACTTCCTGGTAAACCCAATAATTGCCGGGAGTGAGCTTGGTATAATCTGAAATGCTGTACGTTGGTGCAGGAGGATTGGATGGATTGGTCCCTTGTACTGAGGCTTCTTTTTTACTACACGAAAAAAGAAGCATGGCAGATGCACAAACAAACAGAACCTGTTTCATTATAATTGCTAGATTAATTAAGGGTTTTGTGTAATAGTATAACTTACCCGGTGCAAATATATTGTATGCTTCTTATACGAGGGAGTAATGCTACTCAATAGTACTTTACATCCTCCCCCTCATCGGCGTTGACCTTATAGTAGGAGGCAGGGGCTTAAAATCTTTACGGAAGAAAGTAGCCTTACTTGGGAAAATCTTGCTGAACATGCCATTATACATTCCGCTCATAAACGACGCGGGGTTGATGGATGAATTAATAGCATATTTGTTGGCGCTATCTGCCGGGTAGGCTTTAATCAAAACAGCTCCCATGTTTTTGCCCTCAATACGCAGCGAAAAGAGTGGTTGCTTGCCTGTGCTGTCAAAGTTATTTACAAACGAACCGTAGTTTTGACCGCTCAAATCTTGTAAAATATGTGTTACGGCCAGCGTGTCGGGAACTTGTCCATTGTCGAAAACCCAGTGGGTGCTGTCTTGTTTCTGCAACACAAAGCCGCTATCGCCGGGATAGGTAAAGGTCAACTTGTTCCATGAGTTAAACTGGTCGGCAGGTATTATTTTCTTATCTCTCCAGGCATTGAATTCTTCGGTAATGTTCATGGCCAGCATTCCCTCGGTGGCATACACTTCCTTTTGTCCGGCCAGGCGCAGGTAGCTTATGGTTTTTCTGCCCTGCGGAATAAATGAGAAGCGCCCAACTATTACATCCAGCGCCGTATCTTTATCATAGAGGAGAACCACCCGTGTACCCAGCGAATCGGTTACGTTATAGTCTTTCCAATCGGCAGAGCTGTTTGAAGCAAGCCTGTCGGGGCTGATTTGCTCCAACTGCGATACATACCAATCTTTGCCTTTGCGGGTGAATACAAAAGGCAAGGGTGTACCTTTTTTAGTGGTTTTTTGAAAGATGACCATGCCATTCATGCGGGCCGAATCAATCTTTGGGATGATGGCTGTTTTAAATGTGTTTTCCCCATTCCTGTTGCTGAAATAGCGCGCTATTCCAAATACGGCGAGCAGCACAACCAATATAAGCAGCAGGGCTTTATTGCCTAATTTCTTAATCATATTGTTTCCTCCATTCGTTTCGTGCGAATACGCTTCTTAACCTCCATGCGGACGATTCCGTAGAATAATACCACCAAAATGGGTAATAAGAAGTTGACGTATTTTAAGATTATTTTTTCCGTATCGGTTACATCTTTTATGGGGACAAACTTCGTTACTTTTCCGCGCAGTTCAATCAGCCCGGTGTTATCCGAGAGCCAGTCAACGGCATTAGAGAATAAGTTTACATTATCATCATTGAGGCGTACCGGCTTTTGATCGGGACCCGATTTTCCGTTCACTGCAAAATCGCCATTGGCAATTAAGATGAGCCTCGAGTTTTTATTTCCATTCAATCCTTTAAAAGCTGCGGCCACTAATTGGTTCGATAGGGGGAAATCGCTGCGTTGCCATTTGCGGTTGATGTCGAACACAGCAGGGGTCTTTACTAATCCCGATTCGTTGGAACTATATGCCAGCGGAATGAATTTTACCGTATTGGTATCGCCTTTAAACGTAATATCGGTGGCAAAAGGAAACATAATAGTACCCAGGTTTTTAGTTACCGGGTTATTGGAGAAATTGCTTATCAGCGGCAGGAAAGGGAATGATAGTTGGGCATTAAACGTCATGCCGCCCATGTTTTGAGGAACAGTTACCGTTCCGCAACGGGCATCAATCAAATATTTGTTATCGAGGATAATGTTTTTAGAGGCCAGCCATTCGGTTAGCCCGCTATTGTAAAGCCTGCCCACGCCGTTGCGCAGGTCGGGGTTTAAGCCGTTATAAGTCATCAGTATGCCTCCGCCCCGAGCCAGTATGCCGTCTAACTGGCGCAGTTGTCCGTTAGTAAAGCTATCTATAGGGTTTACTAATGCAACCGTGCTATATTGACGCAGGTATGCCGAATCGTTCAGGTTTGCTTGTTGAAAAGCGTGTGTAGCGCTAACCGACGCATTTACTTGCGACATTTCCTGCAAGGTGGGTTCTCCGTTATTTTGGAGCAAACCAAGCCAGGGTTTTCTGTCAATGGAAAGTTTTTTAATACTGTTGGATAAGGCATATTCCAGTGAGCTGTTTGGATCGACAAAGGGAAGCACATCGGTTTTATCACCCATTTTTACTACAACGCCCATATAAACCTTCACACTTTTCATTTCGTCTTTCTCCCGTATCTGAACGGGGAAGGGCGCAATACTATTTTTTCGTGCGATGGCTTCGAGGCTGTCGCTCTTGTTGGGGTTTATAAAATTAAATACCACTTTATTACCCGACTGTGCGGCATACTGATGACTTATAACGGCTTAAACCCCGACCTGCGCAACGGCGTGGGCAGGCTTTACAATAGCGGGCTAACCGAATGGCT
>Ga0207035_1183_pt1 | contig 13597 bp, 9 predicted proteins | sample Alteio_BWMinCont_77_FD_153272 | JGI IMG/M metagenome (GOLD analysis project Ga0207035, IMG submission 153272) | Enriched cells from forest soil in Barre Woods Harvard Forest LTER site, Petersham, Massachusetts, United States -... | ecosystem: Environmental > Terrestrial > Soil > Temperate forest >... | reverse complement strand
CTCTGCTCGATCTCTTTACCGCGGGCGGACGCGGGGAAGTGGCGCTGGTGGAATTCGATTCGAAGCCAATGTATCGTGAGGGCTTCTCGCGCGACACCGCCAACATCACCGAAGACCTGCAGCAGTTGAGGCCAGGAGATGGCGGGGCCGCGATCTTTGACGCAGTGGGATATTCCGTCGATCTGCTCGAGCATCGTCCACCGGATCACCGGCGCGTGCTGCTGCTGATCAGTGAATCGCGCGATCACGGCAGCAAGAATGTCAGCGCGCAGGATCTGGTCGAGCGCATCGGCACCAGCAATACGCTCGTGTTAAGTCTTACCTATTCGCCTACAAAAGCCACTTTGATGGATTGGGGGAAGGGTAATGGCGAAGGCGGATCATCGCTCCTTGCTCCATTAATGATGGCCATTGCGGCGGTGCATAAAAATGCCGCGCGCGAACTCGCCGTAATGAGCGGCGGTGAATATGCCGCCTTCACAAGGGAAAAAGCGTTTCAGGATCGCCTGGATGAGCTGGCGAGCCATGCCCGCAATCGCTATATTCTCAGCTTCCGTCCAACTGACCTGGCGGCGGGACTGCACAATATCCAGGTGAAGCTCAACAACGATTACAACGCGCGCGTGGTGGCGCGAGCCAGCTACTGGGCAGTCAACGACGCAGCCAACGATCCGACGAAACAATAGCGATCGCCGGAATCGTCTACCTGATGTGCCGGACAGACAGTCTGGCTGCACTTCGATTTTTTTTTGAAAGAGGAGCATGGAAATGAGTGAGTGGGTAAAACTAACAGCGAGCGATGGGCATGAGCTGGACGCCTATGTGGCGCAGCCGGAAGGCGAACCGGTTGCTGGATTGGTGGTGGTGCAGGAAATCTTCGGCATTAACGCACACATCCGGTCTGTTGCCGATGGATATGCAAAAGATGGATTTCTCGTAGTTGCCCCAGCTTTATTTGACCGCGTCGAAAAGCATGTTGAGCTGAAGTATGAAGGCGAAGATAGGCAAAAAGCGATGGCGCTCATGACAAAGTTGAACATGGGGGATGCTTTGAACGATACGGCGGCTGCTTTGGATTATGCTCGCATCAAAAGCGGCAAGAAAGCCGGAGTGATCGGATATTGCTTTGGCGGTACGCTGGCGTGGCTAAGTGCGACGCGGCTGAAAGTGGACGCAGCTGTTGGATATTATGCGGGGCGCATTGGCAACTTCAGCGCTGAAGCGCCTGCGGCTCCGGTCATGCTGCACTTTGGCAAGTTGGACAAGCACATTCCTAAAGAAGACATTGACCGGCTTCACGCGGAGCATCCTGAGGTGCAGATTTTCTGGTATGACGCCGATCACGGATTCAACTGCGATGCACGGTCAAGCTATGAACCGGCATCGGCGAAACTGGCGCGCGAGCGATCGTTGGCGTTTCTGACAAAGAACCTTACCGGAAATTAGGCGATTTGCGCGGAAGATGCACGCATCATGGTATTTTCTGCGCTGCTTCCATATCTTTGCGAAAAACAGTTGCTAATTTGGGATAAATAGCGCATTTTGGCGTCGACATGCGATCGGGCTGCATCTATGGAAAGATACTATTTCCAAATGAGATGACATCGCCCGATATTCTTGACCGCGAAAGGTGACGACGCGCGACCATGGCGACAAGCGAAGCGATTGCTGAACCAAGACTGATAGCGCAGGAGCGCTGGCGTCCACGCGTCAATCCCTGGATCATTGCCGCAACGGTGGCCTTGGCTGCGTTCATGGAAGTGCTGGACACCTCCATTGCCAACGTGGCCTTGCCGCACATTGCCGGCAGCCTTGGCGCCAGCCAGGACGAGAGCACCTGGGTGCTGACCGCATATCTCGTCTCGAACGCCGTCGTTCTGCCCATGGGCGGATGGGTTGCGAGCATTATGGGGCGCAAGAACTTCTTCATGTTCTGCATCACCATCTTCACCATCAGCTCGTTCCTCTGCGGCATTGCGCCTTCGCTGGGGATGCTCTTGCTCTTCAGAGTGATACAGGGTGCGGGTGGTGGTGGTTTGCAGCCAATGGCGCAGGCCATCATGGCTGATTCCTTCGAGCCATCCAAGCGCGGCCTCGCATTTTCCCTCTATGGACTCGTTGCGATTCTCGCTCCCTCCATTGGCCCCACACTCGGCGGCTGGATCACTGACAATTACAGCTGGCACTGGATCTTCTACATCAATATTCCTGTCGGGATACTCACACTGATACTCACCAACCGCCTGGTGGACGATCCGCCGTGGATCAAGGCTGACCGCAAGAATCTGTTGAATGTGGATGGACTGGGCATCGGGCTACTTGTGATCTCAATGGCCTCCTTGCAGATCATGCTCGACAAGGGCGAAGAAAAAGACTGGTTCCAGTCAAACTTCATCCGCTACTTCGGCATCGCTTTCGTCATTTCGTTTATCGCTCTTCTCGCCTGGGAATGGTTCGCGAAAAATCCCATCATGGAATTGCGCCTGTTCAAGAACCGCAATTTCGCCACCTGCTGTTTCCTCATGCTCTTCACCGGCGGTCTGCTCAACGCAACAACGGTGCTACAGCCGCAGTTCCTGCAGGCGCAGCTTGGCTACACGGCTACTGTCGCAGGCCTTTCGCTCTCAGCCGGCGGAGTGGTGCTCATCTTCATGATGCCTCTGGCCGGGCAGATGATAAGCCGGATTCCAGCGCGCAATATTATCGCGTTCGGCTTCTGCGGCTTCGTCGTCGCCTATTATTACAGCGCGGTTCACATCAATCTCGGCCTTAGCTTCGGCACGGCATCTGTGATCAGAGTTCTTCAGGTTCTGTTCATTCCATTTATCTTTATCTCAGTCACGACAGCCGCGTATTTCGGCTTGCCGGTGCAAAAGAACAACCAGATTTCCGGACTCATCAATTTTGTTCGCAACATTGGCGGCAGTATTCTCATTTCGCTTACCAATGCGGGCGTTACCGAGATCGGGCAGTTCCACCAGAACCAGATGCTCAAAAACCTCACTCCAAGCAACGCGAACCTGCAGAACCAGGTCAACGCGCTCAGCAACGTCTTTTCCCGCAGCGCAGGCATGGCAAATGCGAATCATCTGGCGCAGGGACAAATCTACAACCAGATGCAGCAGCAATCGCAGACGCTGGCCTATCAGGACATGTACTTTATCCTGTGCGGCGCATCGCTCATTATGATTCCGCTGACTTTCCTGCTGCGTAAAAACAAACCGGGAGCAGGCGGCGAAATCGCCGTTCACTGAGGTATAAAATCACTCATATGCCTAAGCGCGTAGCTTTTGTCGTATGTACGGCCATCCTGTTGATCACAGGAATGCTGTCGTCGGCTGTGTGCGAGATGGCGTGTCTACCGCAAGCGCCAACTGGAGCCTGCTGTGGTGAGCAGATGCAGCAGACGGTTCACCGGGACCACTGCAGCAACGTCGGCGCAGTTGCCATCGTGAATGGCCATCAGTGCGATCTTCCGCGGGACAATCCCACGACTTTCACTGCCGACGTTTCCGTCATTCAGCTTCACGTGGTAAGCAGCACGAGCACGATGCTGCCAGTACTCAGCGCAAGGGCCTTCATTGCGGGCAGACATGACTTGCCTCTGGGTGCATTCCTGAAACGACTTTCCATCACTCCCTTACGCATCTGATACACCGACTCCTCTGATCGAAAGACAGCGGCTCGCAATGCCGTTGTATGTCTTCGTCTGCTTACCTTGAGGAGTTTTTGTGAAGCGCATTTTTTGCTTATCGCTGCTGCTGGGCAGCATTGCGGCTGTTGCTCAGCAGCCAATGTCCATCCCAATGACAAGTGATTCAGGCATGGCGGGAATGATGGATCGCGACAACCAGACGTTTCTGCAGCAGATTGAGCACCACGCAAGCTCCGGCACCAGTGCTGAGCCGAATTCAACACCAACGCCCATGTGGATGACCATGCATGGCGACTGGATGCTGATGTTCCACGCCAACGCATTCATTGCCGATGAGCAACAGACCAGCCCGCGCGGCGGAGATAAATTCTTCTCGACGAACTGGTTCATGCCGATGGCTCAACGCCAGCTGGGACCCGGCGTTCTTACGCTACGGACCATGCTGAGCCTTGAACCTGCGACGATTACAGATCGGCAGTACCCTCTGCTATTCCAGCAGGGCGAGACCGCTTATGGCAAACCGATTGTCGACGGACAGCACCCGCACAATTTCGTGATGGAGCTGGCTGCCCTCTACGATTGGAAGCTCGGTGAGAAGTCGCTGCTCTCGTTTTATGCAGCTCCGGTGGGCGATCCCACAATTGGGCCAACCGCCTATCCGCATCGGGCATCGGCATTTGAAAATCCCGTGGGCACGCTCGGACATCATCAGGAGGATTCGACTCACATTTCCTACGACGTGATTACCCTCGGCTTCACGCAGGGTATCGCTCGCATCGAAGCCAGCGGATTTCATGGCCGTGAACCGAATGAGCATCGCTGGCAGGTGCAGCAGGGAGCCATCGATTCCTGGTCGACAAGGCTCACGGTGCAGCCCGGAAAAAACTGGAGCGGCCAGTATTCTTACGCGCGCATTCACAGCCCCGAGGCGCTGTTTCCGACTGAAAACCAGGAGCGCATGACGGCGTCGATCATGTACAACAAGCCCATCCAGCACGGCAACTGGGTAAGCACCATCGCATGGGGAAGAACGCGCTCACTCACAGACAACGTCATACAGAACAGCTATCTCCTCGAATCGACGTTGCGATTTGCCAAGGATAACTATGTCTGGACGCGCATGGAGAATGTGGACCGCACCACGGAATTGCTGCTCGGCGAAAATCCCGTTCCGAGCGGGTTCGGAGAAGAGCCCGCAGGCCGGGTGCAGGCATATACCTTTGGCTATGATCGCGACGTTCATCTTTTACCCCATTGGGAAACCGCGATTGGGGCGCAGACCTCCGTCTACAGTCCCGGCTCGCGATTGGAGCCTGTATACGGGAGCGATCCGATTGGAGTCGTTGTATTTTTGCGACTTAGACCACTCGGAAGTAAAATGTGATAGAAGGCTCATGTTTTAGCATCATTCGCTTTCAAGCAACATCGAGAACAGATAGAACAGGTTCGGCGCTTCTTGTGAATGACGAACGACGCTAAAGAAAAAATAGAACCAGAAAAACCGGCATCTTCACGGGACTATTCGCACGCGTGGCGCGCTCTGCGCCACCGTAACTTTCGCCTGTTCTTTGGTGGCCAGAGCATTTCGCTCATCGGTACCTGGATGACGCGCATTGCCACCGCTTGGCTCGTCTATCGACTCACGAAGTCATCGCTGTTGCTGGGCACGGTCAGCTTTGCCGGGCAGATTCCCACGTTTCTGCTCGCACCCTTTGCCGGCGTCCTCGTTGACCGTATGAACCGGCGCAATGTGCTCGTGTGGACGCAGGTCCTGGCGATGGTGCAATCGCTGGCGCTGGCCGCGCTGACCTTGTCGAGGCACATCACCATTCACGAAATCCTTGCTTTGAGCGTCTTTCAGGGCGTCATCAATGCCTTTGACATGCCCGGGCGTCAGGCCTTCATGGTGCAAATGGTCGAAGACCGCGGCGATCTTTCAAATGCCATCGCCATCAATTCGTCCATGGTGAATCTGGCGCGGCTCGTCGGGCCATCATTGGCTGGACTCGTGATTGCTGCCACGAATGAGGGCTGGTGCTTCCTGATTGATGGTGTGAGCTACATTGCCGTCACCGCATCGCTGCTGCTGATGCGAGTGCACGTAGATGCGATGAAGCGCTCGACTGCGTCGATGCTCGACCAGCTAAAAGAAGGCTGGACCTATGTTTCAAACTTCGCGCCCATTCGAACGATCCTGCTGCTCTTTGCTGTGATTAGCCTGATGGGCATGCCCTTTGTGGTGCTGATGCCAGTTTTTGCAGCGCAAGTGCTGCATGGAGGTCCGCACACGCTCGGCTTCCTGATGGGCGCACTCGGCGTGGGGGCACTCACATCGGCACTGTCACTGGTGCTGCGAAAATCGGTGCGCGGGCTTTTAAAGATGATTCCTATTGCAGCGGCTGTCTTCGGAACGGGGCTGATCGCTTTCGGACTTTCGCACGTTTTGTGGCTCTCGCTGCTCTTGATGCTGTTTACGGGCTTTGGCATGATGCAGGGATTGACGGCCAGCAACACTATCATCCAAACGCTGGTACCGGAAGATAAGCGCGGACGCGTGATGAGCTATTACACGGTTGCGTTTGTGGGCATGGCTCCGTTCGGAAGCCTGATGGCGGGCGGGCTCGCGCATGCCATCGGAGCGCCGCGTACGGTTATCATCAGCGGCGTTGCGTGCATCGCTGGCTCGCTATGGTTCTGGTCGCGAATCAAGCTTATTCGCAAGGAAATGCGGCCTATTTATGAGCAACTCGGCATCCTGCAGCCGAAGGTGCCTGTCGTTATCGAAGAAGAAGCCAGCAGCTAACTTCTCCTCTGCTATCCTTTGTATCCAGAATCAGATTCTTAATACCATTTGCAACAGATTCAGGGAGCCAGCGATGCCATTCTCTGCTTTTTTCCGCGGAACGCTCGTGTTCTGTGCGGCAGTCTTTTGTTTGCATGCAACGGCGCAGGTTGACCAGAGTTATGCGCGCGATCCAAAGCAAGCCCTCGATCAGGACTATACCCAGGGCATCGCAAAATATACAACGTTGCCTGAGCTAAACTCCTCGTTGACGGATTACCTGCCCGCATCGCAGACGGTTCCTACACCCGCGAAAGTGCTGGGCAATGTTGCCGGCGCGCCGGACATGCTCCCGTATGCCGAAGACACGTACCGCTACTTTCGCATGCTCGAAGCGGCAAGCCCTCGTGTAAAGGTCTTGACTATCGGGCATACAGAAGAAGGCCGCGAGATGATCGCCGTGGCCGTGGCCGATGAATCGCTGTTGAAAAACTACAAAGAGAATGATGCACGATTGGCAAAGCTGGCAGACCCGCGCACGATCAACATGAACGACGCGACGGCTGCGGAATTAGTGAAGCAGTCTGTGCCTGTCTACTACATGACAGGCACGATTCACTCGACCGAAACCGGCGCGCCAACCGCGTTGATGGAATTGGCCTATCGTCTCGCGGTCGATAATTCGCCATACATCCAGTTCATTCGCACGCATATGATCACGCTCATCACGCCAGTCGTTGAAGTGGATGGGCGCGACCGTATGGTCGACGTCTACAAATGGCATAAGGCGCATCCGAATGAAAATTATCCGCGCCTTATGTATTGGGGGCACTACGTCGCTCACGACAACAACCGCGATGCGATGACGCTGACGCTCGATCTCTCTCGCAATGTGCTCGACACTTACCTTGGATGGCATGCGCAGGTGCTGCACGATCTGCATGAGTCAGTTCCATTCCTCTATGACAACACCGTCGGCGACGAGCCGTACAACGCGTGGCTCGATCCGATCCTGACCAACGAGTGGGAGATGATTGGCTGGAATAACGTGCAGGAGATGACGAAGTTGGGCATGCCCGGTGTCTTTACGCACGGCGACTTCGATACATGGAGCCCAGGCTATCTGATGTTCCTGGCGGCGATGCACAACGGCATCAGCCGTCTATATGAGACCTTCGGCAATGGCGGTGCAGACACGGTCGAGCGCATCCTCACGCCTGGCGAATACTCGCGCACATGGTTTCGGCAGAACCCGCCGTATCCCAAGGTGAAGTGGTCGCAGCGCGACAACAATAACTATGAGCAGACGGCTCTGCTGGTTTCACTCAGCTATTTTGCGCAGAATGCGCAGACCTTTCTCAACAATTTTTATCTCAAAAGCAAGCGGTCGATTCTGAAGCCGAACGATGCCGGTCCGGCCGCGTATGTCCTTCCGGCCAACGAGGACTCGCAAGACCGTCAACGAATGTTGCTCGACATCCTCCGCGCCCAGCATGTCGAGATCAGCAAGACAACGGAAGCAGTCATCGTCGCCGTGCCGGCCAAACCGAAACGCGAGAACAAAGACGATGCCGGCGACAAAGAAGCCAGGCCCGAGCCGCCGAAAACCGAACAGCGTACTTTTCCAGCAGGCAGCTATGTGATTCGCATGGACCAGCCTTACTCGCGCATCGCCGATGCATTGCTCGACCGCCAGTATTGGGCTCCCAACGATCCGCAGAAAACTCCCTATGACGACACAGGTTGGTCGCTGGCTGCGCAGTTCAGCGTGGAAGCCGTGCGGGTGACCGAACCGGCCATCCTGAAAGCTCCAATGCAGCTGGTCAAAGATGAAGCTGTCACAAAGAGTGGTCTGGGTTCCGGGTCGATCTATTTGATTGCCAATCATGCCGATCCTGGCATCATCACTCTGCGCTATTTTCTGAAGAACGCAACTGTATCGGTTACAGATGCGCCCTTTACCGCAAACAGCCAGCAATTTCCCGCAGGATCATTGATTGTGAAAGATGTTTCGTCCGACGAGATGAAGTCTGCGCTGGAGAAATCGGGCCTGACCTCGACATCCGCGAGTGCCGTACCCTCCGTTGTTGCACACTCCCTCATTGCCCCGCGCATCGCGATGATGCACACGTGGCTAAGCACGCAGACCGAAGGCTGGTGGCGGCAGGCCTTCGACAAGTTGGGAGTGCCCTTCGATTACATCAGCACGCAGACAGTAAGTACTGAAGACGATTTGCGTTCAAAATATGACGTCATTATTTTTGCTCCAGTTGGAGGAGTGCACACTCAGCAGATCATTCAGGGGCTGCCGATGTGGGGTAACGCCCTGCCGTGGAAGAAGACCGAACTCACGCCGAACCTGGGCCGCATTGATTCGACCGATGACATGCGCCCTGGTCTTGGCTATGCTGGCGTTGATCACCTGCGCAATTTTGTCGAGCAGGGCGGACTGCTCATCACCTCACAAGACACAGCGCAGTTCGCCATCGACACTGGCCTTGCACCGGGTGTTTCCGTAGTCACCCATGGCGATTTGAAAGTCGTGGGAACATTGCTCGCGACAACAGTCGTCGATGCGAAGACGCCGGTTCTTTATGGATATAGCAAGCCGCTTACGGTCTACAGCGAAGATGGCCTCGCTTTGAACGTCAGCAATACAGTCGGTGGCACACGTGGTCCACGTTTTGGAAGCGGCGACGAGCGGCCAACTGGACGCGGTGGCCCGGACGATCCGGATATCCCGCAAGGGCGCAGGTATGTTGCTCCTGAAGTGCAGCCAAAGCCCAAGCCTTGGGAGCCGATGCCGTTGAATGAAGAGCAGATGCGCAATAATCCAAATGTGATCCCTGCCAATCTGCGGCCGCAAGTTATCCTGCGCTATGCGGATAAAGATGGGTTGCTGGTATCAGGGCTGCTCGATCACGGAGATCTACTGGCCCAGCATGCGGTGATCGTGGCGGCGCACCTCGGCAAAGGATCGGTCCTGCTCTTCGCCAACAATCCGGTTTACCGCGGTGAGACGATCGGCAGTTACCCGCTTGTATTCAACGCGATTCTCAATTTCGATCATCTGGGTAAGAGCGGTAGCACGGGACAGTAATTCTCAGAGGAACGCAAGTCAGATACGGGCGCCACTGCAAGGTGACGCCTGTTTTTACCTCATAAATATTCGCGAAAAACTTTATTTGCAGATAGACAAATGCGCCTAAGACCGGAGTATGCCTGCTGCGGCTAATCTGTTCTCCGTGGTTCGCTTTGAGTGTTGCGGGATAGATAGCACAGTCATTCATAGCCATGCAACTCTCCTGGAACTTCCTGGACGGGTTAGTTACCTCTTCCTTTTGGAGTCCACAATGCAGGCACTTCCCTCAATATTCATCCGTCGTATTGGCAAGGCGTTGGCCTTGACCCTTGCGCTCTTCGCGTTGTTTGGCGGACGAGCGTATGCAGCAACAGACTGGAGCTCGATTGAGAGCGCAATGAAGGTAAATGGCGTTGTATTGCCTCAGGATGTTTTGCGATTCGAATTAGTCCGGAGGGATATTGGCAACATTACTGTAAATGGACAGGTCATCGGTGAAAATGAAGCGGCAAGTGGGTTCGTCAGCTTCAAAGAGATCGAGAATGGCAGGTTTTTTGCTGATGGTTCTATCCCGGTTCGCGATTCCGAGGTACAAGCCGTGCAGACGGCGCTGCGGCAAGATACACGCATTCATATCACTGCCATTGGAAACCGCCTCGCGCAGGACACTCCCAGCCTGCTCTGGGTTCATTTTGAAGCCAGAGGCGACGGAGGATCTCTCGCCACGTCTATCGCTTCCGTACTGGCAACGATTCAGAATCCGCAGCTAGGCTTGTTTGTGCTTCCGGGAACGGAAAACATCATTTCCCTCAGTGACATTCCGCAGCAGTTCCAGGACCTTTTCAAGCAGGGATTTCTCGAACAACTCGGCAATACGATCGTGTTTTATCTGCCGCGCCCCGATGAAAGGCGTATTCGCCTGGGAGAAGTACCTGCAGCATTCGGTCTCGGCGTCGGACAGAGCTTTTACATTACGATTCTAGGCGACGTCAATTCAGTGACCGTCACGATGGACGTGGACTTCGCACTGCGGAAAGATGAAATCCAGCAGGTAAGCGATGTTTTGCGGGGTGGTGGATTTACCATCTCGTCCCAGTCCAATAACTTTGTAAACGACGATCCGTCTTTGTACTATGTGCACGCGTCCGCAATGGGGAATGGATTCGACTTTGCTCAGCCATTATTTACCGCCGTTCAGATCATCCTGGCGGACAGCAGAGGCCACGGCCACGACGACTAGTTTCGTGTAGCGAGTTCAAGCACGAGAAAATCTGGCCGGACGCTGTCGCGTGATTGCGTCCGGCCTTTTCATTTTTGCGAGATGGATTGCTGTTTTGCCTGCAGGTGCAATCGATGCTAAGCGCTTTGCTATGCCAGCTTCATCGCATCCGGGTCCCAATGGACGACAGCGCCGCGCTCCATGCTGAGATTGCTGAGCAGGGCAGCTCCGGCTGCACGATAGCCGAAGACAGCATCTTCGACGACGGGCTGCCGTGTTCTTACGGAATTGAAGAAATTTTTGAAGTGATCGTAGCTGTCGCTATAGCCATGCGGTGCTACATATTTCTCGTATCCCGCTGGCGGCGCTCCTTCGGGGTGCGTGAGCGGATACTTTTGCCCGTACTCTTCGAGAATGCGTTTCTGCATCACTTCGGTGAAAGTGCCAATCGTATAGCCTGGCTCTTTTTCGCGCGGTACACGACTTACGCTGACTGAGTTGCCGGCAATCTCCATCGTGCCTTCCGAGCCGGTAAAGATCAGTCCTTCGCTTTCCTCGCCGCCATCCACGAAGTTGACGCGAAGGCTCAGGTTGAAGCCCTCTCGATAATCGAAGAGACCCAGCATCACGTCCGGTACATCCCGGCCGTCTTTCCAGAAGCGCAATCCTCCGGTCGCCATGGCGCGCGTGGGCCCGTGTGAGCCGGTGATGAAGTGAGTGCCGCTGAAAAGATGGACGAAGAGGTCGCCTGCCACTCCGCTTCCATACGCTTTCCACTTGCGCCACTGGAAAAACTGTTCGGCGTTAAACGGGATCTTAGGCGCAGTGCCTAGAAAGCGAGGCCAGTCGCACGTTTCCGTCGATGCATCCAGAGGAACGGTATAGTTCCACGCGCCCATGGCGGAATTGCGATCCCACCGCGCAGTCACCATGTTGAGCTGGCCGATTGTGCCCGACGCGAGCAGTTCCTTTGCCTTCACGTAGATCATCGAGCTTACGCGCTGGCTTCCGATCTGGATGATGCGGTTTGTTTTGCGTGCCGTCTCGATCATCTCCGGCCCATCGGCGTAGAGGTGGATCATCGGCTTCTCGCAGTAGACATCCTTGCCCGCCTTCATGGCGTCCACGCTGACCTGCTTATGCCAATGGTCAGGCGTACCGATGATGACGGCGTCGATGTCTTTGCGCGCCAGAACTTCGCTGTAGTCGCGCGTGGTAAAGATGTCGTTGCCCCAAAGCTCCTTGCTGTGCTCGAGCCGGCCGTCGTAACAATCCGCTACGGCCACGAGCTTCACGCCCGGAACCTGTACTGCAACCTTGGTGTCGCCCTGGCCCTGACCGCCTGCGCCGATCAACGCGATCTGAATATGGTCGTTTGCCGCAACCGGTTTGGCCGGTTCGCTTTGAGCCGCAGTCAACGCATGTATCCTTGTTCCGAGTATCGCCTGCGCTCCGAGCAATGTCTGTCCTGTCGCTGCTCCTGCCACTTTAAGAAAACTCCTTCGATTCAACTCCTGCACCGTAGCTCCTTCACTCGCAAGTTGCCCATCGTCTGTAACCATACACGGATTGAGCGGCTTAAAAGTCTCTCCATGGGGCGCCCAAATAAATTTCACTCACAAGAATAGTTTTTCACATACAATTCCACCGTTCGTTATTTCACTTGAGGGAATACCTTGAAATCTGTTTACCGCACCATTGCTTCGGTCGGCGCTGCCGTAGTCCTTATTGCCGCCGGTTCTTTAAGCTATGCACAACTGGAGGGCAGCAAGCCGGATACACAGCCTGTTCAGCACCCGGTCCCGGCCATTCAGGATACCGAGACTCCTGCGCAGCACGATGCGCGCATGCAGTGGTGGCGCGAGGCGCGCTTCGGCATGTTCATCCACTGGGGGCTTTATTCCATCCCCGCAGGCACCTGGGATGGCAAGCAGATTCCCGGCATCGGCGAGTGGATCATGAACAACGCCTCCATTCCTGTTGCCGACTACAAGGCGCTCGCGCCCAAGTTCAATCCCACCGGCTTCAGCGCGCATGACATTGTGGCGCTGGCGAAATCCGCGGGCATGAAGTACATCGTCATTACGGCGAAGCATCACGATGGTTTCGCCATGTTCGACTCGAAGGCAAACTCCTTCAACATCGTCGCGGCGACGCCGTTTAAGCGCGATCCTCTACGCGAGCTTGCCGAAGAGTGCCGGAAGCAGGGAATGAAGCTGGGCTTCTACTATTCGCAGGACCAGGACTGGACTGCTCCCGGCGGCGCCGCGTTCAAGACCGGCGACCATCAGCCTCCGACCTATCACTGGGACAAGGCGCAGGACGGCAGTTTTGATACTTACCTTCATACCAAGGCCATTCCGCAGCTCAAGGAGCTGCTCACCAACTACGGTGATTTTCCCGTGGTGATCTGGTTCGATACGCCGACTAAGGACATGACGCCTGCGCGCGCCGGGGAGATCGTCAAGCTGCTCAACCAGCATCCGAACCTCATCTGGAACAACCGCCTTGGCGGGACCTACAAGGGCGACACGGAAACTCCCGAGCAGTTCATTCCGGCGCAGGGTTATCCCGGACGCGACTGGGAGTCCTGCATGACGATGAACGACACCTGGGGCTACAAATCATACGACGTGAACTTCAAATCCACAGAGACGTTGCTGCGCAACCTCATCGATATTGCGAGCAAGGGCGGCAATTATCTTCTGAACATCGGTCCAGACTCGAAGGGCATCGTTCCGGCTCCTGAAGTCGAGCGTCTCCATGAGGTGGGCAAGTGGCTGGCGGTGAATGGCGAGGCCATTTACGACACCAAGCCAACTCTCTTCGGCGCGGAGGCGGGCAGCTTCAGCGCGACGG
>Ga0207035_1182_pt1 | contig 13695 bp, 10 predicted proteins | sample Alteio_BWMinCont_77_FD_153272 | JGI IMG/M metagenome (GOLD analysis project Ga0207035, IMG submission 153272) | Enriched cells from forest soil in Barre Woods Harvard Forest LTER site, Petersham, Massachusetts, United States -... | ecosystem: Environmental > Terrestrial > Soil > Temperate forest >... | reverse complement strand
AGTAATCTTAACGACTTAGCTCTTGAGAAAATCCTATATTAAGAGGTAAAAAATAACATGGAAAAAGTTTGGTTAAAAAATTATCAGGCGGGCGTTCCCGCAGAAATTGATCCGGATAAATATTCCTCAATTAGCGAAGTTTTTGAAGCAACTTGTCAAAAATATAAGAATAATCCCTCATTTACCAATATGAATAAAACAATCTCTTTTGCCGAATTGGAAGAAAAAAGCAGAGCCTTTGCCGCCTATTTACAAATTATTTTGGGGGTAAGAAAGGGGGATCGGATTGCGTTAATGATGCCCAATCTTTTGCAGTATCCCGTTGCTTTATTCGGTGCGTTACGTGCCGGGTTGGTCATTGTCAATGTAAACCCTTTATATACAGCTAGGGAACTAGAAATTCAACTTAAGGATTCTGGCTGTCAGACCATTGTGGTATTAACCAATTTTGCAAACACCTTAGAAATTGTATTAAGTAAAACCGCCATTAAAAATGTGATTATAACAGAAGTGGGAGATATGCTATCCCCCGTGCAATCCCTGATGGTGAATTGGGTTGTAAAGTACATTAAACAAATGGTGCCCAGATGGTCCATCAGAGGATCTATTCCATTTAAAAAGATACTAAAAGTGGGTTCAAAACTTGTTTTTCGTAAACCAATTTTAAAATCAGAAGATCTGGCATTTTTACAGTACACAGGTGGAACCACGGGTCAGCCAACCGGTGTTATGTTAACGCATAGAAATATAGTGGCGAATATGATGCAAGCCACCGCTTGGGTTAATCCCTATATTAAATGGGGAGAAGAAATTATTATTACGGCTTTACCGCTTTATCATATTTTTTCGTTATTGGCGAATTGTTTAGCTTTTATGTATCTGGGGGCCCTGAATGTGTTGGTGACTAACCCAAGAGATATGAAAAGCTTTGTTAAAATATTGCGCCGTTATCGATTTACAGCCATGACCGGTGTGAATACATTATATAATGCTTTGCTGAATCAAGAAGCCTTTTCAAAATTAAATTTTAGCGGTTTAAGAATGGTTCTGGGTGGTGGTATGGCTGTGCAACGTGCGGTGGCAGAACGTTGGAAAGCAGTGACGGGTGTAACTTTATTAGAAGCGTATGGCTTAACAGAAACTGCTCCTGCGGTGTGCATTAATCCTGCAACGCTGGAGAATTATAATGGCAGTGTTGGTTTGCCCATCTCTTCTACAGATGTCAGTATACAGGATGATGAAGGAAATGTGCTTGGATTTAATCAACCGGGTGAATTGTGTGTTCGCGGCCCTCAAGTCATGAAAGGATATTGGCAAAAACCGCGGGAAACAATGGAAGTATTGCAGGATGGATGGCTAAAAACCGGGGATATTGCAACCCTCGATGAACAAGGCTATGTTCGAATTGTCGATCGAAAAAAAGATATGATTTTAATTTCTGGGTTTAATGTATACCCAAACGAAATCGAAGATGTGATTGCAATGATGGAAGAAGTCTCAGAGGTGGCTGTTATTGGGGTGCCTACAGAGGGGGGTGAAAAAGTGAAAGCTTTTATTGTTAAAAAAGATCCTAATCTAACAGCAGAAATGGTGATTAAACATTGTCGTACACAATTAACAGGTTATAAAATTCCTAAAGAAGTTGAATTTAGAGTAGATTTACCGAAATCCAATGTGGGTAAAATTTTACGTCGAGCATTAAAAGAAAAAAATAAATAAAATGGAGTTTATTGCTATAAAACACAAAGCTTTCTTCGAAAAAAAGGAACCCGCGCTGATTAGACCCTTTCTAAAATGGCCGGGTGGTAAGTTTCGTCTTGTTGAAAAGATTCGTTCGAGTTTGCCAGACGCTAAACAGTTAGTTGAACCTTTTGTGGGTTCGGGTGCTGTTTTTTTAAATACACAATACGATCACTATCTCTTAAATGATGTCAATCAAGATTTGATTACGCTTTATCAAACCTTACAGACACAAGGCGATGCGTTTATAGAATATTGTCGGGGCTATTTTATTCAGAGGTTTAATACAGAAAAAAAATATTATCGATTACGCGCCGCGTTTAATGCTGAAAAAGATCCAATGGTTCGATCGGCCTTATTTTTATATTTAAATCGACATGGCTATAATGGTCTTTGTCGGTATAATAGACGAAAGTCAGAATTTAATGTTCCTTTTGGCCGATATAAAAAGCCTTATTTTCCCGAAAAAGAAATGCAGTTATTCCACGAAAAATCAAAAAATGTTATTTTTTCCTGCGAAGATTTTACCAACACCATGAATAGAGCAAAAATAGGCAGTGTTATTTATTGTGATCCTCCTTATGTGCCATTATCTGCAACTTCGGGATTTACTGCGTATCATACACGAGGATTTAGTTTAGAAGAGCAAACTGTGCTTGCCTTATTGGCCAAGAAAATGGCAGCGAAAGGGATCCCTGTTCTGTTGTCTAATCATTGTAATGACTTTACTCGAAAAGCCTATCAGGAAGCCTTAACACAAGAATTTTCTGTACGACGTTTTATTAGCTGCAAGGCAAATGAAAGAATACAAGTACAAGAGTTATTGGCACTTTTCCCAGCGTCCGCGTAGACATTAACTTGACTGTTCAGGTTCTTGGTTTCGATTTTTTAATTGAGGAGACAACCGGGCAATTTTAACCGTGTTTTCTTTCACTTGTACAACTTCCACTGGGTACCCCGCAATTAAAACACAAGTGCCTTCTGTGGGGATTGCTTCCAAGGTTTCGATAATCAACCCATTTAATGTAGTGGGTCCTTCAGTGGGCAGTTCCCATTGTTGTGCACGATTTAAATCTCGCACACTTATGCTCCCATCGACCAAAAAGCTGCCGTCTTCTTGTGGTTGGACTGCAGGTTCTTCCGTTTCAACATCCGTTGTAAATTCACCAACGATTTCTTCTAGTATGTCTTCCAAGGTAACCAATCCTAAGACATCGCCATACTCATCTACCACTAAAGCCATACGACGCTTATTTTTTTGAAAATTAAGCAATTGTGTATGCAACGAGGTGCCTTCAGGAACAAAATAAGGCTCTTCCATGACCGCCAGCAGGGCTTGCTCATTTAATTCCCTTTGCATAAGTACTTTTACAATGTTTCTGGTATGTAAGATCCCCTGGACATTATCCATATCGGAACGATAAACGGGCAACAGTGTGTGCTGAACTTCTTTCAGTTTCTCAATAATGGTTTCTTTATCATCATCCAGATCAATACCAATCACTTCGTGTCTGGGGATCATAATATGTTCAACGCGAACTTTTTCTAAATCTAAAATACTGAGTAACATCGTTTGATGCCGAGTTGGGATATAGCCGCTGGCTTCATTCACAATGGTTCTAAGTTCATCTCGGGTGACAGAATCTGCGGTATGTGCAGAAACCCGAAAGCCAAAGAGATGCAGTATAATGTTCGAAATGGTACTGGCCAGCCAAACTAAAGGATATAAAAGCCATAACATAAATTTTAAGGGCAAAGAAACAAAACGTGCGGTGCTTTCTGGTTTTAAAGCCGCAACGGTTTTAGGCATCACTTCTGCAAAAACAAGCAAAAATAAGGTAATGATTAATGGACCTAATAATACCCCAATTTCCCCCCACGCTTTTTCGGCTATTTGATTTGCAACACTTGCACTAATAGCAGTGGCAAAAGTATTACCAATTAAGATAACGCCCAGTAATCGGTCGGGGTGGGTTAAGAGTTTTGTCACGCGACGCGCGTAGGCTTCCGTTTTTGCTAAATGCTTCAACCGGTATCGATTAAAGGCCATCAGCCCCGTTTCGCTGGCCGCACAAAAGGCGCATAGTAAAAAAGCTAAAACCAGTAATGTCAATAGCAGTCCATTAGATAATTCGATACTCAATTTGTATTAATCCTTTTAGTTTCAATGTTTTTAATACCGCAATTGGATGAGCTTGCCGCCAAGATAAGCAACCAGCAAAAGTCCAACACCTGTTAAAGTCCAACGGATCGCTTTAGATCCTCTTAAACCAAATTGATAACGGCTATAAAGTAATGCCGCGAATAAAACCCAAGCCAGCGATGAAAAAATGATTTTTTGTACCTGAGGGCTTGCTAAAAGTTTTGTGTCTAATAAAAAAGCACTCGCTAAGGAAGCACTTAAAAACAGAAAACCAAGCCAAATAATTTGAAACAAAAGCGTTTCCATGGTTTGCAAGGGGGGTAATAAGCGGACAATGCGATTTGCGGGGTTATTTCGGATTAACCGGTTTTGTATCGCCAGCAAAGAGGCTTGCAAGGCAGCCATCCCGAGCATACCAAACGCTGCAATAGAGATTAAAATATGCGCTAAAGAACCTGGGTGGTATCGTATTGGAAAAATTTCTGGGTTTGAAAAAAGAACAGCACAAGGGATAGAGAGGGCGGCGGTGGGTAAAGTAATCATTGTAAGGTTTTCGATTGGCCTGAAGAATGCAGTCAATAGAGTAGCCAAAGAAATAAGCCAACAAACTAATGAAAACATATGTCCTAAACATAAATTTTGTCCAGCGGGAGTATCAATCCATCGATAAAGAATATAACTATGCAAGAATGTTGCAGTAAGCCCAATGGCAATTAATTTGAACTTTGAAAACGTAAGCTTGCTCGATAAGTTCAACCATTGAAAGGTTGCCCCAGATAGATATAGTAAAGAAGCTAAAAAGCTAATCGAGTTAATACTCATAGTCAACATTGGTTGATAGGTGTCATTTTTCCTTTTGCCCAAGATCCATCTTCTCACGAGAGACAGTGTAAGACAACAGACCATCTCAGACAAATTTCAAGCACTTGACAGTACTAGAGCGATTGAGCCCTAACAAAATAAAGCCCAGAATACTTTAACCAATTGATTTTTTGATTGAAAGTCCAGAGGGCATTAGAAAAATATACCAAGTTGTCTGGGATACTTCTAATTCAGAAACGATGGCGCGAGAGAACAGGGCACTCGAAGCTGCTAAAAGGGAGCTAAATATTGAGGGAGAGTTAGTTACCCCTGATACCTATCTAGAACAAATTTGGGCTAATTTTTGATAAGATGTCGATTTGTTGTAATGCTAGTACCCCGTTATTAGCTAATTAACTTACCTTTTTAAGGATTAACAGATAATGTTTGAAAATTTAACCGAACGTTTAAATCGTACCTTTAAGAACCTGACGGGTCGGGGGCGACTAAAAGAAGAACATATTAAAGATACTCTAAAGGAAGTCCGTAAGGCACTGCTGGATGCGGATGTTGCTTTAAGCGTGGTCAAAGATTTTATCCATTCAATACAAGAAAAGGCCATTGGCCAAGAAATTACTAAACAGCTTTCGCCTGGGCAAGTTTTTTTAAAAATTGTACACGATGAATTGGTGCAGGTGATGGGCGAGGCTAATGCCAGCCTTAATTTAAAAACGACACCCCCAGTCGTGATATTAATGTCGGGTCTTCAGGGTTCAGGAAAAACAACCACCGTTGCAAAATTAGCCAAATGGTTACAAGAACATCAAAAGAAATCTGTGTCAGTGGTCAGCGCAGATATTTATCGCCCTGCAGCCATTGAACAGTTAAAAGTGTTAGCAACTGAAGTGGGTGTTAATTTTTTTGAAAGCCATACAGGACAAACACCCGTTCAAATTGTAGAAGCAGCCATTTTACACGCTAAAAAACAACAAATGGATGTTCTCATTATCGATACCGCTGGTCGGCTGCATGTTGATAATGCCATGATGGATGAAATTAAAGCGATACATCGTGCTGCAAACCCTGCAGAAGTGTTGTTTGTTGTCGACAGTATGACTGGACAAGATGCGGTCAATACCGCAAAGGCCTTTGGAGCAGCCTTGCCTTTAACTGGTATTGTTTTAACAAAAACAGATGGCGATGCGAGGGGTGGCGCTGCATTATCTATTCGAACCATTACTGGTAAACCCATAAAGTTTATTGGGGTTGGTGAAAAAGTAGATGCCCTAGAGCCTTTCCATCCAGAAAGAGCAGCTTCACGCATTTTGGGGATGGGTGATGTCTTATCTTTAATTGAAGAAGTTGAACGCAAAGTTGATAAAGAAAAAGCAGAAAAACTCGCCAAAAAAATCCAGAAAGGACAAGGGTTTGATTTAAATGATTTGCGAGATCAAATGAAACAAATGCTTAATATGGGGGGTATGGCCAATTTAATGGATAAATTGCCGGGTATGGGGGCAGTACCGCAAGCGGTTAAGGCCAAAGTAAACGATAAAGAAATCATTCGGTCAGTCGCCATTTTAGATTCTATGACCGATCATGAACGGCGTTTTCCAATGTCTATTGCAAATTCAGGCTCTCGTAAGCGGCGCGTTGCCTTAGGATCGGGCACTAATATTCAGCTGATTAATCGAGTATTAAAACAACACGAACAGATGCAAAAAATGATGAAAAAAATATCCGCCAAAGGTGGTATGGCGCGAATGATGAATGCCTTAAAGGGGCGATTACCACCCGGCGTAATGCCGCCCCATTAAAATGGTGCTTCTTCACTAGGTTATTCTCCCTATTCTTTAACCCCTTAAACTATGAGAGCCTAAAGCTTAAAAATTAGGTATTGGGGTGACAACGCGATGGCTGAGGCAGCAGAAACAAAAACCATTTTGGAACTGGAAAAAATTCAAGCGTTATTTTCTACAGGCCATGTTAGTCACTCGGAAGACGATTGTAGGGACCCTCATAATGAAAGGAAACCTATCTTAACAAAATTTGAACAAACTGTAGCCCCTACACTTTATCAACAACAACAGCGAGCACGAAGAGATGGCATTAGAGAGCTGGTTGATAATTTGAGAACAGAAGAATTGTTAGAATATGTAAAATCGTTGTGTCTCGCTAGAAAACAATATTATCTGCAACGGGTTGAATTATTTACAGACGGCAGCAATCAGGACATCCATGACTATTATAGTAACATTTTGAAAGTCCAATGTTCTAACGATCTGGAATCGGTTCGAACACAAAATAGCAACATGGCGCGTACTCAAGTAGAGATGTACGACAAAGGAATGCAAATTCTTTTAGGTGAGACTCAAGAATCTATTGATAATGCGTATTTATATTTTCAGTATCATGCTTTAGATATTGAAAATGTTTATGCAAATGTTTCAGATAAGAAAAGATTATCTTATGAATTTCGAAAAAAATGTACAGAGCGCAACGCGACGCAGGAAATCTTAACGTTATTAGAAAACAGTGTAAGCCCTGTTTTGAAGGATTTTAAAAATATTTATAAACTAATAGTGGATAGGTTGCCTGAAACAGCCGATGAAGATGAAAATGTTCAGATTAAGCTTTGGCTTAGTTGGGATAAGGTAAACAAAGATTACGATAATACACTAGAACACTGTCAAACAACTTTAAGAAAAATAATCGAAATGGCTTATGACAGCGAGACCCTCCCCCAAGGGTTCAAAGAGTATACTGCAAAAGTTTATAATGGAATAATGGATAAAACAAAAGCGTTACTTGGGCAATTCCGTATGCTTGATAAAAAAGATCTTGGAAAAACACCTGAAAGTGCTTTGGCGTATCTATTTGAAGCCAAAGCCTATTTTCAAGCGGTAACCGAATCAAAAGCAGAGGCGATAAAGCTTACGCTGGAAATGCAGAAAACGTTTTTGAAAGTGAATAAAATAGAAAAACAGGTAACGCAATTAGAAGCTTTGATTGAAAATAGAAAGCAAGAGGATTCTAAAAAAATAACCGAGTGGTTACAAAAGCTTCCAAAAGAATACGTAACGCTTAAAAAATCTCTGTTGGAATATGAAAATACATTGAATGAACAATCGAGTATTATCAGTGCCAATCTTAAGAAACTGTACGAGAGTATTGAAGGTGAAAACCTTGATACCATCGTGCAAAATATAGAAGAGCATTCAGAATTTCTTAATAATTTTCTTACAGAAAAACAAATGGAGCTGGAATATTTAGAACGTCTGGTTGAAGGGCATCTTGCAAAATTACAAGCGCAACAATCTGCCGCCGCGTTTCAATATGCAGAAAGCAGCGCTCAGTTGGTAGCAGAACACCAAGCGATGCATCAGGAAAGATTAAGAAAACACCAAGAAAACAAAGAAAAAGAAAAACAATTAAAATTACAAAAAAAAGCAGAGGATGCTAAGGCAGCTAAAGAAATGCTCGCTCTGAAGAAAGCCCAGAAAATGGAACTACGGGCAGAGGCACTTAGGGCAGCACAATCGGCTGGCACTATTAACTTGGAAGATATTAAACTTTCTCCTACACTGGCGAATACGCTTTGTGAACTCTTTCGCAAACCGGTTCCGCATTATGAGATTGCCTATAAAGATATTGTGGGTCTTGTTGAAGCGGTTGGCGGTAAAGTGATTGCGCCGGGACGTGGTGGCTCTCACAGAACAATTATATTAAATAGGGTTTTTGGTATTATCGATGTTGATGCGGATGAGGCTGCACTGGATGAAGAATGCGAATCCATTCGAACACAAGGCGCATCTTCGGCTGGCGGGATGGCCAAACCCCATGGTAAAAGCCATAATAAAGGCATGGTGTCTCGGGTTTCAGTCAAACAAATTTGTGCCACTTTTGCAAGGGCATGTATAACCCCTATTACATTAAAGTTAGAAAAGAAAGCAACCATGGGCAATTCGTAGTGCAATTTGGGTTAGGTACTAGCCGTGTCCGTCTTATCCAAAATATATTGAATAACATATATTTTATAGTTTGAGCATTAATTTAATAAAATATAATTTATATTTTGTATTTTTTGAAATTTATGATAAAGTATACTTTATATATTAGTGTATTTTTTGAGGATTATAAAATATATTTATGGCACAATCACTCTGGGGCAGGGTTTATTATAAGGATATTTATACAGGACTCCTTCAACAGGAGCCCAATGGCCGCTGTTTATTTACCTACGATCCTATATACCTAAGCTCGGAAAGCCCACAACCTATTTCTTTTTTGCTCCCATTGCGCCAAGAGCCATATATTTGCGAAGACGGCCTGCATCCGTTTTTCGATAATTTGGTGTCGGAAGGATTATTACAAGGTGCGCAAGCTCGAGCACTGGGTATTAGCCCTAGAAACCATTTTGCGTTACTTTTGGGGTTTGGATACGATCTGGCGGGCGCGGTTTCTATTATTGATCCCGAGCCTCGCCCTCATGTCAAGATTGGTTCTATTGATGAGGTAACGGATGCGTCTTTACTAAATCGAGCCTCTCTGTCTGGGGTGCAACAAAAATTATTGGTCATCAAAGAGGGGCGCAATTATAGGCCCACCAGAGCAAACGAATTGAGTACACATATTGCCAAATTTCCATCCGGTCATTTGCCAGATATTGTGGAATTAGAATATTTAACAACCCTTGGCATTAGCAAACTGCTTCCAGAGGATTCTGTTGTAGAACTTGAAATTTCTTCTATAGCTTCAATCCGCAGACCCGCATTAATTGTCAAACGTTTTGATAGAACCGCTTCGGGCAAGAGAATTCATTTTGAAGAGTTTAATCAACTGTTGGGGAATTTACCAGAAGCCAAATATGAAGGATCATACGAAGAAATGGGACGTTTCATTTGTACAAAGCCAAGTTGTCTTCCTGTGGAAGCAGATAAGCTTTACAAACGAATACTGGCGTGCCTTTTGATCGGGAACACGGATGCGCATTTTAAAAATTTTGCTATGTTCCATACTCGAGACGGTTTACGATTAACACCCGCATACGATCTTGTCGCCGCTGCACGATATGATATATATCATACGATTGCTCTAAAAATTGACGGTGTCCGCGATTTAAGTATCGGTTTGCTTAAATCTAAACACTTGGTTGGAATGGGCAGTCATTTCGGCTTAAGCGAAAACGCAATACAGGATACCGTCACTGAAATCGGCAAAAGGCTTCCTGTTGCACAGACAGCGATTTCTGAAAGCGACGTCGGTACAAAATTTTTAAGGGATAAACTGGTTGATATCATGGAGAAAAGATGGAAAGGCAGTTTCAGCTCAATTGGATCGCTATTGTCGAAGAGGCAAAGCAAAGGCGCAAAAGACAAAAATTGACCCAACAGCGTTTAGCAATACTTGCAAAAGTGAGCGCGCCCACAATTTCTCGTTTTGAAAGCGGGGAAAAAGATATTCAACTATCTTCTATATTGAATATATTGGGTGTATTAGGAATGGTAGATCAACGCAATTTGTTATTTTCCGAACCTCAAAAGGCTTACTATGATCCTGATCGTGAAGTCATTATCTTTTGGGGTCACGAATTAACGAACAATAAAAAAATTCAGTGTATTATCACTAGAGAAGCGCTGGATGATCACTATAAAAGTACCAATCACGATCCAGTCAAGATATTTCAGGATAATCGCGCAGCGATTGAGCACGAAGCTCGCCGAAAATACTTGGAAAATCGATTAGAAACTGACAATAGCATCCAAATCAAAACAACAGATCTTTAATTAATTTATAATTATAACTCATATTATTTTCCGATTATTTGTAATAAATTGTATTTTTTTTGAATAACTTGTGGTATTTTACCATCCACATAAGGTATGCCCAGTAATTTGGGGTCCCTGTGCATAAAAGCGGGTTACACATGTTTTATTTATACGTAACCCTATAGATGTGTAAGCCTATTGACAGCAGGTCTGCACGGTTGTAAGATCCCGCTTCCTGAACGAAGGAAGCAGATTGGGGTCGGCTTTTTTTTACGTCAGTATTTTAGTGGAGCAGTCAGTTTTTATGGCAACAGTTAATCAATTGGTTCGCAAAGGGCGAAAACTCATTCGCACGAGAACGAAAGCCCCAAAATTACAAGGGTGTCCACAGCGCCGGGGTGTTTGCGCAAGGGTATATACCCAGACTCCCAAAAAACCAAATTCTGCATTACGTAAGGTTTGCCGTGTTCGGTTAACAAATGGTTTCGAAGTCACCGCTTATATTGGTGGTGAAGGTCATAACTTACAAGAACACTCCGTTGTGTTAATTCGGGGCGGTCGAGTAAAAGATCTTCCAGGTGTTTTCTATAAAGTGGTTCGCGGACACTTAGATACCGCAGGTGTTAAAGATCGTAAACAAGGTCGCTCTAAGTATGGTGCTAAACGCGCTAAAAATTAGGGCTAGGCTAATCAGTTTATATTGTAGGGTAGTGTAAAGATGCCAAGAAGAAGAGTTATTGAGAAACGCGCCATTATTGCAGATCCCGTTTACGGGAGCACGTTGTTGGCGAAGTTTATTAATCACATTATGACAGGTGGTAATAAATCTGTTGCCGAAAAAGTTGTTTATGGCGCACTAGATGTAATTCATGCTCGCCTAAAACGAGATCCGCTCTCTGTTTTAGAAAAGGCATTACAGCATATTCGACCGATGGTTGAAGTAAAATCTCGGCGGGTTGGTGGTGCGACTTATCAAGTGCCTGTTGAGGTAAATGCCGATCGCGCAATGGCATTGGCAATGCGCTGGTTAGTCCATTTCTCAAGAGAAAGGGGCGAAAAAGGCATGATACTAAAATTGGCGGGCGAAGTGATGGACGCCGCGGATGAAGAGGGTGGCAGCGGAGGCAAGGGCGGCGCTGTTAAGAAGCGTGAAGACACGCATCGGATGGCAGAAGCCAATAAAGCATTTTCACATTATCGTTGGTAGTATTGAGGATTTAAGGCCGTGGCACGTACAACACCCATTGAACAATATCGGAATATCGGCATTATTGCGCACATTGATGCGGGTAAAACAACGACAACTGAACGAATCCTTTATTACACTGGCGCTTCTCACAAGATTGGTGAAGTACACGACGGGGCAGCGGTAACCGATTGGATGGTACAAGAACGTGAACGCGGTATTACGATTACCTCTGCTGCAATTACCTGTTATTGGAAAGGGATGGCCGCTCAATATCCCCAACATCGAGTTAATATTATTGATACCCCCGGTCACGTAGATTTTACCATTGAAGTAGAGCGGTCGTTACGCGTACTCGATGGCGCCTGTGTTGTATTTTCTGCGGTTGATGGTGTTGAACCTCAATCAGAAACGGTTTGGCGTCAAGCGAATAAATATGGTGTTCCTCGAATTGCATTCGTTAACAAAATGGACCGAACGGGCGCAGATCTGTTCCGAGTCGTAGAACAAATTAAAACACGCTTGGGCGCAAATCCCGTTGTCATTCAAGTGCCCATTGGCGCGGAAGATCATTTCGAAGGTGTTATAGATTTGGTACGTATGAAAGGGATTTACTGGGATGATAAAACCCAAGGGATGACTTTTGAATTGCGTGATATTTCACCAGATATGCAAGAATTATGTAATCATTGGCGTGAAAAATTACTAGAAGCCGCTGCAGAATCTTCTGAAGAACTCATGGATAAATATTTAAGCGGTCATGCGCTAACAGAAGAAGAAATTCGTTCAAGTCTTCGAGTACGCACCTTAAAATCAGAAATTGTACCGGTCCTTTGTGGTTCTGCTTTTAAGAACAAAGGTGTTCAGGCCATGTTGGACGCTGTTATTGACTATTTACCAGCGCCGATAGATGTGCCGCCTATTCAAGGGACATTGCACGATAAAGAAGGTACCGTTGGACATCGTGCACCGTCCGATGACGAGCCATTTTCAGCGTTGGCATTCAAAGTAATGACCGATCCCTTTGTAGGAACACTCACGTTCTTTCGCGTGTATTCCGGTGTTTTAAAATCTGGGGATTCCGTTATTAATGCCGTTAAAGATAAACGCGAACGCATTGGCCGTATTTTGTTAATGCATGCTAACGATCGAGAAGAAATTAAAGAAGTAAGAGCTGGTGACATTGCCGCAGCAGTGGGCTTAAAAGGGACTACCACTGGGGATACTTTATGTAATGAAGATAAACCCATTACCCTAATAAAAATGGATTTCCCAGAACCTGTTATATCCGTAGCAGTAGAACCTAAAACGAAAGCAGACCAAGAAAAAATGGGTGTTGCCTTAGGTAAATTGGCTCAAGAAGATCCCTCTTTCCGAGTTCGTACAGACGAAGAAACAGGACAAACCATTATTGCTGGTATGGGCGAGCTACACCTGGATATTATCGTTGATCGGATGCGTCGAGAATTTAAGGTCGAAGCAAATATTGGTAAACCACAGGTTTCTTACCGAGAAACAATTCGTAAGTCTGTAGAACAAGAAGGCAAATATATTCGCCAAACTGGTGGTCGTGGTCAATACGGTCATGTCTGGTTAAAAATTGAACCCGGTGAACCCACCTCAGGCATAAAATTTGAAAATGCAATTGTGGGCGGTACGGTTCCTAAAGAATATATTCCCGCTATCGAAAAGGGCGTTCGCGAACAAGCAGAAAATGGTGCCATCGCAGGTTACCCAGTGGTTGACGTTAAAGTGACATTATTCGATGGTTCTTATCATGATGTCGATTCTAGTGAAATGGCCTTTAAAATTGCAGGTTCTCAGTGTTTTAAAGCGGGCGCTGTCAAAGCAAGTCCCGTTTTACTAGAACCAATCATGAAAGTAGAAGTCGTGACGCCAGAAGAATATATGGGCGATGTGGTTGGCGATTTAAATCGACGACGAGGTGTCATTTTAGGAATGGATGAAAATGTATCGGGCAAGCATATTAGTGCAGAAGTGCCATTGTCCGAAATGTTTGGATACGCAACAGATGTAAGATCAATGTCACAAGGGCG
>Ga0207035_1181_pt1 | contig 13751 bp, 12 predicted proteins | sample Alteio_BWMinCont_77_FD_153272 | JGI IMG/M metagenome (GOLD analysis project Ga0207035, IMG submission 153272) | Enriched cells from forest soil in Barre Woods Harvard Forest LTER site, Petersham, Massachusetts, United States -... | ecosystem: Environmental > Terrestrial > Soil > Temperate forest >... | reverse complement strand
ACTTGCAGCTTGTGGAGCTTTCCATCCCTGGTGTATCGTCCATGCTCTTACTTCCTGCACACCGGCTGTGAAATAGGTAGAGAGATTTAATAATTTATAAGCAGAATGAATCAATCTATCCAATGCAGGCTCTGTCATTTTATATTCTTCCATGAACATTTGTTTGTCTTCAGGATTTTCAAATTCTGCAATCTGTGCTTCAATAGCATTCGTCATTACAATAACCTGTGCTCCTTCATTCTTAACAGCTTCAATCAATGCTTGTGAATATTTATTGCCGGTATGCATCGATGCTTCATCAACATTGGCAACATATAAGATAGGTTTATCCGTTAGTAAGAATAAATCAGCAACAGCAGCTTTTTCTTCTTTTGTCAAACCTAATGAAAGAATACTTTTTCCTTTATTCAATTGTTCTTTGCAACGAACCAATACATCATATTCATGTTTTAGTTTTGGGTCGGACTTCAATAGTTTTTCTGTACGGGAAAGTTTTTTCTCTACGCTTTCCATATCCTTCAACTGCAATTCTGTTTCAATTATTTCTTTATCGCTGATAGGATTGATAGGGCCTTCATCTCTTAAAATATTCTCATCTTCAAAACAACGTATCACATGAATGATAGCATCCACTTCACGAATGTTTGCTAAAAATTTATTTCCCAATCCTTCGCCTTTACTGGCGCCTCTTACCAAACCGGCAATATCTACAATTTCAATTTGTGTGGGAACAATGCGGTCAGGTATTACCAGTTCAGCTAATTTATTCAATCTCGGGTCGGGAACATTTACCAACCCTATATTGGGTTCGATGGTGCAAAAACGATAATTGCTTGCCTGTGCCTTTGCACTGTTGCTGACTGCATTGAACAATGTTGATTTGCCTACGTTTGGTAATCCTACTATGCCTGCCTGTAATGCCATTCTTTTTTATTTTGGCTGCAAAGGTAAGGGTTGAGAAGGAATGAGGAAATGAGAAAGAAAAAAGGGGAGTATTAAATTTTTTATTTAGGTTTCCATATTTGAATTAAGGTTTTATGCTTATTTTCTTGTGTAGTTTGATTGCCTGTAATTTTTAATTCAGAATTTTTTGGGAATTTAATAGTATAAATAAAATACTCTTCTTCAATATTGATATATTTCTTATTAATAGGTTTTACAGAATCCATTAATTGTTCAATAAAGAGGTCTGTTGAACTATTAGGAGGTTTGGATATAAGAAAAGCTATTTGCCACTGACTACTATCATTTTTATCTTCTTTGGAAATTACTGAATCTAAAAAGAATATTCTATGAGAATGAAAGCTATCCTTTTCATAGTCATCTGCTATAATGCCATCGCCATTAAAGTCTAAAAAATTATAAAAATTGCATTTGCCTAAACTATCATAAAAATAAGAATTGCCTACTTGTTTGTCATTAAGAAAAAAAGCACTTTCTGTAATTTTATTATTCTTATAAGAAGTGGTAATTCCATTCAACTTATCCATTTTATAATAACGAATTTGGTCTGTGTCTCCATTACTCATAAAGGATACATATCTACCATATAATAGACCCATGCTATCATACTGCTCAATCGTTGATATATTTCCCAAAGAATCAAATGTTGTTAAAGTTCCAACTGGTGTATCATTAAAATAATATCCTTTTGATTGTATTATTTTAGAGTTGGGAAAATACTTTACTACCTCAGGTAGGTGATTGCTATTACATGATATAATTGATAAGATATTAACTATTAAAAATAATTTTTTATAACAAAAAATTCTATTTGTTATTTTCTTTGACATCTGTAAATTTAATTATCTTCTATTGCTTTAATCTTTTTAATAAGTCCTGCTTACTAAGGCATGACAAACTTTTAAGTTGTAATATACAAAAAAGTCTTTTTTACTTAGCTTATCTATTTTCAATTAAAAGTTTATCTTCAAACCTGCAAAACTAACTTATGGCTTTAAGCAAAATATGGAGTGCATTTATCATCGTAGCAATTGTAGCGGCAGGGTTCACTTGCCTATTCTCTAATAATAATAAAGATATCTTCAGCAGGATGGTGGTTGGTAAGACAGGCGATACTACTCATGCAAAGTTTATTGATAGCATTGCATTACCTCTTGCAGCAGCAAAAGCATTAAGCAGTAATAAAGATTATAAAGACGGCGATACAAAATATGTAAAGACAACCGATAATAAATTCATCACTTATAAAGAACAAAGCGCCGATGGTATTATTGCCACCTGTACATCTGCTGTTAATATATGTATCGGGTTAATTGGCATCATGGCACTCTTCATGGGTTTTATGAGTATTGCCGAACAGGCAGGAGGGATAAGGTTCTTATCAAGAATCATTCAACCATTCTTCTCTAAACTTTTTCCCGAAGTACCAAAAGACCATCCTGCATTCGGACACATGATGCTAAACTTTTCTGCCAACTTATTAGGATTGGATAATGCAGCAACACCATTCGGAATAAAAGCAATGCAAAGTTTGCAGGAAATAAATCCTGACAAATCAAGAGCATCCAATGCACAGATAATGTTCTTATGCTTGCATGCATCAGGGTTAACATTAATACCTGTCAGCATCATTGCATTAAGAGCAAAACAAAATGCATTGAATCCAACCGATATTTTCATCCCCTGCATGATAGCAACCTTTGTTGCCACTATCATGGCAATGCTCATTGTTTCATACAAACAAAAGATAAATGTATTTCAACCCGTAATATTATTGTGGGTGCTCGGCATATCATCATTAATAGCATTGTTGGTACTATATGTAACACATTTAAATAAAGATGCAGTAGATGTTTTCTCCGGTACATTAAGCAATGGAATTATCCTGTTGATATTTTTATTGATAGTGATAGGAGGGTTGTATAAAAAGATAAGTGTCTACGATGCATTTATAGATGGAGCCAAAGGAGGTTTTGAAACAGCCATACGCATCATTCCTTATTTGGTGGGCATGTTGGTTGCTATTAGTATGTTGCGTACAAGCGGAGTGTTTGATATTATCCTGAATGGAATGCAACAACTATTTGCAGCAATGGGTTTTGATACACGCTTTGTAAAAGGCTTGCCCACTGCATTAATAAAACCACTCAGCGGAAGCGGCGCAAGGGGCATGTTGGTAGATACCATGAAAACTTACGGAGCCGATTCGTTTGCAGGAAAGCTGAGCAGCATTTTTACCGGCACTTCCGATACTACTTTTTATGTGATAGCTGTTTACTTCGGCGCTGTTTCTATTAAGAACACCCGTTATTCCATTGCAGCCATGTTGCTTGCCGACTTGGTAGGCATTATCACTTCTATCTTATTGGCGTATTTGTTTTTTGCAAATGCTGTGTAGATTATCTGAATCACGGATTATACGGATTGCACCGATTTCACGGAATAAGAGAAATGCTAATCTGTGAAATCCTTTAATCGTTTAAATCTGTGGTTCAGATAAAAGCATCGTTGTGTCACTCACTTGTACTTTAATATCTTTATTGAGCTTTTCTATAATTTACTAATTATAGATATTAGTTTTATGCAAGCAACAAGTTGTTGTTAAATTGTATCTTATTATTAAATCAAAACTTACAAACATGAAAAAACTTTTACTTGGAGCAATTATATTACTCCTATTTGCCACCTCAATTTCGTTAGTAGAAATAAGTTGCCAAAAAATACACGCACAAGTTAATAGACCATTATCTCCAAGCCCTACAGGAACTATTTTGCTTGAAAAATATACAATTAGTCAAATAATTCCAAAAACAATTACAACAACTGATTCTATTACGAATGTTACTACAACTACAACAATTTATGATACTCTTTACAGTGGATTAAATCTATTTGTTAGTAATATAGACGGAAGTAATGTTAGGCAAATTCCTATTCCATCTGCTTATAGTATAGTAAGTAATTATGCTCGTCTTACCAGTAATGCAGATAGTGTTGTTTTTGAAGTATATGGAACTGGATATGCAACAGGTATATATACATGCGCACTTGATGGAACTGGATTAACAGAAGTAGTAGTACCCAACGGAACTGGTACTCTAGGAAGAACAATTCTTTGTGATGTCAAATAGTTTATTAATTACCTCCAATAGGCACAGGACTCTGTCCTGTGTCTATGCGTTATTGAATCACCAAAGTAAAGTGTATTGCAATAATAAGAGATGCAAAACATCAGTAACAAATTAGCAAAGGACAAAGTCATGTGCATATTGGGATAAGTCACCTGACTTTTCACAAGAACCACCCTGCTTCAGCCCGAAGTCATACGGATTCAGCTTAAAGTCAGCTTGCCAAACTGTAGCATTCCCCTCAATTATACCTCTTTCATCTGACTTTGGCTTAAACCCACCTGACTCTGAACCAAAGTCACCTGACTTCGGCTCAATGTCAGCTGACTCAGACCTTTTCCAGCTGACTTTCTCGTAAAGTCAGCTGGCTTTGCCTCAAACCCACCTGACTCAACCTCAATCCAGCTGACTTTTTCCTTAAGTCACCTGACTCTGGAGTAAATCTACCTGACTTTAACCCAAAGTCACCTGACTCGGCTTTTTATCTCTAAAAATTAAAAAGGGGTCTGACACTTTTAAAGTGTCAGACCCCTTTTAGGCGTAAAGTTTATATTAATTAACCTTCGTTAAAGTAAATTTTCCGGAACCGGCAATAGTTATATTAGTATATGTTCCAGTTAGTGTTCCGGCACTTTTATCCAGAATTGCAGTAGATGTTTGTATATCGCCGACATAAGATATGGCACCAACACCATAAATATTTTTATACGTTGCACTTAAAGTATCTCCTGATAATTGCCAGGTGCCGATATTAAAATATTGGGAATTAGGGTCGTTGTTTGCCTGGGTTACATTAATTATATTTCCATTAGGCTCAACAGCAAAACTAAAGAACTGTGGAGGGTTAGAGTATCCATCACCAGTATAAGTTCCCACCCAAAGGCCGGTTATTGAATCGGTGGTACAGTTGTTTATATAAACAGTATCTGTTTTAGTTATAGTTTGAGAATTAGCTTTTGTGCAACTACTCATTTGTATCATTGTAATTGCTAAAGCAAAAACTGTAAGAATAACAGTACCCATTAAAAGCTTCTTCATATTTTATTATTTAGGATTCAAATATATGCAATTACTTTCTTTACAGTTACAAAAAGGGCTGCATTAGCAGTAGCAGCCCCCATGTAAACATACTTATATCAAAATCCCCATTTCGATACAAACTAAAGATACCGGATATAATAAAAACGTTGGCTTACGCATAAAAAAAGAGGGCTGTGGAAACAGTCCTCGGATAATACATAAATAAACAAATAATAAACTTATACAATTCTTTCGTTTGTACTGAATTAATTTACAGATAAAAACGAGCCTAATTTTTTATATCCCAAATTTAAAATATTATTAGAAAAAATAAAAAATAAAAGAGGTACCATTTAATAAAAAGGAGGGAGTGTTATGCCTACTGGAGGATCGTGTCAGCACGGGTGATTATGTTGTTACTATTGCTGCAGGCCGCAACACAACAATACTGAATAAAGAAATATAGCTGGTAACAAAAAATAAATGCAGGCCGTAAAGCCTGCATCGTTATTTATATTACTGTTATAAAATTAAATATCTGTTGCTTCGCCATAAGCTACTGCGGTTGCTTCTTTCACGGCTTCGCTCATGGTTGGGTGGGGATGAATGGCATTTAATATTTCGTGTGCAGTGGTTTCTAATTTGCGGGCTACTACTGCTTCGGCAATAAGGTCTGTTACTGCAGCACCTATCATGTGACAACCTAAGAACTCGCCATACTTGGCATCGTAAATAACTTTTACAAAACCTTCAGTAGCTCCGGATGCAGCGGCTTTACCACTTGCTATGAAAGGAAACTTGCCAACTTTAATTTCGTAACCGGCATCCTTAGCTGCTTTTTCGGTATAACCAACACTGGCAATTTCGGGACTGCAATAGGTACAACCGGGCACATTGTTATAATCAATTGGGTCGATATGTTGCCCACTTAAATGTTCTGCTGCATTGATGCCTTCTCTTGTAGCAACGTGTGCAAGCGCTTGTCCGGGTGTGCAATCACCGATTGCATAAATGCCGGGTACATTTGTTTGCTGATTTACATCTACAATTATTTTTCCTTTATCTGTTTTAATGCCCAATGCTTCAAGCCCTACGTTTTCAATATTAGCAACTACACCTACGGCGCTTAATAAAATATCTGCTTCCAAAGTAACTTCACCTGTTGGTGTTTTTACTTTTGCTTTTACGCCGGCGCCACTTGTATCTACACTTATCACTTCGCTGCTGGTCATTATTTCGATACCTTGTTTTTTAAATTGCTTTTCTAATTCTTTGCTTATCTCTTCATCTTCCACCGGAACAACACGTGGCATAAACTCAACAATAGTTGTTTTAGTACCAAGGCTGTTATAGAAATATGCAAACTCAGAACCAATAGCACCACTTCCGCAAACTATCATACTCTTTGGTTGTGTTGGCAACACCATTGCTTCACGATAACCAATTATTTTTTTACCATCAATTGGCATGGAAGATAACTGACGTGCTCTTCCGCCTGTTGCTATGATTATGTTCTTTGCTTCTAATACTTGTTTAGTGCCATCGGCTGCAGTTACTTCCAGTTTATCTTTTGCAATTAGTTTACCAGTTCCCATTATCACTTCGATCTTATTCTTCTTCATTAAGAACTGAACACCTTTGCTCATTTTATCGGCTACGCCACGGCTGCGTTTTATTACTCCACCAAAATCAGCAGATGGATTGTTTATAGTAATGCCGTAATCAGTTGCATGTTTTGCATATTCATACACCTGCGCACTTTTTAATAATGCTTTGGTAGGGATACAACCCCAGTTGAGACAAATACCTCCAAGCAATTCTCTTTCTACAATTGCTACTTTTTTACCTAACTGACTTGCCCTGATTGCAGCAGGATAACCGCCCGGGCCGCTGCCCAACACAATTACATCGTATGCCATACTATTTAATATTTAAGATTGATTATTGAATATTTTGAATGCGGTTGCGAAGTTACTTGATTGGAGGTAAATGGCAAAAAGGGGGATTGGGTGTTAGTTTAAATTTGAAAGATCACAGAACTACTATATCAATCCCTGTTAGTTTGTCTTTATAGAATCTAAAATATACTTTCTGAAAGGTAGCATCGCTTTGTTGTTCGCTTGGTTTAAGTTTATTGCCTGCATCACAAGTTGTTCCGCAATTATATAAAAATGAATAATGATAATCAACATCTCCTGTAATGTTTTCATCTGGGTTGCCAAACAATAACAAGACAATATCTACTGGCATTCCAATTAATAAAGAATCCCGTCTAAATGAAAATGAATATTGCCCACGTTTGTTTTTGCAGCCGCTTGTATCTTCTCTCCATACCTTTAATGTGCTATCATTAAGATTATAATACTTGGGTAATTCTTTTCTAAGACAATCTTTATTTTGCCCACAAACAATTGTTGGGATAAACAATAACAGAAATATTGGTAAGTAAATATTCATTCGGCTAATTTAAGAATATCATTAATAGTATAAGTCTTTTCGTTAAATATATAAAAATATTACGAAGCTGCCTTCGCTTTCTCTTCGGCTAAACGATGCTCAGCAATTGTTTTTAATGATTTTATGCTTACGTTTAATTCAAAGCCTACCAACAACATTAATGAATTAATATAGATAAGCGCCATTAAAACAATAACAGCACTTATAGAACCATACAATGCATTGTATTTTCCGAAATTATTTACAAATGTAGAGAAACCATAAGTTGCCAGTAAGGTTAATGAAGCTGCCAGTATGGTTCCGGGAGAAACAAGGCTCCATCTCTTTTTAACTGCGGGTGCAATTTTATAAATAAATGCAATGGAATAATACATTAGTGCAATGATGACAATCCATCTTCCATAAAAAATTGTTTCTCTTAATGAAGCATTTTGTATTCCTATCCATTTTAAAAAAGTACGCTGCATAATTAATAAGATGAGGCAACTAAATACAAGTCCGAATAGTAGCATGGTAAGTTGTATTGCTACCCATCTGTTATGCAGTATATTTCTTTTTTCAAAGCCAATATAATTTTTGTTGAAAGAGCGCATTAAGCCCATCATTCCATTAGAGGCAAACAACAGCGCTAAAAATAAACTGGTAGAGATGAGTTCTATTCTTGGTGATTGAAAAAATGTTTTATTGATAAATGTAATGATGGCATCGTTGTATCCTTTTGCAGGTACCATATCTTTTATTAAAATAGTTAACTGTGTTTTAAGATCAAGCCTTTTAATAAAAGGAAGATTGGGCAATAACGTAAATAAAAACAAAAGAGAAGGAGGGATAGCCATAATGAAATTATAAGAAATAGCCGAGGCCCTTTCGTTAATACTGGCGGTTTTTATCTGTTTATAAAAGAAACGTATCACATCATACAACGGTACACCTTCAAAACCTGGCAAGAACCAGTGCTTGCTTTTTTTGAGGAAAAAAGCAATGGGAGTTTTTGTTATTATGATGCGTTCCAGTTTTATCATATCCTGTTGCACAAGTTAACAATGTCATTTAATATTTAAGCTATCTAAGTAATGCTGGTATCTTTTTGCATTGACCTGATGTTGCCCATATGAATTGGTAAAGATAGAGAGCCCTGATGCATCCGGCTTTGCAACAAAATATAAATAGTTAGTTGTGGGAACATTCAATACAGCATCAATAGTTTTTGCAGATGGAGTACATATCGGTCCGGGTGGTAAGCCTGTAAATCTGTATGTATTATAAGGAGAAGTGGCACATGCATTAATGTGTCCATCATAAATTCTTTTTAAAGCAAAATTGTGCAATGCAAACTTTATTGTTGGGTCGGCTTCCAATTTCATTCCTGCTCTCATGCTACATTTTTTTGATTTTGTTTTCTTCAAAGTATCTGATTGGTATAAGGCTAATAAAGATAAAAACCCTGAAGATGCAGGAAGCGGAATTATTTCACTGTTTCAATCTTTCAACATTTTATCCTTAAAAATGATTTATGATCAAATAGTTTACAACACAATCTATTTAAATAAACTTTATGTTCTAATTCTAATTGTATCAATAATGGTCTTCAATTATTTTAGGTATCAATATTTCGATAATCACAATTATATGCATGAAAAAGAAAGATGGGATGCATTATCGAATGAAAAACAGAAAACAATTCGCCTCTCAATTATTATCTACCTTATTCTTAGTGTTGTTATATTTTGGGGATTTGTTCTTTTTTATGGCATAAAGCGTATGTAACATATTTTAGTAACACCCTAAAACTTCGGTAAGCCTGCGCACAACATTGCATTGGCATTATGGCGGCTGACGGAATATGGGTACCAAGCAGCAACAAGAAATCAGCTATAGTTCCAGCTTGACGTTATAAATTTAGCGACAGAATAAATCATCAACTTTTGTATCTTTATTCAGCAACAGTTCTCGGCTGACGGATCACGGAATTCCGCCACAACGCCAATGCTGAGACGTTGGTGGCAATGCCAAAATAACACTCTATAATTTCATGTCAAATTTTTATACGCAAGACGGCTTCCAGTTTTTCCGAAAAACTTCTAAAGTGTCAGACATTCTAGGAGACAGACTTGTAATTGAAAATAACAAGCTAGCAAAAACTGTTGACTATGTAAACAGAAATAGTGTAAAAACAATCACTATAAATCCTATTTTAAGTACGGTTGACAATTTATCTTTTTTGGAACAAATGCCTTTTGTTGAAGGGCTTTATTTACTCCAGGACAATCTCGACATTTCCGCAATCAACAATTTGAAAAACCTAAGGGTGCTTCATCTAAACAAATTAGACAGTTCAATTGATTTTAGTAATCTTAAAAATTTAGAAGTTTTAGGATGCACTTTTAACAAAGAGTTGAAGAACATCGAACATTGCAGTATGCTTTTTTGGCTGTGGTTAGACAATTTTAAACTGCAAGACCTCACTTCTTTATCGGTGTTAACTAATTTGAAATACTTGAATTTATACAAAACGAGTATCGTAAACCTTGTCGGCGTTGCATCACTTAAAAATCTAACCAATCTAGTTATTGATGGTGCTTCCAAACTTGTTTCACTTCAAGGGTTTGACGACACAAACGATAATTTATTTTCGTTAGATATTTCAAATGCCAAGCATTTAATTTCGTACGAGCAAATAAGCAAATTAAATCATATCAAGAAAGTTCATTGTTATAAAACTGGACCATCCGAAAATTTTGATTTCATAAATAACCTTGACAGTTTAACTGAATTTGTGCATGGTGGTAAGTACATTAAAAAAACTTAGTAGCAAATGTGGCTCCGACGGCACATGCCACCAACATTGGTTTGGCGATTTGCTAATATCAACTGACTACAAGAAATAAATTTTTAAAAATAAAAACGGGGAAGCAGAAAACCGAATAGAGTAAGCATAAAGAACAACAATGACAAAATGAGAATGCTCAAAATCATAACACTAATTTTAATCACCTTGACAATCTCAAGCTGCAAGACAATCATTGCTCAAACAATTACGGACAACGAAACCAAACAGGACAGCACAAGCGGTTATGCTTCGGTGAACGGACTGAAAATGTATTACGAAATTCACGGAACAGGTTCGCCTCTTGTTTTAATTCATGGTGGAGGTTCTACTATCCAAACATCATTTGGACGAGTGCTACATTCCTTTGCAAAAACTCATAAAGTAATTGCAGTTGAGTTGCAAGCCCACGGACGGACTAATGACAGAAATGCCCCTGAAAGTTTTGAGCAAGATGCTGATGATGTTGCTGCATTGCTGAAATATCTTAATATAGACAAAGCTGACATCTTTGGTTTTAGCAATGGAGCTAGCACAACACTTCAGTTGGCAATCCGACACCCTCAACAAGTAAATAAAATTATTGTGGCATCCACATTTTATAAAAAAGACGGTGCTCAACCTTGGTTTTGGGGCTACATGGATAAAGCAACATTTGAAGGAATGCCTCAACCGTTGAAAGATGCTTTTCTAAAAGAAAATCCAGACACAGTTGCTCTCCACAAAATGTGTGAAAGAGATATTACAAGGATGCAATCTTTTAAAGATATTTCAGAAGAACTTATGAAGACAATCAAAGCACCTGCATTTATCATAATTGGCAATGCAGATGTTGTGCGACCAGAACATGCAGTTGAAATGTATCGTTTACTACCTCATGCAAAACTTGCAATACTTCCAGGTGGACACGGAGAATATATCGGAGAAATAACAACGCCACAGGACAGCACTTTAATTGCAGAGACTGTTTTAATGATAAATAAATTCCTAAACGAACCTATAACCAAAGCGAATTAACAACTTTGAACAAACATCTTCACAGTAATGTCTTCACCTTGGAACGTTATGTACATTATAAAAGAGGATAGCTATATTTCTTATCTTCAACTTTAGTAATTTTATTCAGCATTGGTTGTCGGCTGATGTTTTTCAATCCCTATGCCTTAGTTCCTGTCCCCAGGTAACTATATACCTGTTAGACCACGCCTGTTATTAGTAAGTTGGCTTACATCTACTTAAAGTAAAATATTAATAAGAATTATGGATTTGCTGTTACTGCGAAAGTCCCTCCGCAAACATCTGGAGATATAGTTGCAGTTTGGGTTTGTAGATCGTCAGGGTCATAACTTGAGATAAAATAAGAACCTCCTACCAAAGCATATTGAGTTATGGTTGCATTTACCCCCGCATTTATGGAACCTAAAAGAACACCGTTTAAAGTAACGTTTATTGGGAACACAGAATTGGTATTTTTAACAGTTATTGCTTCTGTACTTTCAATTACGGCGATAGAGGCATTATTAATATTTGCAAATAATGCTGTAGTAGTTGATATACTATCATTGACACTATTTTGACAGCCGTCATTTGCAACCCAATAATATGTTGTAGTAGCATTAAGGTTTTTAAATGTAACTTCTCCATTTGAATTTGTTATACCTGAAGCTACATAAGTATTAGCTCCGTTATAAACCGCATTATCCCAATCAGCTTTAGAAACGAATAGATAAACGGTTGCTCCTTGAACATAACCGGATATGTTGGAAACACTTATTTGTAAATTTGTTGGTGGTGGAGTCGTATCACTTTTAGTACAACTATAAAATACAATAACGATCAATATTAAAGGAAGCAGTTTTTTCATTTTGGTAAATTTGATGCAAGGATACAGTTATTTCATCCATTCTACTGAAATAAGCAAAACAAAATAAAAAGAGAAATATTTAGTAAATTAGAGTAATGGATCACTTAAATAGCGTTGACAATAACCAAAAGGATTTTGCTTCTTCCACCTTGGTTGGTTTTTTGATGTTTTTTAAATTCCACCACAAACGCCAATACGCAACGTTGGTAGCAAGCATAGTGAACACCCTATAAATATTTAAAATTAGAAAAATGAAAAATATATTCAAGAAAAACGGAGCTGCATTCTTTTTATCAATGGGCTTGGTCTTGCTTAATTGCAACTGTACCAATTTGGACAAAGGTGAATCTCCCCAACAAATGGTTAAAGATTATTATGCGGCATATGAGAAAAAAGATTGGAGCCTGATGGAGCCCATTCTCGCTGAGGGATTTACTTTCACCAGCCCGGCTGGCGATGATCATATTAATTTAGATCTATACAAGGAAAGATGCTGGCCAAATGCCAATAAAACCAAAAAGTTTGACCTGGAAAAGATTATTATTGATGGAGATGAGGCCTATGTAACTTACAATGGCTGGACTACAGACGGCAAATTATTCCGGAACACTGAGCTTTTTAAATTTAAAGACGGGAAAATAATCTCAAATGAATGTTTTTTTGGGACTGGTGTAAGTTTCCCTAATAATACTAATACATCGAAATAAAGTAGATCCCTTTACTTCAGGACAGAAAATATCCAGTTATATCGGGAACGCACAAACGCCAATGTGGAAACGTTAGCGGTTATTACTAGACACTTCAACGGTCTAAGGACAAGCAACTAAATTGTTATTACAAATTAAGAGACAGAATAATTAGAAATGGAATTCAGTCCCAACAACACTGTAATTAAACTCTGTATTCAAGGTATGGACTTGGAAGGAAAAGGCAAACCTGAAGAGGCAAGCAGACTATTTCTTCAAGCCTGGAACGAATCGACAAACGACTTTGAAAAATTTACTGCTGCTCATTATGTGGCCCGACATCAAAAAAATGTTTCCGACAAATTAAAATGGCACAAAACGGCTTTGCAATTTGCATTAACAATAAATAACGACACTGTTAAGGGAGCTTTTCCTTCTCTATATTTAAACATTGCCAAATGCTATGAGGACTTAAGCGACCTTGACAACGCAAAAAAGAATTATGAATTAGCAATTTCGTTCACGGACAAACTGTCTGACAACGGTCCCTTTTACCACGGGACGAAAGCAGATTTGCAGGTCGGCGATTTGCTGACAGCAGGGGCCAGATCTAATTACAATCCAGAAGTTATAATGAATCACATTTATTTCACAGCCTTGGTTAATGGGGCGGGACTTGCTGCTGCATTAGCTAAAGGTGATGGACGTGAACGTGTTTATATAGTTGAACCGACAGGGAACTTTGAAAATGACCCTAACGTTACAGACAAAAAATTTCCGGGCAATCCTACACGTTCATATCGCAC
>Ga0207035_1106_pt1 | contig 13753 bp, 9 predicted proteins | sample Alteio_BWMinCont_77_FD_153272 | JGI IMG/M metagenome (GOLD analysis project Ga0207035, IMG submission 153272) | Enriched cells from forest soil in Barre Woods Harvard Forest LTER site, Petersham, Massachusetts, United States -... | ecosystem: Environmental > Terrestrial > Soil > Temperate forest >... | reverse complement strand
GTCTCGAACGATACGCTTCATGCGCTCCGGGCCTATGCCGCCAAGCCCACCACATCGCGTCCCGCAAAGCGCCAGCACAATGTGCAGGCTTTTCGTTCGCGCAGAACGACGCCACCCAGCGCGCAAGGTCGTTGGGCATTGCTGCCGGCCTCAACCGTCACTCCAACCGAGTGGAGCCACGCCATTGCCCAACAGTTGCTCAGCCGTCATGGCATTGTCTCGCGAGAAACGATCACGCAGGAAAATATTCCCGGTGGGTTCGCTGTCATCTATGACGTATTGAAGGCGCTCGAGGAAAGTGGCCGTATCCGTCGCGGATACTTCGTTGCAGGGCTAGGCGCAACACAATTCGCATTGCCGTCTGCAGTCGATCTGTTGCGTTCCCTCCGTAGCGGCCCGCAGCCGGAGCGTGCGGAGATCCTCTCACTTGCTGCCACCGACCCGGCAAACCCCTATGGTGCTGTGCTTCCGTGGCCGACTGTGCAATTGGAGTACGAAGCCGACGGCGCTACGCGCTCGCTTACGCGCAGCGTCGGCGCTACTGTCGTCCTCCGCAACGGAGAGCTAATCGCATACGTGCGCCGCAACAATCCAAACATTCTTGTCTTTCTTCCGCCTGACGATCCAGAACGCACCAACGTAGCACGCGATCTCTCTGCATTTCTCTCCCACATGGCGCAGGACGAGATGCAGCAGGAAGGCGAGGCGCGCCATCGTGGCGGATTGCTCATTGCCACCATCAACGGACAGCCCGCGCATCTGCATCCGCTCTCGCGCTTTCTGCAGGATGCCGGATTCCAGGCTGCTCCGCTCGGCTTCAACGTACGCCGCATTCTGCCTCCCATCCAGTCCGCTTCTGCCGAGGTTCAATAGCCGTGCCTGAAGGCGACACCATCTTTCGCTCGGCACGCGCCTTGCACCGCGCATTGGCAGGGCAGAAGGTCATCGCCTTTGAGTCGGTCTACGCACCCCTGGTCAGCGTCCATGACAATACCCCGCTGACAGGCCGCACAGTGGATCGTGTTGAAGCGCGAGGGAAGTGGCTCCTCATCTATTTTTCCGGAGATCTCATCCTGCTCACGCACATGTTGATGCACGGCAGTTGGCACATCTACCGCTGCGGCGAACGCTGGCAGCGTCCGCGCAGGCAGATGCGCATTGTGATTACCACGGATGATTTTGAAGCCGTTGCCTTTGAGGTTCCTGTAGCGCAATTCCACACGGGCCGCTCGCTTGAACGGCATACCTCACTGCCGAAGCTAGGCCCTGACCTGCTCAAGCCGGCCTTCGCAGAAGAAGATGCGATCAGCCGCATCCGCTCACGCTCTGCAGAAGAAGTAGCGAATGTGCTTATGAACCAGCAGGTAATGGCAGGCATCGGCAATGTCTTCAAGTCGGAAGTCTGTTTTGCCTGCGGCGTCCATCCGTTTCGCCTGGTCGCAACGCTTACTCACAACGAAATCGAATGCTTGGTTGACACCGCGCGCAGGCAACTCTCAGCCAATGTGCTTGAATCGTCAACCGACGGCCCAGTCACTTACTCGGGTGCTCGACGCACACGGCGCACCTCCGATGATGGCGCAAGATTATGGGTTTATGGCCGGCAGGGAAGACCATGCCGCCGCTGCGGTACGGCTATTTTGACGCGCAAGCAGGGACCAGGTGTACGTTCCACCTACTGGTGCCCCGAATGCCAGCCCATGGTTGGAGAGAAAACAGTCACGGGATGGGCAGGTCCCATCCCGAGGCGCAGCTCTGGCTCTAAGTAACAACCGGTTCGCGAATTGCCCTACTGTGGCTGTTGTTGCGGCTGTTGCTGCGGTGGTTGCTGCTGCTGCTGATCGTCTTTCTTGCCAGTGCCGAACAACTTGCTAAAAAACCCGCGCTTTTTCTTAGGCTGCTGCGCATTGGGGTCCTGAGCGTTATCCGCCACAGCACCTTGCGTTGGATTTGGTGCAGGCGTCATCGGCTTGGCAGGCTGCGGGACAGGAGTTTGCGCCTGAGCGGGAGGAGGCGGTCCAACCGGTCTTGCGCCGATGCCAAAAATCTTCTGGAAGATATTGCGCTGGTCGCCATTCGAGTGGTCGCAGGTATCGGTTGGTTGCGTGCCATCAAGGAATGCAGCCGTGTATGTGGTGCTGGGGCAGGAAGCATCAGCGATGAGGTTTGTCCCTTTGTCTAACTGCACTTCCGTCACGCCAGTTGGAGGCACAAATTCCTTGGTGTCGGAATATTGCGGCAGCGCGATGGCGCGCTTCATAAACTCGGCCCAGATTGGGGCGGCCGCCTTCGCTCCGTCCATCTTGATATCGGAATAATCGTCGTTGCCGACCCATACGATGCAGAGCAGATTGGAAGTGTATCCGGCAAACCACGCATCGTTTGATGTCCCCGTCTTGCCGGCAGCCGGAGCGCTAAACCCCATCGCCCGCACCGTGAATCCCGTGCCGTGGTTGACGACGTTTTCCATCATGTTTGTCGTCAGGTAGGCCACGCGCGGGTCCAGTACCGGCTTTGAGTTGGGGGCATAGTCGCTGATGATGTCGCCGTCTGATTTGCGGACAGACGCCAGCATCCACGGATCGATCTTCATACCGCCGTTCGCGAAAACTGTATAGGCTCCTGCCATGTCCAGCGGCGTGGCATCATATGCGCCGATGGCAACCGTCGGAGTGCCTCGTGCAGACTTGATGCCGGCGTCGCGGGCCAATGACGCGACATTGTTAAATCCAACCATTTGCGCCAGGGCAATGGTGGCGACATTTTGCGACTCCTGCAATGCAAAACGCGCAGTGATCAGCCCGTATTCTTCATTGTGGTAGTTGTGGGGAGTATATTCCTGAGCTGTCCCCGCCGAGTAGGTGGTGGGCTCATCGTTCAGCATCGTCACCGGGGTAAAGACCGCGCTCTCGCCGTCACCGTTCGTCAACTGTGCTCCCGAGAGACTGCTGTTAAATGCCGCCGCATACACAAATGGCTTGAAGATAGAGCCTGTAGGCCGGTGCGCTACTGCGTGGTTCAGCTGGCTCAGACCGTAGTTGCGTCCACCCACCAGCGCCAGCACCTGTCCCGTATGTGGATTCAGCGCAATCATCGCAACCTGCGGATACACGATGTTGCTGTCTACCGTCGCCGGACTGTTCTTTGATGCGCGATGCGTATGCAACTTCAGCACTAGCTCATCCACGCGCTTCATGCCTTCGTTTACAGCTTCCGAGGCTGTGGCCTGCAATTGAGGATCGAGAGATGTATAAATGCGCAGCCCTTGGTGGTTATACTCCGCGTCCCCAAGTTTTTGCACAATCTGGTCGCGCACCAGGTCCACAAAATAAGGAGCCTCATTCGCATCCACGCTTTGAGTTGCCAGCTTCAGCGGACTGGCCTTCGCTGCTTCGGCTGTTTCCTTGGTGATAGCTCCCGTCTCCACCATCGCATCCAGCACCATGTTGCGGCGCTCCAGCGCCCGCGTTGGATGTCGATACGGATTCAACCGGCTTGGACTCTGAATCAGTCCAGCCAGCAGTGCGCATTCCGGCAGATTGAGCTGGCGCACATCTTTGCCAAAATAAGCCTGCGCCGCCTCGCCAAAGCCGTTGATGGCAAAGCTGCCCTGCTGCCCCAGCGGAATCTGGTTGGCGTACATCTGGAAGATCTGTTGCTTGGTAAAACGGTGCTCGAGCTGGAAGGTAATGACGATCTCAATCACTTTCCGCTTAAAGTGCTTCTCCGGAGTCAGGAAAAAGCCGCGTGCCAGCTGCATGGTGAGCGTCGATCCACCCTGGCGGTACCGTCTGGAGAGCAAGTCACTCTTCACTGCCCCCAGCAAACGGATATAGTCGACACCACCGTGCTCGAAGAAACGGTGATCCTCGATCGCAGTCACCGCAGGCACCAGATACTCCGGCAGCTCGTTATAGGTCACCAGCCGCCGCTTGATGCGGTTCTGGTCGGAGAGGCCAGTAATGAGCAATGGCTCCAACTCATAGGCCGATAGTTCCTGACCATTGGCATCTGTGATCTTGCTCACCGTCCGGCTGTCGAAGCTGATCGTTGCGCTATCCGGCGCATGGTACGACTGCGGCCCCGGATGGATGACGATGCTATCGGACCCGAGCGAATACGTCCCCATTGGCGACACGGGATTGCTGCCAGCCTCTGTATATCCAGCCGTGCGCAGCTCCTGCGCCACAAAACTCGCTGTCAGCTTCTGCCCCGGGCGCACCTCGCGCGGCGCGGCATAAATCTTTGCCGTATTCGTGAAAAGAGGCTTCTCCAGCCGTTCGTCGACGATGTGCTTGTACTTGAAGTAGTAAAAGCTGAAGACCGAAAGAAAGAAGAGAAAGATGATGCCAACCGATACCGCTGCGGTCTTCAAGATCGTGCGATTGAACGGTTTAGCAGTTGCAGATCGGGGTGCGAGTTTTACTTTCAAGGCCAATGCGGACTACCACCTTCAATTCTAACGGTTTCAGACCGTTTCGGGTCTTGACTGACAGGACCGTGGAGCCCCTCAATGCCCGTGAATCAGTTTAGATGCCAAAAGGACCACCTGTAAGACGCTGATTTGAAGAAGGAAGTAACCATCATGCTTCCTCCAGTCCTCCCAGAGAGCAATTTTTTGAGATACGGACGTCAAGCCACGCGGACCGCAGCACTGTCCGTAGGAACCCGATGTCCTCTTGCGGAAAAGTGATCGCTTTCGATATTCTCCTGTCAATCATTGAGGGGAGAATGTGACCAAATCCACCGAACTGCTTCAGGGCACGCTGGACCTCCTCATTCTGAAGGTTCTGTGTCTCGAGCCGATGCACGGCTGGGCCATCGCGCAGCGGATTCGCCAATTGTCGAACGATGTCCTGCGCGTCAACCAGGGTGCCTTGTATCCGGCGCTGCACCGGCTCGAGCATCAGGCGTGGATTGAGGCCGCGTGGGGCGAATCTGAGAACAACCGACGGGCAAAATACTATTCCCTGACCAAGGCTGGCCGTAAGCGGCTCGAGTCAGAAGAGCAATCGTGGGATCGGCTATCGACAGCAGTCCAGGGTGTTTTGAAAGCTGTGTGAGCGAGGCAACAACAGCAAGAACGCAAATCTTCGTTACAGATTCCAGCGTCCCGCCCTGCGGGAGCCATAGCCATAATTTGCCCTTACACTGGCAATTGGTTCTCTGACGGAGATGACATTAAGAATATGCGTACCTGCCTGAAGTGTTTTGCCGGATGTGTCCTTGCGATTTCTACCTTGTCCATAAGCACTCATCTTTACGCACAACAGCACCTTCCCACCCCGGCAGAGCAGAAGCGCATCGATGAGGCCACGGCCAATCATGTAGGCGACGCTCCCGACAGTGCCGGGCCACTGGCGAAAGACCTTTCTCCAAAGTTGAAGCCGAAAGCAATCGAAGCGGCAATGCGCAAAGTTGCCGACTGGGAACTGCAGAGGTCGCAGCCTTACTTCGGAAATGACTGGACCTGGAGCGTCCTCTATACAGGTTTTATGGCAGCATCGGAGGCCACGGGCGACAGCAAATACAGTGATGCGATGCTCGAGGTAGGCAAGAAATTCAACTGGCAGCTGAAATCGCATCTGCCCAACGCCGACAATCAGAGCATCGGGCAAACCTACACAGAGCTGTACATGCAGAAGCATGATCCCGAGATGATTGCCGGGACGACCGCCGAACTGGATAACCTGATCGCGCATGAACAGGATCCGGCCGCAAGAATCCCATGGTGGTGGTGCGACGCACTCTACATGGCGCCCCCATTGTGGGTGCGAATGTATGCCATGACTCACGACGGTAAGTACTTGGACTACATGGACCGTGAATGGTGGAAGACCTCCAACCTACTCTATGATCCGCAGGAGCATCTCTACTTTCGCGATGCAACCTACCTGAATAAAACGGAGCAGAACGGCCAGAAGATGTTCTGGTCGCGCGGCAATGGCTGGGTTCTCGCTGGCTTTGCGCGTGTGCTGCAGTACCTCCCCAAGGATGATCCGCGACGCGAGAAATATGTGCAGCAGTATAAGGAGATGGCAGCCAAGCTGATTACTCTGCAGGGAAAAGATGGTCTATGGCGATCCGGCCTGCTCGATCCCGGCTACTATGTTGTGCCTGAGAACTCCGGTTCTGCGCTGATCACTTATGGACTGGCGTACGGCGTGAATGAAGGCATTCTGGATCGCAAACCCTACGCGCCTGTCGTCGAGCACGCGTGGAAAGGTCTCGTATCGTATATCTATGTCGATGGCAGACTGGGCTCTATCCAGCAGGTAGGCGCGGCACCCGCTTTCTACAAGCCGACATCGAGCTTCAATTTTGGAATTGGCGGCTTTCTGCTGGCAGGCTCCGAGGTGGATCGCATGGCAAAGAGTCACAAGAATAAGTAATCGGCTGAGTAGATAAACAAACATTATGGATTGCAGTGGCAAGCATTTATCCACTTTTCCTCTAAATAGCTGATTCTCGTTATAAAGAAAGATCTCTATCTGCATCTTTGACGGTCGAGCACCGCCCGGCGCTGGCCGTCAGAGGATAAACGCAGCTTATGAAGCTCTTCCGATTCGTCTAATACCTCAAGTTTGTGATTGAAACGACGATTTGTTCAAACTAAGTTTGGGCATGCAAGTCATCCGACAGACGTTTCACCCGTCCCGTTATCCCAAAGAACACCCGTTTGTATAGAGCATTCTTGAGTGCTTCTGTAGAGCAGTAGATTCGTTCAGAAAAAACAGATAGTCGCCACTTTTCTTGGAGGTCTTTGCTATGTCATTCCGAAGGAGCCGTTCTGCATCTCTATTTGTCACAGTCATAGTTCTATTTGGCGCGTTACTCGTAACATCGCCCAAAAGTCGGGCACAAACGTTTCGCGGTGGTATTAACGGAGTCGTCACCGATCAGGGTGGTGCTGTTGTCGCAGGAGCACAAGTCATCGCCACGGCTGACGCCACCCAGGTCGCGCGTACCACAATCACATCGAGTGGCGGTGAGTTTGCGTTCCAGGATCTACCGCTTGGCAGCTATACCGTTACAGCGACAGCCAGCAGCTTCCAGACGATCAAAGTAGGCAAGGTAGAAGTGGCTGCCGGCGCCATCTACACGTTGCCAATCAAGTTGTCGGTGGCATCGCAGGCCACAACCGTCGAGGTATCAGCGGCGGCACTGGCGTTGGATACGACCACGGTAACGCAGACCACGGTTCTGAGCGAAAAAACTGTGCAGGATCTGCCTCTGAACGGCCGCGATTTCACGCAGATGATTGGCCTGACCCCGGGCTTTGCCGGATATACAGGCGGCGGTTATGGTTCTCTCAACGGTACACGCGCCAACCAGATGAACTGGCAAATCGATGGCGTGGATAACAATGATCTTTGGCATAACATTCCCGCCGTAAATCAGGGCGGCGTGTCAGGGATCGCCGGCATTGTGTTGCCGATTGATGCAGTCGCGGAGTTCTCCGCACAGACCCAGGCATCGCCGGAGGCGGGCCGCAATCCCGGCGGTACAGTCAACCTTTCGCTGAAGTCAGGCACAAACGATCTGCACGGATCGCTTTATTACTACAACCGCAATGAATTCTTTGGTGCTGGATCGCCTTTTACACCCGGTGTGAAGCAGAAGGTGCGCAACTATAACTATGGTTTTTCTGCCGGCGGCCCAGTCATTAAGAATAAGCTGTTCTGGTTTGCAACTTACGAGCACCAGCGATTTGAGATCGGCTTGCCTGGCCTGGGAACTGAGCCATCGGCTGCCTATCAGGCAGAAGCAGGACAGTTGCTTGCAGCGAAAGGTGTCCCCATCAACTCCGTATCGCAAAACCTCTTAAGCATGTATTGGCCCTCTTACTCTCTCACTGGACCAGCCACCAGTAACAACTATCACAGTCCTGATCCGGAATTCGGCTATAGCTACAACGGCCTCGTCAAAATCGATTGGACGATCAATGACAAGAACACGCTCTCAGCTCGTGTTTTTGGCGGACAAGGGAATCAGGTTGCTCCCGTTGGCTCCCAGCTTCTTCCCTATTACGAAGTGGCGCCACTTCACGTATTCAATTATGCCGTTATGTATAACCATGTCTTCACCCCGTCCATTACCAATCAGGTGTTGGCTGGCGTGAATTACTTTAACCAGATCTTCAGCGATTACAGCACCGATTTCGATATCACGCAGACCGGCCTTGTGACGAATTCACCTTTCCCGCAGGCTCCAAACATCGCAATTACTGGCTTCGATCCAATCGGTCTCACCCCGCCTCAGGGACGCAACGACATCACTGGCCATCTGACCGATGATCTCGCGTGGACGATCGGAAAACATCAGTTCAAGTTCGGCGGCGAATACCGGCAAGCACAGCTCGATGAGTTCTACCATCGTCATACGCAGGGCGTCTTTAACTTCGACGGTTCGCAAGGTGGTTGGGGTTATACAGGCACCGACAGCGCGGTTCCGGCGTTGGCCGATTTTCTCGCAGGCTATTCTCAGTCTTCGTCTATTTCTCAGGGCGATCCTGACCGTCAGGTATTCGTAAACACGTTCACGCTGTTTGCCCAGGATGCGTGGCAATTCAAGCCGAAATTCAATGTGAACTACGGTGTTCGCTACGATTACATCGGCCCATTCCACAACGACTACGAAAACATGTCTGTGTTCAGGCCCGATCTCGGCGGTAATGGCATCGCCTTTCAGGGGAATCAGATAGGCGATCTCTTCAAGCGGACGTGGACCAACTTCAGTCCCCGTTTGGGCTTCTCCTACCAGGTCAAACCCACCACTGTGGTGCGCGGTGGGTTCGGCATGTACTTTGACACTTACAACCTGAATCCATTTCTGGATAACCGTCCAGGCAATCTCGCGCCGAACGGCGTAGAAGGAAACCCCGCGGGTAACAATCCTGTTTTCACCGTCGAGCAGGGACCAAAGACATTCACCTCAAATCAGGCTTTCTTTCCTTCATCTGAAGGAAATCTTGAATGTCTCGCATCGAGTGACCCAACTTGCGGCACATTCGGCGTCTTTTCGATAGACAAGAATTTCCGTCCTTCCTACGACTACAACTACAACCTGAACATTGAACAGGGCCTCGGTTCCAAGGCTGTTCTTACGATTGGCTACGTTGGCTCGTCAGGACATCATCTTCTGTCCCTTCTCGATATCAACCAGGCTGCACTTAGTGCGAATGGTGTCGATCAGACCTCGCGTCCGTATTACAACAACACACAGATTCAGCCATACGGCATCCACTACGGCAACATCAACCAGATCGAAAGCATCGGAACTTCCAACTACAGCTCTTTGCAGACAACGCTTCGCATCAACTCATGGCATGGATTGAGCTCTCAAATTGCCTATACCTGGAGCCACAGCCTGGATGAGGTAACCGCATATCGTGGCGCCTTGCCTCAGAACAGTCTTCCCACAGGTTCGGGTTGCGGGCCGCTCTCGAATGCCGGCTTTGCCTGCGACTACAGCAATAGCGACTTCGATACACGCAACACGGCCATCATCCAATTCACTTACAGCGTTCCAGGCGCCAATCGCTGGAAGGGATTCACGCACGGCTGGGAGCTGAGCAGCCTCATGAACTTCCACGGCGGCCAGCCCTTCAATATCCTTACCAGCTCGGACAGCACGGGGACAGACGAATTCGTGCAGCGGCCGAACCTTATTGGAAATGCTACTGCCGGCTTCCATAGTGAAAAGCCGAACGCAAGCTGGGTGAACCCGGCAGCCTTTGCGGAACCCGCAAATGGAACATTCGGTACATTGCCCCGCAATGCCTTCTATGGTCCCGGATATAGTGATGTCGACCTCTCAGTTTTCAAAAATACTGCCATCAAAGAGAGAGTAACCGTGCAGTTTCGGGCGGAGATGTTCAATCTTCTTAACCGCGCGAACTTTGCTCCACCGGCCTCTATTTCCAACAACTTCGTCCTGAACGACACAATCGGTGACTACAACGGAGCACCCGGTATTGGTGCAGGCGAGCCGTTTAACACCCAGCTGGCTTTAAAGGTTATCTTCTAGCTTGCTTAACGCACAGCATTGCGGTGCATAATACATGCACCGTCCCCTTGGTTGACCTGCCCGGACTGATATCCGGGCAGGTTTGTGTACGAAAAATTTGGAGCCAGAAAGATATGGGATTCACTCGACGCGATTTTTTAATGCGGGTAGGCCAGGCAGGCGGATACAGTGCAACTTTCATGATGATGCAGTCGCTGGGTTTGCTGCCAGCACCTGAAGCTTATGCGCAGGCCGCGCTGAAGCCTGCACAGGGCAACGGCACCCGCGTCGTTATTTTAGGAGGAGGTATTGCCGGTCTTGTTTCGGCGTACGAACTGGGTAAAGCAGGCTATCGATGTACGGTGCTCGAAGCGCGCGAACGAGTCGGTGGTCGTAATTGGAGCATCCGCCGCGGAACTCAGGTCGATTTTGCTGACGGCACGCAGCAGGCGTGCAACTTTGAAGAAGGCCACTACTTTAACGCAGGTCCAGCCCGTCTCCCTTCCATCCATACAACCATGCTCGGCTACTGCCGCGAGCTTGGAGTGCCTCTTGAAGTCGAAGTAAATACATCGCGCGGAACCCTGCTGCAGTGCGACAAGATGAATGGCGGTGTCCCAGTTGAGCAGCGGCAGATGGTGAACGATACGCGCGGCCACGTCTCTGAGCTGTTGGCGAAAAGTATCAACAAAGGCGCGCTCGATCAGGACGTTACTACCGACGACAAAGAGCGCATGCTGATGTTCCTGCGCGAGTACGGTGATTTGACATCCGACTATGTATTCAAAGGCTCACAGCGCTCCGGATTCAAAGTCTATCCTGGCGCCGGTCCCGCTGCACCTGAGGCAAAAGATCCGCTGCCGATGCACGCGCTTCTCAATGCCGACTTGTGGCAAGGCCTGCTCTCAGAGGATGTCATCGACTGGCAGGCGACCATGTTCCAACCAATCGGAGGTATGGACCGGATTCCCGCCGCATTTGAAAGGAAGCTTGGCGGCGTCATCCGCTATGGCGCGGAAGTGAAACAGATTCGACAGTCACCCAATGGTGTCACTGTCACCTATTGCGACCGCAAGACAGGAAAACCTGAAACAGTCTCGGCAGACTACTGCATCTGCGCCATGCCTTTCAGTGTTGTAAAGACAATCGATACAGACTTCTCGCCGGATATCAAAGCACTGATCAGTGAGAGCACTTACGACTCCGGTTATAAAGTAGCTTGGGAATCGCGCCGTTTCTGGGAGCAGGATTACAACATCTATGGCGGTCTTTCCTATCTGCGGCAGACCGTCGACGTTGTCTGGTATCCGAGCGCCTCGTTCTTCTCGCCCAGCGGAGTGATTGTCGGCGGATATTCTGTAGAAAACGGCACTGAGTTTGGACGCTTGCCAAACATGCAGGCGAAGCTCGATGCTTCGCGCGCATCGATTGAGAAGCTGCATCCCGGCCATTCAAAAGAGCTGAAAAATCCCGTCTATATAAACTGGGGAGAAATTCCATTCAACCTTGGTTCTTGGATTCACGGTTACGGCAGCGACTACGACAAGACCTATCAACGGGTCATCGTTCCCGATCGTCGCGTGTACTTTGCAGGCGATCACACCAGCCGCATTATTGGCTGGCAGGAAGGAGCAGCGCTCTCCGCACACCGTACCATCAACCAGATTGGCGCAGCCATGCAACAGGGAGGCACGAGCGCCGCCTGACAGATAGCTGTAACCAGCAAAAAGAAAGGCCCCGATCTCGGGGCCTTTCTTTTTTACTTTGTCTTCTACTTAAGAAAGGTGAGTGTGCGGTGCAATGCGTAACCGTTCCGGTAATGGCAGCGGCTCAAGACCCGCCGTAGAGGAGTTCATTACTTCCTGATAGGCAGTCCGGAACTTCTCCATTTCCGGACGCGTGCCCACGGTGACGCGCACATACGTTGGCCATGCCGGCCATACGCGCCCCACATACACGTTCTTCTGAGCCATTGCCGCCAGTACTTCCTTGCCAGGACGTTTGGTGTCGAGCATGAAACAATTGCTTTGCGACGGTGTGAACGTGTAGTTGTTCGCCGTAAGCCACTCGAAGGTTTCCTGCCGAATGTCCGCGTTGATCTTCTTTCGTTGCGGAATCAGATCCTTGTCCTGGATGCTTGTTGTTGCAGCGGCGACCGCCATAATCGGCAAAGAGTTCATGCCGTAATACTGTATCTTTGCGAGAAGATCAGGGCGGCCAATGGCAAGACCGCAACGCACGCCGGCCATTCCATAGAGCTTCGAAAAGGTGCGCAGCACAATGACATCTTTATCCGCTTTGACGAGATCGAGAGAAGGCGTGGCATCGGAGAAGTGAATATAAGCTTCATCGATCAGCAGGATCGAACCCTTCGGCTTATTTGCGACCGCGTATTCAATGTCTTCGCGGCTCGTGATTGTGCCAGTGGGATTGTTCGGATTGCAGATATATTGGACGCCCGCATTTGGATCGGCCGCAACCATCGCTTTCACATCATGTGCATAGCTCGCCGTAAGCGGTACCTGAATAATCTTCGCGCCATTAGCCTTCGCAGCATACATGCCCGCTTCATATCCGGGATCGGCAGTGACATACGGCTTGTCTTTTGACGTGAAGGCAAGCACCGTATAGTGCAGCGGCTCGCTTGAGCCGGCATAGGGCATGATGTAGTCCGGCTTCACTCCCTCAATATCACTGTAGGTCGTCACCAGCTTCTCAGTCAGATCGAAGTCGTAACGGCCGCCTTCCGGAATCAAGCTGGAGATGGATGCGCAAGCGCCAGAGCAGGGCCCGAGTGGATTCTCGTTGGCGTCAATGCGAATTGCATCCGCAGGAATATGCTTCGCCACCCTGCGCCGTTGTGCGTGCGCAAGATGCGATTCCGTCAGAATTGGAATGGAAGCCACCACGGAAGCGGCTGCTGAGTAGCGAAGAAATGAACGGCGGGAGAGCGTGTTCGTACAATCTAACTCGACAGGACACATAGATATCTCCTGATTTGCAGATACAGCAAATCTAGACCTGTGTCCTAAGTGGAACAAGCTCCGAATGCATCATTTTGCGGGTATTCTTATAGTTTGTTCGGACTATAAGAATGCGTTATACGCTGCTTCAGTCAGCATCTATCTGCAGCAGTAACTTGCCGATATGTTCGCTCGAATGCATGCGCTTATGCGCTTCTGATGCTTGATCGAGCGGGAAGACCCTGTCAGCTACAGGCCGTATCCGGCCTGCCTCAATCAGCGGCCAAACCTGCTCTTCCACCTGGTCGCGCAGGGCAGTCTTTTCCGCTACCGAACGCCAGCGCAGCGTCGATCCGGTAATTACCAGGCGTTTGACCATAATGCTGCGCAGGTCGGATGTGACTTCGTTGCCATGCAAAGTTGAAATGTGGATGAGCCGTCCATCCATAGCCAGCAATTTCAAGTGCTTCGGAAAGTAATCGCCGCCAATCATATCGAGAATGACATCGACACCGTCGCCAGACCATTCCTGCGCACCGGCAAGCCAGTCTTCATCGCGGTAGTTAAAAGCCCGCTCTGCGCCGAGCGAGAGGCAGATCTGGCACTTCTCTACCGAGCGAGCCGTGGTGATGACGCGCGCGCCAAAATTCTTCGCCATCTGAATCGCCGTCGTGCCAATGCCGCTCGTACCGCCATGCACCAGGAAGCGATCGCCTGCAATGAGCCAGGGCCGCGCGAACAGATTAGCCCAGACCGTAAAGACAGCTTCCGGCAATGCCGCA
>Ga0207035_1180_pt1 | contig 13834 bp, 10 predicted proteins | sample Alteio_BWMinCont_77_FD_153272 | JGI IMG/M metagenome (GOLD analysis project Ga0207035, IMG submission 153272) | Enriched cells from forest soil in Barre Woods Harvard Forest LTER site, Petersham, Massachusetts, United States -... | ecosystem: Environmental > Terrestrial > Soil > Temperate forest >... | reverse complement strand
ATCGGTGGTATTTTACGACGGTGATGTGGTGTTGGGAGGGGCTGTTATTGATGAAGCTCTTGCCTGCCCTGATGCAGCATTCGTTTTGGCTGACACAAAATAGGAGATGCATCGCATGAAAATCTATCTTGGCCTGCTGGCATTTTTGATGATGGCAGCACCTTTGAGCTTCGCCCAATCGGTCAATCCCGCCCGCATGTATGAACAGCAAAGGGGCACACAGTCTCCGGTTGAAGGGGTGTGGCATGTGTATGACCGCCAAGGAAATTTATTGAGAGAAGAAAATTATCATAATTACCGGCTTGACGGCGAGCTGAAAATTTATTATCCTTCCGGCGCCTTGAAAGAATTTTTACATTATTCAGACGGCTTGCGCCAGGGAGATGACAAGGTCTATTATGAAAGCGGCGGCCTGGAACACGAATATAACTATGAAGACAATGATCTTGAGGGGCCGAGTTTGCATTATTATGATACCGGTGAAATTAAAAGCCAAGAGCATTACACCAAAGGCAAATTAGATGGAAGAAAATCCATTTTTTATAAGAACGGGATTTTAAAACAATCGATGGAATATCAACATGGGTTACTTGAAGGCGCTGTTAATACATTTGATGAGGATGGAAATGTATTAGCAGAAGAACACTATACTCACGGTAATTTAGTCAGCCACAATGAATACAGTAAAAAGTCGCCTTTTGAGGAAAAGAACGATGTTGCCAAAGATGCCGTGCCACCCGCTCCTAATACGGAACCTGCAGGACGAGACGCTCCTACCAAGATATGAAGATTCCCTGTTACTTGCTTGGCGGAAGCTTAGTTTATGATTACGCTAAATTCAGAATATCTTAAGGGCTTTGTATCAGCCGATGAGCTTAAAGATATTTTTCCGTCGGTGTGCCTTGCCCATGACCATTTGCATAAGGCCCAAGGCCCGGGCGCTGAATTTACCGGCTGGCTTGATTTACCTTCTCGCATTCCGGAAACATTAATCAAAGAAATTGTTACCTTGGTCGGCGAAGTGCATAAAAATTCCGATTGCCTTGTCTCCATCGGCATCGGCGGCTCCTATCTGGGCATCCGCGCCACCGTCGATTTTTTAGGCGCAGAAAAATTGCCGGTTTATTACGCGGGACACACCATCAGCAGTGATTATCTGCACCAGCTTTTGGCTGTCCTTAAGGACAAACGTGTCACCGTGGTTGTCATTTCCAAGTCCGGCACTACGACCGAGCCTGCCCTTGCCTTTCGGGTGATCAAAAAACTTTTGGAAAGTAAATACCAGGGTGAAGAACTAAAAAAGCGGATCATCTGCGTTACCGACCAGAAAAATGGCGCGTTGCGTAAGATCGCCGACAAAGAAGGTTACCGCTCCTTTATCATTCCCGATAATGTAGGCGGGCGTTATTCGATATTGACACCGGTAGGCCTGGTCCCCTTGGCCCTGGCAGGAGTGGACATTCAAAGTTTGGTGGAAGGGGCCAGGAAAGCCCAGGCTGAATATGCCGTTTGCGATCTGGAAAAAAATGCCTGTTATCGTTACGCGGCCATACGCAACATCCTTTATGCCAAGGGCAAAAAAATCGAAGTGCTCTCGTCTTTTTATCCCCATGTTTTTTATGTGGCGGAATGGTTCAAGCAGCTTTTTGGTGAAAGCGAAGGCAAGCAAGGCAAGGGCATTTTTCCGGCCTCGCTCATCATGTCGACAGACCTTCATTCAATGGGCCAATGGATGCAGGAAGCTGAACGCACGGTGTTTGAGACTTTTTTGGAGATTGATAAACCCCACCACGACGTGATTATCCCTCAAGACAAAGAAGACCTGGATGGTTTTAATTATGTCGCGGGCAAAGGTTTTGATTTCGTAAATAAAAAAGCATATGAAGCCACCAGCGCGGCGCATTTTGAAGGCGGGGTGCCGAACATGACCATCACTTTATGCAAGGCAGATGCCACGCATCTGGGGCACCTGTATTATTTTTTTGAGAAAGCCTGCGGGATTTCCGGATATATCCTGGGTGTCAATCCTTTTGACCAGCCCGGCGTGGAAGCATACAAGAAGAAAATGTTTGCACTGTTGGGCAAACGCTAAAAATGCAAACTGAAATTGTTCTTGCCGCGCGCGGTTTATGCAAAACATTTAGGGATACCCAAAGCAAAGGGGTCATCAAAGCCCTGGACCATCTGGATTTGACGGTGCAAGAGGGAGAGATTTTAGGCATCTTGGGTCCCAATGGTGCTGGCAAGACCACTTTTTTAAATACCCTGGCGACCTTGTTGTTGCCGGATGCGGGTGAGATTGAAATTTTTGGGACCAGATCAATCCCTAAAAATTTTAATGCCGTACGCAGCTGGATCAACATGTCCTCGGGCTATCCTAATTATGCCTTCAGCCTGACAGTTGAGGAGAACCTTAAATTTTACGGACGCCTTTATGGATTGCGGGGATCATCTTTACAGCACAAGGTGGATGAAGTCACGGCATTGTTTGTATTGCAGCCTTACGCCAATCGCCGCTTTGATGAATTGTCATCAGGTACCAAACAGCGTCTATCTTTGGCCAAGTCGCTTTTAAATGACCCCAAAATTTTATTTCTGGATGAGCCCACCATCGGCCTTGATCCGGACGTGTCTTTAAAAACCCGCGAAATTATCCTGGATATCTTGAAGCGTCGCCGGATGACGGTGCTTTTGACCAGCCACAACATGGCTGAGGTTGAGAGCATGTGCGCAAGGGTCGCCTTTATCCAAAAGGGCCGCATCATCAAACTGGCTGCGGTAGATGAACTCAAACGCCTGCATCATACGGATGACCTGGAAAAAATTTTTATCGAACTGGCGCATCAAGGTCCCGAAATGGGACCATCGGGTCCTGGCTCGGAATTGATGTCAGGTGCTCCTGATTCGAGTGCAGCCCTATCAGCGACTAGAAAGCCGATTTCCCTTAATCGCCCAATTGGGCAGTCACCGTCCGCTCCTAACATCAATTCCTCGCCACCCGATGGTATGCGTGCTTGGCTCAATCGCGCTTATGCATTCACTGTCCGCAGCGCTATTTTTGCCGTACGTAATTTGTTTGTGATGACGGACGTGTTTTTTTGGCCGATGATCTCGCTGCTTTCCATCGGGTTGATGGCTAAATTTATTAAATTAGGCCCCCAAACCCTGGGTTTTGTGATGACAGGGACCTTGGCCGCAGGTGTTTTGCAGATCACCCAGTTGGATGTCGGTTATACCGTGCTTTATGAATTATGGTCCAAGAGTTTTAAGCACACCTTATTAACGCCTGTCGGTGTTTCAGAAGGGGTGGCGGGGACGTGGGTGATTGGCATGGCGCGGGGATTTGTTGCCTTTGTGCTTTTAAGTTGTGCCGCGTCATGGGGTTTTGGTTTTCAACTGCCGGGGATATTTACCACGGTGTTATTCTTATTTGGTCTTTTTGCCTGTGCCTTTATTTTGGGCATTCTAGTTAATATCCTTATTTTGTCTTTCGGTCAAAAAGTGGAGATCACCGCCTGGATGTTTGCCCAGTTATTTATGATCATTTGCGGCATTTATTATCCCGTGGAAATGCTGCCCCAAGCTTTTCAATACCTGGCTTTAATGGTGCCTATTACCCACTTTTTGGAATTCTTCCGCCAAGTTTACGGTTTTAAACCGCACACGCCATATCCGCTATTGACCGGCTTTGCCCTGACCCTTCTCTATATAATCCTTTCCCTGCGCCTCCTGGCCCATGCCTACACCAGGGCCCGAAAAAAGGGGATCATCATCCGATTATCGGAATAGGCAAAAACTTGCCAATAGGGTTTTTATATGACATACTTTCTTATCGAATATCCTTTTTTTAATCTTTCGTCATCCTGAACTCCAACGAAGTGAAGGGGAAGGATCTCTAAAAGAACAGCCAATTATGGATTACAACAAACGCTGCAGAGCGCTTTACAAAGCTTGCGTTATTACGCTTATTGTTTCCTTTGTAGGCTCTTTACTATATATACCCCAAGCCCATGCCGATGACGTAAACCTGCCATCCATGCCGCCGCCCGGAATGATGGTCCATTTAAGCCCTGAGTTTACGCCAGCGGTTTTAAAAGGAATAGTCATCCATCCGGAGAATGCTTTTAAGTTTGATTTTATCGTTTATAAAGGCGACAAGCCCTTTACTGATACCCAAAAAAAAGATGAATATACCAAGCTGATCAAATATTTTTTAGCTTCTTTGGCGGTCCCTGATGAAGACCAATGGGTCAATCTGTCTCCTTATGAAAAGAACCGTATTATTAAGGAAGATTTTGGTAAAACTGAAATGGGCCGAGATTTGCTAGCCCAGGATTATTTGCTCAAACAAATCACAGCATCTTTAATATACCCGCAGGACAAATTAGGCCAACAATTTTGGAATGAAATCTACAGCCGTGCCTATAAACAGTTTGGGACCAGCAACATACCGGTCAATACCTTTAACAAAGTATGGATCGTCCCGGATGAGGCAGACATCTACGAAAAAGGCAATATAGCCTATCTTTACAAAAGCCATTTAAAGGTGATGCTGGAAGAAGATTATCTGTCATTACAAAAACACCAATTGCAAACCCGGGAATATGAAAAAAGGGGACATGTACCTGACGCCGAAGGCGGAAGGTACGTGTCCCCTTTTTCCAGGGACACGCATACCCTTGGCTCCCAAATCGTCCGCCAAATCATCCTTCCCCAATTAGAAAAAGAAGTCAATCAGGATAAGAATTTCGCTCCGCTAAGACAGGTTTTTAGTGGAATGATCCTCGCCGCCTGGTATAAACGCGCATTAAGGGAATCCTTGCTGGCCAAAATTTACGCGAATAAGGCCAAGGTCAAAGGGGTAGAACAAGATCCCAAAAACAATGAAGCCATTTATCAGCGATACCTGAAAGCCTATAAAAAAGGTGTGTTTAACTACATAAAAGAAGATGTGGATAAATACTCCAATGAAACGATCCCGAGAAAATATTTTTCAGGGGGATGGGCTGCTCCTAATTGGGATGGTCAAAATGGTGTTTTGCATCGTCATTCTCAAGGGGATGCGCAAGCAGCTATGACAGCAGGAATTGTTTTAAAGCAAGATGACGCCGCAGAAACATATGACCTTGCACAAACAACAGTAAATCCAACACAGATCATAAAACGTCAGCCATCGGTACTTAACAAACCAAAAACGATATGGGCAGTTTATTTTGGTAAAGGTAATAAAGTTGGTCGTGAAGAACTTATTGCAGAATTAAAAAAGGTGAGCAATGACTCGTCTAAAAAATTGAGAAAAATATTTGAGGCTTTATCTGATTTTATTGAGACGGGATCAGAAGAAAAACTCCTTAATCTTAATGAAAGCTTGGCTGAGATCCATAACCCGGCGCCAATATGGGCAAGAGCATATTCTGCCATATCTCAATTTTTTCAAAAAGGATCAAAGAAATCCCGCAGTGAACTTATTGCAAGTTTAGGAATCCTAATTCTTCATGTGGATCGAAGATTAAGGAAAGCATATTTTGCTTTACAAAGTTTTATTAATTCATGTCCAGAATCTACAGATGCGGCGATGCTTACTCTTGAAGCAATGGATGAAATTCGTGCAATTGCAGAAATAATGGCAGATAAGGGCCCAACTTTCACTGACAATGTCAGATTTCAAGCTTTATTAAGAGCATATCCGGCCCAAGTTGACCTGATTTGGAGAGCATGGCTTACTGAGTTGTCAGATAGAGTAAAAAATAGTGAACGTCTTTTTGACATCCTCAATGAATTTTCCGTGGGACGATTTTTTGTAGAAATTTTAAAGCGAGAAGCCCAAAGAGGTGAACTTGATGAAGAAATAGGTAAGATGAATGTAGAAAAAGCAACTGGTTATTTTAAAGAGATGGTAAGCGCTTTATCTGAATATCGAATGCCTGTTTGGCGACAAGGTCATTTTGTAAATGGCGAATCCTTAAGAACGTCTTTGACTCGTAAATTATTATTAGGCCAGGACCTGGCGATGACTTTGCGTCGAGCGAAGGATTCTACTTTGGATTCATTAGGAAAGGCAGAACTCAAAGACTATGTTTTGTCTCATTTCAAAGGGAAAGTTCTTGATAGAACGGTAGAGGATGTTATTTCTAAAAGTGAAACCATTTCAGAAATAGATCAGTACCTTGAGGAATTAATCTTTTCGTTATCAAACAAAAACGAAGAAAAGAAAATGTTATTTGTGGGCGTGATTAGATCTCGATTAATTCTTCCTATGGGTTCCGACTCGGCGATGAAAACGGATGAAATCACCCCAGGCGGTATTGACATGAATTCCGCGAATTTAAATTTGCAGATCAAGCGCGACGGCAATGGCGTGCCATTGCCTGTCAGCCAGCGGGATTTGGAAAACATCCATATTGATGGCTTAGTGCCGGTCATCCTTGATATCAGGTCAGCCGCCTCATCGCCCGTCCTGTCACAATTGACCACCCCCAGTCCGGCCGGAGTTTCCAGGTAAATTTCACTTGTCGCTTTAAGTTATCCACTATACAATAACGCATATCAATTGACAGACTATGAAATAAGGAGATTTTTATGGGCGGACGTACGCTTGAATTGATTTTGATTTTAGCCGTGATCACCTTGCTTTTTGGCGCGCAGAAATTGCCCGAGATCGGCGCTGCCCTTGGCCGTGCCATCCGGGAATTTAAAAAGAACATGCGCGAGACCGAAGAAGAAATCAAAAAGCCCATCGAATCTGAACCAAGCCCCAAGTGACTTTAAATTCTTTTTTTCAAACTTTCTTAAAACACATTGAAGAATTGCGCTCGCGGACAATCAAGTCCGCGGGCGCTTTTGTTCTTGCCTTTTGCCTGTGTTACAATTTTATCGGCAAACTCATCCCTGTGTTGACGGCGCCTGCCGGCCATTTGGTTTTTACAGCACCTACCGATGCGTTTGCGGCCTTCATGACGGTCGGGTCCCTCATGGCCTTGTTTGTTGCCTCGCCTTTCATCGTTTATCAGATTTGGGCGTTTGTGGCTGGCGCTTTAAAACCTTCCGAGAAAAAATTTGTATTGGTTTTTGCGCCCCTGTCGTTGTTGTTTTTTTTATCGGGGGCTGCCTTCGCGTATTTTTTGGCTGTGCCCAGGGCCTATCGGTTCTTGATGAGTTTCTCCTCGGGGTATTTGATACCGATGGTCACGGTCAACAATTATTTGGGGTTTTTAGGGCACATGATCATGGCCTTCGGGGTCGCCTTTGAGCTCCCGCTGATCCTGGCTTTTTTGGCCAAGATCGGCATTGCTTCGCCGGAGTATTTACGCCAAAAGAGGCGTCACGCCGTTGTTATTATATTGATCGCCGCGGCACTGCTCGCTCCGCCGGACATCGTATCAATGCTGATACTGGCTATTCCGCTTTTGGTTTTGTATGAGGTGGGGATTGTTTTCGTGAAGTTCTTTTACGACCGTAAGGAGTGGTCAAAAAGGAGACCACAGACATAAAACCCTCTGAAGTCAATCCATCAAAGGGTTTTATGAAAATGCATGAACAACAGCGGTTATTTCTTCTTGGCTGTTTTCTTTTTTTTCTTGGTAGCCATGTGTAGCTCCTTTCTTAAAGATTGATTTGTTACTAAGATATTAACACTAATTTGTTTATATGCAAAAAATTTTTTCATAAAATTTTATATGAACACAACGTCATTATATGTCCATCTTCCATTTTGCCCCCGCAAATGCCTGTTTTGTTCCTTCGTCATCGCAGTGGGTCAAGAACACCGACGGGATGAGTACGTCGAGGCCTTGATCCATGAAATGAAAAAACATGAAGGGACGTGCCTTAAAACTATTTATTTTGGCGGGGGCACACCCAGCATGCTGGATGAAAAACATTTCGAAGTTTTAATGAGGGCGATCAGAAAAAATTTTTCCTTTCAAAATGAGATTGAAATCACCATTGAAGCAAACCCCGAAAGCATCAATCACGCAAAGGCCCGGTTTTTGAAGGTGCAAGGATTTAACCGCGTCAGCCTGGGCGTGCAATCGATGGATGACCGGTATTTAAAATTTTTAGGAAGAACGCATGATGCATCCATGGCCCGCGGTGCATATCAAATCTTGCGCGAGGCAGGTTTCGTCAATATCAATTTGGATTTGATGTACGCGTTTCCGGGACAGACAAAAGAGGAATTACAAGCAGATGTCCAAACCATTGCCCGCATGGGCCCTGAGCATTTGTCTTTGTATACTTTAACCATTGAACCTAACAGCCGGTTTTATGCCGTACAAATGAAATTGGATGATGATGAAAAATTAGCTCGACATTATTTGTTGATCGCGCGTATTTTAAATGAGTATGGTTTTAAGCAATATGAGGTGAGTAATTTCTCTAAATCCGGATTTGAATCAAGGCATAACAGGAATTACTGGCTTGGTCTGCCATATCTTGGGGTAGGTGTGGGCGCCCATGGGTTTGATGGCCGCAGGCGTTACTGGAACACTTCAAATTTTCAAGATTATATGCAAAGGGCCCTGCGTGCAGAGCCAGTGATCGAAGGTTTTGAAGATTTATCGGATACTCAGCGTATCATGGAAAAAGTATTATTTGGTTTAAGGATGAATGAAGGGGTCCCATGGGATTTAGTCCCGTCAGCCAAGCAAGAACAGATTCAAACGTGGGTCCGGGACGGCTTCTTATTGCATGAAAACGGAAACTTGAAAACCACCGACCGCGGCCGCCTGGTTTTAGATGAATTATCTGCCCGATTGATTTAAAGAGGAAAATTTTATGATTAATCGTCTTATTGTATCAATCATTCTCTTTGCATTTTCCATTACTTCGATCAATTTCCCGACAGCAGTTCAAGCCTCGACATTATTGGGTTTACCCGCAGCTGGAACCATGGTTTCTCCCAGCCCAAGTTTTGAGCCTGCCTTGATTAAGGGCTTGACCGTGCACCAAGACAATCCTTTCCTTTTTGATTTTATCGTTGATCCTGGCCAGTTCAAAGTTTCAACCAAGGTCTTAAAAGACCAAGCCGACCGCATGATCAAATATTTTTTTGCCGCCTTGACCATCCCGGATAAAGATATTTGGGTCAATCTTTCGCCTTATGAAAGAGACCGGATGATACCCGCATCTTTGGGGCAAACAGCCATGGGCCGCGATTTATTGGCCCAGGATTATATGCTCAAACAATTGACCGCTTCTCTAATATACCCGCAGAAGGCTTTAGGCAAGATGTTTTGGAACAAGGTTTACTCAAAAGCTAAAGAAATGTACGGCACAACCCAAATCCCGGTCAATACCTTTAATAAGGTATGGGTTGTTCCCCAGAAAGCCGGCATCTATGAACACGGACAAACTGCATTTATCGTGGAAGGTCATCTGAAGGTCATGCTGGAAGAAGATTATTTAGCAATGTCCAAACATCAACGCCAACCATCCACAAGCACCATTGGCTCCCAAATCATCCGACAAATCATCCTTCCCCAAATCGAAAAAGAAATCAACGAAGGAAAGAATTTTGCCACCTTGCGCCAGATTTTCTACGCGCAGGTCCTGGCCGTCTGGTTTAAGCGCAATATAAAGCAGGCATTATTAAACCAAGTATATGCCAACAAAAGTACGGTCAAAGGCATAGAACAGAATGACAGCAAGACCAATGAAGCCATTTACCGTCAATACTTGAAGGCCTACAAAAAAGGCGTATTTAATTTTATTCAGGAAGATTCATTCCCTCCCCTCGATGGGGAGGGCAGGGGAGGGGTGATGGTCCCCCGCAAATATTTTTCCGGCGGGTTCGGCAGTGTGAGAGATTTGGCCCTCATTACAGAGCCACTTTCCGATAAAGCAATGGCTGCAATTCCAAAAGATTTTGTTTTTTCCGTTGTGACGAAATTTAATGCGGCAATGACATCGGCGAAAATGAATTTGAGTGATTTAGGTGATGTATACGGAAAGATTGTGGTCGTGCGTGAGGGGTATGATGTTGCTCTTGACAAGGAAGGCAATCTCGTCAATCCCAATGACCCGCGTATCATGGAATCATTGCCGACCATTGAATATTTAACAAGCAATGGGGCCAAGGTTGTATTGATAGCGCATTTAGGACGGCCGAATGAAGAAATTCAAAAACTTCTTTTAAAGAACCCCGGGATGAGCAAAGCCGAAGCCAGAAATATTGTTTTTATGCAAATGTCCTTGGATCCCGTTTCTGCAAGATTACGTGAATTATTGGGAAAAAAATTTAAGCCTTTTAATTCCAGTTCTCAAACCATGCCCATAGATATTGCTGATGAAATAAAACCAGGGGAAGTTACGCTTTTAAGGAATTTACGTTTCTATAAAGGAGAAGAAGACAATGATCCTGGTTTTGCCGAGGCGTTATTCAATGGGGTTTATGCCTATGTCAATGACGCTCCTTCCGCCAATCAGCGTGGACACGCTTCCATAGTCGGTGCCCCGGCGGAGATTCCTCGAGTCATGGGTTATTTGACGGAAAAAGAAATGAAGATCCTGGAGGAAGTTCATGCAAAAGCGAAAATGGCCATTATAGGGGGATTAAAGGTAAAAGATAAGATAGGTATGATCAGACAATTTTTAAAAGCGGACCCACAGCGCAGAGTCCTCATTGGTGGAGCAATGGCTAATGCTTTTTTACAGGCGCAAGGCATCGATATACAAAGGTCCCTTGGAGCTGACAGTGAAAATGTCGGGATTGCAAAAACCCTGTTGAAAGAATTCAATCAAGGCCCTGATAATCGGATTGAAATACCTATGGATGTAGTGGCAGTTAATAATTTTAATAGACATATAAAAAGCAGAAACATTGATTTTTCTAAGGCAGAGAAAGTCCCAAAAGATTGGGTAATTGTAGATATCGGTCCGATCACAACAGCGGTATATATTAAATGGATTAAGGAAACCACATTTTGGAATGGGCCGATGGGTGCTTATGATCGATTGCCAAAATATGCTTCTTATGGCACGAGGAACATAGCCCGGGCCATTGCCTGGACCAATGGTTTTGTCGGCGGCGGTGATTCCTTGGCGGCTTGGTATAATGATTCAATTCTTCCACCCGGATTACGCGCGGATAGTAAAGCCCAAATATTGACCGGAGGCGGTGCTACTTTGGACTACCTGGAAGGAAAACCACTTCCAGGCATCGAAGCATTATCCGACGCCAGCGCGGCGATGACGGCGGTCCATACAACCCATGGCCTCGACGCGGCGATGAGAACTAATGCTGACGTCAAGGGTGGTATTGATTTAAGCCGGCAGGATGCGGCTTTGCGCGTCGAGAAAGATGCCGATGGCGGGGTCAAGGTCAACGTGGACCCGGCCTTGATTGCGCGCATTGAGCACGAAGGCTTGTCGGAGATCGTTCCGGTGATCATCAACATTCGGCCTGCTGACATAAGAACTTTATTTGGGACAAGTTCTCCGCAGTAAGAATATCCTCGATTTATTTCTGTTGATTAGCAATGATTTGGCTATGTTGGAATAACTTTAGAAGCGCCACACGGATGATGCCGCGGTATTTTTCGTTCATGCCCAAACGTTCAAGGATTTTTTGGGCTTCGTTCAGGCGGGTTTGGATGGCCTCAAGCGCGTAATCTAAACTTTTGACTTCCACAAAGATTTTTTTAACGGTTTCTAAGTCTTTGAGGGTCTTGGTTTTTTTGGCGAAGATTTTTAGGAACGTCTCTTTAGCTTTTCCCCGTAGCACGCTAAAGGCGTGGGTCACTAACAGGGTTTTTTTGCTTTCCATTAAATCGCTAAGGATGGACTTGCCGATATTAGCTTCCGTCTCAAAGATCCCGATAATATCATCCTGGACCTGGAACGCCTGGCCGATGAGAATGCCGAAACGCGAGATTTTTTTGATCTCCGTATCTTTGGCGCCGGCCAAGATGGCCCCGGTGACCATGGGGCAGTCAAAGGTGTAGCGCGCGGTTTTAAGCGTGTAATTAAGGAAAACCTCTTTTTCATCGACGTCTTCAACCGGCTTGACCCCGCTGACGGTGTCAATGAATTCGCCCATGGCGGTAAAGGCCGCGGTCTGGATAAAATATTTAAGGGCGCGCTCTTTGCGTTCAGGTGCCTCGTCGATGGATAAAAAAGCGTCGATGGCCAGCGCATAAACGATGTCTCCGGTGATGATGCCAAGGTCAATGCCTAATTTATCCGGGTCCTCGGATTTGACCGTGCGCGCCAGGATTTTGTGCATGGTGGGTTTGCCGCGGCGCAGGTCCGAACGGTCGATGATATCATCATGGATCAGCATGAAATTATGCAAAAATTCCATGCAGGTGGACGCGTTATAAAGTTTGCGGGATATTTTTTTGGACGCGGGCGCGTAACCTTTATAGGTCAGGATCAATAGCAAGGGCCGCAGCCGTTTGCCTTCCCGTAGGGTAAATTCGCGGATGCTTTCAAACAATAAAGGCGAGACCAAATGGAGTTTATAGTCTTTCTTGACAGTGTCGAGAAAAGAACTCAGGCTTTTATCAATATTATTTCGCAATTGCTCAATCACGGCCGATAGTGTATCATACCCATAAATTTATCTCAAATATTAATGAAGAAAGAGGGTCGTATGCGTATTTTGGGAATGTTGGTCATGATGACATTTGTGTGCTTGAGGTTAGCCCCTGCGGCAACGGTCAATCTTACCGACGGGCGTTCGGTACAAGGAGACATCATCAAGCAAGACAATAAAAGCCTTCAAATTAGCGTGGACGGCGTGAACATGACGTATTATGCGGATGAAATCAAGGATATTGACGGAGTGCCTTTCGCGGCAGGACAAGCCCAGCCCAACGCATCTGAACCTGCTGGCCAACCTGAAACTACGCCCAGCCCTGTCAGTGTGCCTGTTTCCACGGCAGGCACGATTGATCCGGACAAAAAAGCTTTGATTTTAAAGTTCATTGATGTCTTTGGGACCCGGCAAGCATTGATCAATAATTTTGATTTAATGCTGACTCAAATCGAAAAAGAAAAACCGGACGAAGCCCAAAAAATCCGCCGGCGTGTTAAGGTCGATGAAATCATCGAACGCCTTCTTCCCATATATGATCGTAATTTTACCTCTGAAGATTTGAATGCATTTATTGCTTTTTATGGTTCCCCCGAGGGTAAGAAATTGATTGGCACCATTCCTGAGCTGATGAAAGAAAGCGTCCAGGAAAGTGTGAAGTATATGGAAGAAAAATTTCCAGAAGTAAAACAAGGGCAATAGCAGAATATTTATAACTCATTTAATATCAGTATGTTACGTCTTTTATATCTTTTTTAAGTTGACCTCAGAAATTTTCTCTGCTATAGTGAATTCCGCTTTTAAATCTTCCTGCCAATTTTTAATAATTATGTCACCCCCGAATGTTTTAATCGGGGGGCCAGTCTAAGAATTAAGGAGATGATACGCTAAAAATCAATTGAAGGTTGGTGAATAGCTTCGAGTAAAATGGATTTACTCGGAGTAGATAGGTCATAGGTTGAATTGCACGACTGGGGCATGACCCCGATAAGGAGATTAACTGGCAACCTACGATCGAATAGTCACCATAGGGCAATGACCCTGGATAGGAGAATGGTGTTCACCGACTAAAAGTTCTACTCCGCTGAAGGTTAAATGAGTAAAAAAGCGGAGGTAAAAATGGGACGAAAGATTGGGGTAGATTTACATAAGAATAGTTTTAGGGTGTGTTATTACCAGAATGACAAGAAGTATGATTTTGAAACGTATCGTGTCAGTGTAAAAGGATTGGAGCATTTTAAGAAGGGATTAAAGAAGACGGACGAGTTAGCAGTAGAATCGACGGGCAATACGGGGCAT
>Ga0207035_1178_pt1 | contig 13989 bp, 11 predicted proteins | sample Alteio_BWMinCont_77_FD_153272 | JGI IMG/M metagenome (GOLD analysis project Ga0207035, IMG submission 153272) | Enriched cells from forest soil in Barre Woods Harvard Forest LTER site, Petersham, Massachusetts, United States -... | ecosystem: Environmental > Terrestrial > Soil > Temperate forest >... | reverse complement strand
AAATGAATCCGCTGACTTACCAGATTGTAAAACGATTAGTAAAAGTACCGTATATTGCACTACCGAATTTATTAGCAGAAGATTTTTTAGTGCCAGAATATATCCAGGCAAAAGCAACACCCGAATTATTGGGCCCTGCATTATTAAAAATGTTAGATCCTGATTTTGACAGAGAAAACTTAATCCAAAAATTTAAATCGTTACACAAAATCTTAAAGCGAGAGGCCAGTAATACGGCGGCGCTCGCTATCAACGCCTACTTATCAAAGGAGTGATCATGTTAATCGCAGGGGTGGATGAAGCAGGAAGAGGACCTTTAGCCGGACCCGTCATTGCGGCAGCGGTTATTTTAGATCCAAAACAAAAAATTAAAGGTTTAGCAGATTCTAAGATATTAACCGAAAAACGTCGCGAAACGCTCTATGATGAAATTTGTCAACGCGCATTGGCTTTTGCGGTTGGCCGTGCAGATGAAAAAGAAATTGACACAATCAATATTTTACAAGCTGCTTTATTGGCCATGCGGCGGGCTGTTTTACTGCTTAAGATTCAGCCTTCAAAAGTGGTGGTCGATGGTAATCAGTGTCCAATGCTAGAGTGCCCAGTAGAAGCGATTATTAAAGGAGACTCTTTAATCGCCGAAATCAGCGCTGCATCTATTATTGCCAAGGTAACTCGCGATCGTGAAATGGTATTACTGGATAGCCAATATCCGGGCTATGGTTTTGCAAAGCATAAGGGGTACCCAACAAAAGAACATTTTGCAATCCTTAAAAAAAGAGGACCTTGTTTGATACATCGTCTGAGCTTTGCACCGGTTAGAGAAGCAGTAGGTGCTTATGAACCCCTCTAGCTTTGTTCATCTGCATGTACACAGTGAATACTCTTTAGTAGACGGACTGGTGCGCATAGAAGAACTGGTTGGTACCATTGCAAATATGGGGGAAAATGCTGTTGCACTAACAGATCAGTGCAATTTATTCGCAATGGTTAAATTTTATCAAGCTGCCATTGACGCGGGGGTAAAACCCATCATTGGTGCAGATGTTTGGGTAATGAATGAACAAGATAACGCAAGCCCTTTCCGTATTATTTTGCTGTGTCAAAATTCCATAGGGTACCAAAACTTAACGGAATTGGTTTCTCGTGCGTATATCGAAGGTCAACAGCATGGAAAGCCACAAATAAAAAAAGAATGGCTCTATAAAGCCAACCAAGGTTTAATTGCGATTGCGGCAGCCAGAGAAAGCGATATTGCGCATGCCCTATTGGCAAATCATTTAGAATTGGCAGAGACGTTGGTGGATGAATGGACAACCCATTTTTCTGATCGTTTGTATTTAGAGGTTGTACGCACGGGTCGTGTAGACGAAAACATATACATTCAAGCAGCGGTTAAGCTGTCTGAAAAAAAATCTTGTCCGTTAGTCGCTAGCAACGATGTGCGATTTATCGCCGCAGAAGACTACGAAGCCCATGAAGCACGCGTTTGCATTCATGAAGGGCATAGTTTAAATGATCCAAAAAGACCTAAACGGTATAGCGAGCAGCAGTATTTAAAAACACCAGAAGAAATGAGAGCGCTTTTTTCCGATTTGCCAGAAGCGATTGAAAACAGCGTTGAAATAGCAAAACGTTGCACATTAGAACTAGCCTTAAACAAAGTGTATTTACCGAATTATCCTGTCGCTGTCGGCACAACCATTGAACAACATTTGGTGGCAGAAGCAGAGCTTGGGCTAAAAAAACGCTTTGGAGAAAAAGAGATCCCAGAATTTTATTTAGAACGTTTAAAAACAGAATTAACCGTTTTAAATTCCATGGGGTATGCGGGATACTTTTTAATTGTGGCCGATTTTATTCGGTGGGCAAAAAATAATAAAATCCCTGTGGGGCCAGGGCGAGGATCCGGTGCAGGCTCTTTGGTGGCTTATGCATTGGATATTACAGGTCTGGATCCATTGCTTTACGATTTACTGTTCGAACGTTTTTTAAACCCTGAACGGGTTTCCATGCCAGATTTTGATATCGACTTTTGCATGGATGGGCGAGATCGCGTAATAGATTACGTTGCAAATCGGTATGGACGTGACTCCGTCTCGCAAATTATTACCTATGGCACCATGGCTGCAAAGGCAGTGATTCGAGATGTTGGGCGAGTGTTAGGCCATCCCTATGGATTTGTCGATAAAATTGCAAAGCTCATTCCACTGGAACTGGGCATTACGTTAGATAAAGCGCTTCGTGAAGAAGAAACGCTTAAACAACGTTATGCAGAAGAAGAGGAAGTCCGAATTCTTATAGATTTAGCCAGAAAATTAGAAGGGATCACTCGCAATGCCGGAAAACACGCGGGTGGTGTGGTGATTGCGCCTTCTAAACTGACAGATTTTACGCCCTTATATTGTGACGAAAATGAGGGGGTATTAATTACCCAATTTGATAAAAATGATGTAGAAACTATCGGCTTAGTAAAATTTGACTTTTTAGGTTTGCGAACCCTCACCATTATTGATTGGGCCTTAGAAACGGTTAATTTGCTGCGAGCCCAAAACGCAGAAGAACCTCTAGATATTAATGCGATTCCCTTGGACGATCAAAAAACCTTTGATTTATTACGATCTTGTAATACAACAGCCGTGTTTCAGCTAGAATCGCGTGGAATGAAAGATTTAGTACGTCGCTTACAACCCGATGTCTTTGAAGAAATCATTGCCTTGGTAGCGCTATTTCGGCCGGGTCCGTTACAGTCTGGCATGGTCGATGATTTTATCAATCGTAAGCATGGCCGTGCGAAACCAGAATATTTACATCCAAAATTAACTGCCATTTTAAAGCCCACGTATGGGATTATTTTATACCAAGAGCAGGTCATGCAAATTGCTCAGGTGTTGGCAGGGTATACCTTGGGTGGTGCAGATCTGTTACGTCGAGGCATGGAAACCCGTTCAGGGTTTAAAAAACGTTCGAACAGTAAATCGTAAAGCAACGCGCAATTTTTGTGGAAGGTTCGGTCGAGCGCGGGGTGAATCCCGAAAATGCTTCTTATATTTTTGATTTAATGGAAAAATTTGCAGGGTATGGTTTTAATAAATCGCATTCTGCGGCTTATGCGTTAATTACTTATCAAACAGCCTGGTTAAAAACGCATTATAAAGCGGCTTTTATGGCGGCTGTCTTATCTTCTGATATGGCGCACACAGATAAAGTGGTTACTTTTATAGAGGATGCACGGTTACAAAAATTAACCATTTTGCCGCCCAATGTTAATCAAAGTTTGTATAAGTTTTCTGTTGCTGAAAATGATTGTATCTTTTATGGCTTAGGTGCCATTAAAGGAGTTGGTGAGGCTGCGATTGCCAGTATTATAGAAGCTCGTCAAGAACGTCCTTTTCAGGATATCTTTGATTTTTGTGCCAGAGTCGATGGACGGCGGGTTAGTCGGCGGGTATTAGAGGCATTAATTCGATCGGGTGCCTTTGATTGCTTTGGTTTGGAAAGATCAGCATTAATGGCGAGTTTAGAAGATGCGGTTACTGCAGCAGAACAATTAACAAAAAATCGTGCCCGAGGACAAGTGGATTTATTTGGAGATTCTTTATCAGCCAGTGATGTTTTATCCGCACAACCCGCGCAGGTTGAACCTTGGCCAGATAGTATACGTTTGCAAGGTGAAAAAGAAACCCTAGGTTTGTATTTGACGGGACATCCATTAGAACAATATGAAAAAGAATTACGTTCCTTAACAACCACGGTCATACGAGATTTAAAAGCCGAAAAAAATCGACGCCAAATTATCGCAGGTATTTTAGTGGCCATTAGAACGTTACAGACTAAAAAAGGCGATAGAATGGCCTTTATTACCATAGATGATAGAACAGGCCGTCAAGAAGTGGCTGTTTTTTCCGATCACTATCATCAAAATAAAGAGTTGCTGGTGAAAGATGCTTTGGTGGTTGTGGTGGGAGAAGTAAGCATCGATGACTTTTCAGGCGGGTATAAAATGCGTTGTTTAGAAGTATTCAGTCTTGAAAAAGCCAGAATGAAATCCGCAAAATTAATAAAAATTAAACTTTCTGGCAATGATATCAATGAAACTTTTTCACAGTCATTGGTTAAATTACTAGAACCATATAAACATGAAGAAGGTTGTCAAGTGCAGCTTATCTATCAAAGGGTCGAAGCTGAGGTACTTTTAAAGTTAGCCGATGGGTGGAATATTAGCCCTGCACAAACGTTATTAGATGATCTTAAATATCTATCGGGCATTGACTGTGTGGATGTGGAGTATTGACAGTTTTTTAAGTAAAGCAATATGATGCAAGCTATATACGGGGTCTGACCCCATTATTCTAAACTGTGGGAGAGGACCATGATTGACGGCTTAAATGCAATTTTTATTACTTTACTTAAAGCAGATCCTAATAACCCAGGTTTTGAACTGACTGAATCAGCAGATGGTCAAGAAATTATTTTTAAAACAAAAGCAGAATTAGGCGAACCATTTTTAGAAAAGCTTAAAGAAATTTTTAAATCCCACGGGCACACGTTGGCAAGTATTGCGTATCGTTTAAATGTGCGTGCCAATAATGCAGCCGGTGCTGCTGCGAGTGCGGTTGCTGGTGCTGCCGCTGCCGCGAGTGCACAAAGCCCAGAACAACCCTTTCCGAAAGTAGACTTTCCTTTGTTAGAAATGGCACATCTGAATGGAAACGAAATATTTGCACGGCTTTTTGATACTAAATTTAGAGAAAGCATCGGCAATATTATGCAATGGCAAGAAACCCAAGGCCAAAATAATCAAACGGTTTATTATTATGTTTGCCATTCACCGGCAGACGTCGCTTTAAGAACAGCTCAAGTTGAAATTTTTAAAACTGTTTTATCGCAGGCATCTTGGTCAGACTTATACCATGCTTTTGCTAAAAACAATCCGCAGCCGCTGCCTTCTAATAATGCTTATGGGGCAATGGGTAATGGTCCGCTTCGTGCGCAATTAGACAGTTTATTTACAGTTCGGCCAGAAGGCAATAAGTCTGTTGTGCGTTTCGATTGTTTAGGTCTTGCAAGCTGTGTGGTCGCGCCGAGCTTTGCGCTTGCAGGAAAACCCGTTGCAGCAGCGGCCGCGGCAGCAGCCGCCGCCGATGCAGGTGACGCTGGATTTTCAGAAATTCGGTTTAATAAACGTCACTTTATGGCTTATATGTCAACTTTATTGAATGACGGCATTTTTATGTATGACCAAGGAGATAATCGGCTGCTCCCAGTTGTGGTCAATCGTGGTCGTGCAATACAACAAAATACCTTAATTGAATTTGGCATAGATTGCAGTAGTTCAATGGGACAGTTTATCAATCAGGAAACAGTTTTTGCGACACTGAAAAAGACCCTAAAAGACATCTTAAGCAAAATGCCCCAATATTTAGATAGACATGCGACTATTATTAGACTTTCCCGGTTTGGGTCTCAATCTACAAAGTATCCAGTAATAGAAATGTCGCTTAATAAAGTTGAAGAATTATTAAAAGAGATTGAGAGTCCATATTTTAATTATGGTGCGAATGAACAAACCGCACTTCATCAATTTTTATTTGAGCAAGCTAATGCTTGTTCAAGTGCGCGGTATGCAAATTATAATATTGTTCGTGTTTTAATCAGTGATGGAGGGGACAATGACAGCCCTGGCAGCACTTTAGAAAAATTATCTGTTGTCTTATCTGGGATGGGTGAGGCGATGGCGCCACCACAATATTTTTCGATAGAAATAGGAAATTTATCGGAGGAAATATTAGCGCTTATCCAAAAAACAGTAGAGGGCACGCGTATTACAGTTGAACGTGGTGCAAGTTTAGATCCATTTTATCGATACCTGAATAGTTTGGGTTTAAGCCGGTATTTCTTACATTTTGTTCAAGAAGCACGCCGTTTTAGATTACCAGTTATCGATGGAAAAATTGCATTTGCTGATCCGAAAAATTACATTGTTCCAGGTCAACCCTTTGTGATGAATGATGTAACTTATGTTGCAGATAAGCAAGATCTTTCTCGTCAGTCTACTTTGCTACAAGGACAAGGTGGTGGTTCTGATGAGCGCAAGATGCATGATGAGCAGATGCAGGCCCTAAAGCGTGAAATGCTACAGGCACGTGAAGCACATGAAGCCAAAATTGCAGCATTACAAGCGGAATTTCGTCGAGAACAAGAACAGTCTCAAGCTCAAAATCACCGAGAATCAGAAGAACAAAAAAGACTCATTCGAGACGCTGAAGCCGCCATGCAGCAGCTAAGGCAAACTTTGGAAGACGAAAGACGCGCTGTGCAAGATGAAAGAAAAGCCGCTGCGGAAAAAGCGGCGGCCTCTGCAGAGAAAGAAGCAGGTGTGCAAGCGGCAAGACAACGAGAAGTGGAAGAAATGGCAGCCATACGAGCAGATATGCAGGCTATGCGTCAAGCACTGCAAGAGGCACAGGCAGCAGCTGCTCAAAAGGCAGCAGCAGTGGTAGCCGCAGCGCCTAATGAATCCTATTTTTCTGCACCGGATAATTCCGCATCGGGATCTGCAGCAGTAAGACCTGCTTCTGCTTCCGCACCTGCTGCTATCGTACCGGCCTTTGCAGGACAAGCAGCTGCTCAACAACCGTTGTCTGCTGTTGCGGCAGCGGTACCAGCGGCAACGCCAGCCTCTAAACTGCCAGCGCCTCCGGAAGAAAAATCTTCTTCTTCGTGTGTGCTTCAGTAAGGGCATATACGGGGTCTGACCCCATTATTCCTTTGATAAAGTTAGCGTTTTCCGGTAGGCTTAGGGGCTCTGGGTTATCTAATTGAGTACTACCAATGAGTTTAAGTTTAAATTTTCTGGAATTTGAGCGCCCCATCGCAGAGTTAGAAGCCAAAATTGAAGAGCTTCGCTTAGTGGGGTCGGACAGTGTCATCAATATTCAAGATGAAATTGCTCGTCTAGAGGTTAAAAGCCGAGAATTAACCGCTAACATATTTCGCAGTTTAACTGCCTGGCAAACTGTACAGTTAGCCCGTCACCCTCAGCGGCCTTATACGTTAGATTACATTCCCAGAATATTTACGGATTTTGACGAATTACACGGAGATCGGGCCTATGCAGATGATAGAGCCCTGGTTGCAGGGCTTGCCCGTCTAGAAGGCGAACCAGTGATGATTATTGGGCAACAGAAAGGACGCGATACCAAAGAAAAATTATTTCGAAATTTTGGCATGATGCATCCAGAAGGTTATCGCAAGGCCTTACGCTTAATGACATTAGCCGAAAAATTTAATATTCCAGTGGTGACTATTATTGATACGCCAGGCGCTTACCCGGGCGTGGGCGCAGAATCTCGCGGCCAAAGCGAAGCCATCGCACGCAACTTGTTGGATATGTCTAAATTGCGAGTACCCATTATCTGTGTTGTGATTGGTGAAGGGTGTTCTGGCGGCGCCTTAGGGATAGGCGTCGGGGATAAAACCCTGATGTTACAATACGGTTATTACGCCACTATTTCACCAGAAGGCTGCGCAACTATTTTGTGGAAAAGCGCGACAAAAGCAGAAGAAGCTGCCGAAGTCATGGGCATTACAGCCGCTCGATTATTAAAATTGGGTTTAATCGACGAAATTGTGCCAGAACCTTTGGGTGGCGCGCATCGTCAAGTCGATGAAATGGCCAGCACTTTAAAATCCGCTATTTTAGAGAGTTTGCGATCTTTTAAAAATTTCTCGACTGACAAATTGCTGAAAAGACGATATCAGCGATGGATGAGTATGGGAATTCAATCGTAGTGTTAGAATAGTGCTAGAAAAAATTGCCAAAACAATCCAATCTCTCACCGAGGCCAAGCGTTTATGGATTGGATATAGCGGTGGATTAGATTCTCACGTTTTATTAGAGTTAACGGTGCGTGCCTTTAAAAAATTTCCAGATTACCAAATAGGTGCTGTTCATGTGCATCATGGCATTAGCGAGTTTGCAGATGCTTGGGTAAAGCATTGTGAGCAGGTGTGCGCTGACTTACAAGTACCGTTAACGGTTTTGTGGGTAGATGGCCGAGCAACCGATGGCCGAAGTCCAGAAGAAGTGGCGAGAGAAGCCCGCTTTGATGCCTTAGAAAAATTTCTTCAAAAAGACGAATGTTTATTATTGGCACATCATGAAGCCGATCAAACAGAAACCATTCTATTGCGTTTATTTCGAGGTTGTGGTCCTTTAGGGCTTAGCGGTATGCCCGATAAAGCAACGTTAGGGGAAAGTCAATTTATACGCCCATTATTAACAGTTCCTAAAGAAGAGATCCTACAGTATGCAGAAGAACAAAAATTAACCTGGGTAGAAGACGACAGTAATGCCAATACGCGCTTCGATCGAAATTTTTTGCGTCATGAAATATTACCAAAATTATCGGCAAGATGGCCTAGGGTGGTTCGTTCTATCAGTCGGGCGGGTGCACTTTGTTTAGAAACTGCCACCGCTGTTCAAGTATTGGCCAATCAAGATTTAAATGCTATTAAAGGCCAAAATGAGCATTCGCTTTCTGTCTCGCGATTATTGCAGTTAGATCCCGTTCGCCGCCGGGGCGTTATGCGATGTTGGTTACAAGCACAGGGCTGTTCTTTTCCCAGCCGCGATCACATGGAAAGAATAGATAGGGAAGTGCTGCAAGCGCAGCCCGGTGCAAAGCCTAAGTTAAAGATTAGTGATTACGAAATCTGCCGAATCAGAGACGAGCTTACCGTGACGCACTTGGTGCAGACCCAGAAGGATTCGTTTCTTCCGGCTTAGATAAAAGAGTTAGGCTATCTAATTTTTCAGAAACCAATTTTGGTGAAAGCGCCGCTTTATCAAATTTTGCATCTAAACAAGAAAGATCATAGAGCGTCTTAGTGGGTTTGTTGTGTACAGTCTTAATAAAGTTTTCACTATATCCAAGGATCTTGGGTGCAGGAAAAGATTTTGTGCGGTGAGGATTTAGTTTATTAAAAAGATCTCTCACTATTTTTCCCTTAGCCAATCCATCAATATGTCCAATTCCTCCTTTGGGTGCTAAATAGTCCATCACAAGGGCGGCAGGGGCTTCACTTGGGAATAAATTTCGGATCCCGCGGGCTGCTTCAATTCCATCTTTAATCCCTTCAACAGTCGGCAATTCGCAGTCCATCACCACTAAAGCATAGGGCTGTTCCAGCTTTAAAAGGGCAGTACGAACAGCTTCTATTGCAGCAAAGCCGTTATCGACTTCTTCAAAATCAAAATCAACCCCTAATTTTTTTGCCCACACCATAATAAATCTTTTGGCTAACAGAATTTTCATTGCGGTATCATCTACTAGAAGAACACGATGGGATTTGGGGGGTGTTTCGGGTGCAGTTACGTGTTCAGTTGTTTTTTCTTCAGCTTCGGAATCATTACCAATAAACGTCAATGGCATGTTTTATCACCCTGTATAAATAAGTTGATGGAATTTGAACAATTTTGTAATGTAACTGATTTCAAATATTATGTCAAAAGAAATTAATTGGCTGTTTTTATGAGCGCTTACACGCATTTGGCAAAAAATATTGCAATTTCAATTGTATTTTTTGCTTTGGTTTGGTACACTTTAATCCCGTCTATGGCTAATCTTTGTTTTAATTCTGCTGTTCTTAAGGACACTCATGACACGATATATTTTTGTCACTGGCGGCGTTGTTTCATCTCTTGGCAAGGGGATTGCAGCGGCTTCTCTCGCAACCATTTTGGAATCCCGGGGCCTAAAAGTAACCCTTTTAAAGTTTGACCCCTATATTAATGTCGACCCTGGAACCATGAGCCCTTTCCAACATGGAGAGGTCTATGTTACAGAAGACGGGGCAGAAACCGATCTCGATTTGGGTCACTATGAACGCTTTGTGCGTACGACCATGTCTAAAACCAATAATTTTACGACGGGGCGTATTTATGAAAACGTGATTGCTAAAGAACGGCGGGGCGATTATTTAGGCGCTACAGTTCAAGTAATTCCCCATATTACGGACGAAATTAAACAGTGTATTTTGGGTAACGCAAAAGGGTTTGATGTCGTACTGGTTGAAATTGGTGGCACGGTGGGGGATATCGAATCTTTACCCTTTTTAGAAGCCATTCGTCAGCTTCGAATGGAACTCGGCGTGCAAAAGACATTGTTTATTCACTTAACGTTGGTGCCTTATATCCCGACAGCCGGTGAAATAAAAACAAAACCCACGCAACACTCTGTAAAAGAATTAAGATCAATTGGTATACAGCCAGATATTTTAATTTGCCGTTGTTCTCGGGATTTTAAAGACTCCGAACGAAAAAAGATTGCATTATTCACCAATGTTGAAGAACGTGCGGTGATTGCCTCGCCCGATATGCCTTCTATCTATCAAATCCCCATGATTTTACAAGCGCAAGGATTGGATGACATCGTATTAGAAAAACTGGGTAAAACAGCGCCTCCGGCAGATTTAAATGAATGGAAACAGGTGGTTGCAAGACAACAAAACCCGAAAGGAGAAGTCACCATTGCATTGGTTGGCAAATATGTAAACCTTGCAGATGCCTACAAATCTTTAGTTGAAGCGTTAGTGCATGCGGGGATCCATACAGAAACAAAAGTCAATATCGAGTATGTAGATTCCGAAGAAATTCAAAATGATGGCGTAAAAATGTTGCAGTCTGTCGATGCCATTTTAGTGGCCGGCGGGTTTGGCGAACGGGGTGTCGAAGGTAAAATTATGGCCGCTCAGTTTGCACGAGAAAATGGGATCCCCTATTTAGGGGATTGCCTTGGCATGCAAATTGCAGTGATTGAATTTGCACGTCATCAAGCGAATATGGCGGGTGCTAGCAGTACAGAATTTAACCTAAAAACGCCTTATCCCGTCATTGGATTGGTCACAGAATGGATGACAGAAAAAGGAACCAAAGAAACACGACATGAAAAGAGCGATTTGGGGGGCAGCATGCGCTTGGGGGCACAAAAATGCCGATTGGCACCCGGCAGTTTAGCTGAAAAAGTGTATGGTAAAGAGATAATCATGGAACGGCATCGGCATCGTTACGAAGTGAATAATCACCTGTTACCTGCATTAGAAAAAGCTGGTCTTAAAGTGTCTGGTCGTTCATTAGATGGCAATTTGGTAGAAATTATAGAAATTCCTAACCATCCGTGGTTTATTGGTTGTCAATTTCATCCAGAATTTACGTCTACCCCTCGTGATGGACACCCTTTATTTACACAATTTGTAAAAGCAGCCATTCAACATCGTCTTTCAGTCAGTGGTAAACAAAGCGACAAGCGATCAGAACCCAGAACCATGGAGCATTAAACTATGACAAAAAATACAGATACCATAGAATTATGTGGATTTACCGTTGGAAATAAAAAACCCTTTTTTTTAATCGCGGGTCCTTGTGTGATAGAAAGTGAATCGCTGGCCTTAGAAACCGCTGGGTATTTAAAAGAGATGACGCATCGTTTAGGGATACCGTTTATTTATAAATCTTCTTTTGATAAAGCCAACAGAATGTCTCACGAAAGTTTTCGAGGATTGGGGTTTGAAGAAGGCTTGCGAATATTAGAATTGGTTAAGAAAACAGTGGGTGTTCCTGTATTAACCGATGTTCATGAAGACACACCCTTGTCGGAAGTGGCAGACGTTGTGGATGTATTACAGACCCCAGCTTTTTTATGCCGCCAAACCAATTTTATTCAAAAAGTGGCGAGTTTTGGATTACCCGTTAATATTAAAAAAGGACAATTTTTAGCGCCGAGAGATATGATTAATATTGTTAAAAAAGCGCGTGTGGTTGACAATCAATCCATTATGGTTTGTGAGCGAGGGGTATGCTTTGGCTACAATAATTTAATTTCTGATATGCGAGCATTGCCCATTTTAAGAGAAACCGGTTGTCCGGTTATCTTTGATGCAACCCATTCGGTTCAATTACCCGGCGGGCAAGGTAATGCTTCGGGTGGTCAACGGGAATTTGTGCCTGTGTTGGCACGCGCAGCCATGGCAGTGGGTATTGCAGGATTATTTGTAGAAACGCATCCTAACCCAGATCAAGCATTAAGTGATGGCCCGAATGTGTGGCCTTTAGACAAAATGGAGCGCTTATTAGAGACATTGAAGTCAATAGACGGGGTTATAAAAGATGGGCGAGATTAGGGATATTCGGGCAAGAGAGATTTTAGATTCTCGAGGGACGCCAACGGTTGAAGCAGAAGTTGTTTTAGATTCGGGTATTGTGGGACGAGCCAGCGTACCTTCTGGTGCCTCTACAGGCTTAAAAGAGGCAGTTGAACTGAGAGATGGCGGTACCCGCTATGGTGGCAAAGGTGTCTTAAAAGCGATTCAACATATCCAAACGGAAATCCGTTCAGCATTAGTAGGACGGGATGTTCGACATCAAAAAGGGATAGACGATATTTTGATGCGTTTAGATGAAAGCGCTAACAAAGCGCGGTTAGGGGCAAACGCACTTTTACCAGTGTCTATTGCAGTTGCCAGAGCTGCTGCAAAAGCCATAAAAATGCCGCTCTATCAATATTTAAAGTTTGGGGAGGCAACGCCTGCTAGCCTTTTGCCGGTTCCTATGATGAATGTTATCAATGGGGGCGCACATGCGGATAATACGATTGATTGCCAAGAATTTATGATTATTCCAGTGGGTGCGGACAGTTTTAAAGAAGCTGTGCGTTATGGTGTTGAAGTTTTTCAAGCATTAAAGGGGTTATTAAAAAGCAAAGGCTTAAACACGAATGTGGGCGATGAAGGCGGATTTGCGCCAAATTTGCCTTCTAATGTTGCTGCGATAGATTTTATTTTAGAAGCCATTCAAAAAGCAGGCTTTAAACCGAAAGAAGACATTTGTCTTGGTCTAGATTTTGCCAGCAGCGCATTCTTTAAAGACAATCAATATCATTTATCTTCCGAAAATAAAACTTTTACAACGGTAGAATGGGTAAATTTTTTAAAACAGTGGGTAGATCAGTACCCTATAATGTCGATTGAAGATGGCATGGCAGAAGACGATTGGTCAGGTTGGAAATTATTTACCGAGACGTTAGGAAACCGCATTCAACTGGTGGGTGATGATTTATTTGTGACCAATACAAAACTACTCAATAAAGGGATAGAAGAAAAAATTGCCAATGCCATTTTAATTAAACCCAATCAAATTGGTACACTAACAGAGACCTGTCAAGCGATCCATATGGCTCAAAAAGCTAATTATGCAACCATTATTTCTCACCGTTCTGGTGAAACCGAAGATACTTTCATTGCAGATTTAGCCGTCGCAACCGGTGCTGGACAAATTAAGACGGGATCTCTTTGCCGCACCGATAGAACGGCTAAGTATAATCGGCTGATTAGAATCGAAGAAAGGCTCGGCAGCGACGCACAGTATGCCGGTCGAGCTATTTTTCAAGGGAAAGGTAACTTCTAGTGAAAGTAGGATTGCTGATTGTGTTAAGTTTATTATTTATCAATTTACAATATCGTCTGTGGGAAGGAGATGGAAGCATCCAAGATGTTATTCGCTTAAGCAAGGCTATCGTCCAAGAAACAGACGAAATAAAATCGCTCTCTACTCGAAACCAACAATTGGCGTTAGAGGTGCAAACCTTAAAAACTTATCCCGAAGCATTAGAAGAACGCGCACGGGCAGAATTAGGGATGATAAAGCAACAAGAAACTTTCTGTTTAGTTGTCGACCCGGCGCGTTAAACTCCCCCTGTCTTCGGTTAGCGCCCATAACGACCATCATGAGCGGATGCAGAAGAGCCGGCCGCTGCAGCGGCTGCTGCTGCGCTTGTTGCGCTCTGTGCTGCTTCTGGTCGAGGTGCGCGTGCCCGCGCTCTCCCACCCCTAGCGCCTCGACTAAAAAAGACACCTCGTGGTGCTGCACGCTGGTCTCTATACCCAAGTTGGTCTCTATATCTATTTAGAAATTCTTCGATGTTAGGATTT
>Ga0207035_1170_pt1 | contig 14083 bp, 20 predicted proteins | sample Alteio_BWMinCont_77_FD_153272 | JGI IMG/M metagenome (GOLD analysis project Ga0207035, IMG submission 153272) | Enriched cells from forest soil in Barre Woods Harvard Forest LTER site, Petersham, Massachusetts, United States -... | ecosystem: Environmental > Terrestrial > Soil > Temperate forest >... | reverse complement strand
GTGTGGCAATAGGATTGACGACACATCTTATTTTTGACCAATTCACCAACCCCATTAAGCCATTATTTTATTTTTTAACATTTAGGGCCAAAAATCAATTTGAAAAAACCAAGATCCTTTCTGAAAAATATTTTCAACGTAATTCCGATAATTCCGAGCCACCCACCGTAACCTGAATTAATTGAAGCTGCGGCCCTTAATACATTAATATAAAATGAAAAAAATAATTTTTTTTATTGCAGGTATTCTAATTCTCCTTATGGGCTTGGCAATTTTTATCAAGCCGGTGCTTGTTGCTTTCGCAAGGAATAAAATAGAACATGCCATTGTCGGCAGCACGGTTTCTGGAGATGAAATCAACCTTTATTACACACCCTGGTCGCTCATCCGGCTAAGGGCTTCTGGTGATGTTTTTATTAAAAAATTCAAGGAAGGCAAGTTAACGGCCGAGAATATCAGGGCCCATCTCAGGTGGGAGGGAAGATATGTTTTCCTGGACTCCTTGTCCGGGCAGGTTTTTAATGGCACGGTCGATGGAAAAGGGAGTTTGACAATAGGGAAACAACCCCAATATTTGGTCCAATTAAATTTTACCCATTTAGACCTTGCCCGGTTTGTTAATGACTTTGAACTCACAGAAAAGGTTGATATGACCGGAATGCTCAACGGTCTTGTGACTTTAAATGGCATCGGCAATAATATGAGTATATTAAATGGGAATCTTACTTCGTCGTCAGTGGGAGGTAATGTGACGATCAAGGACACCCAATTTTTACAGAACATGGCCCGTAGTTCCAAATTACCGGCCAACATAGTGGTGGATAGTTTCAAGGACTACCATTATAATATAGGTGTTGTGCGGATGGTAATGGACCATGGTGATCTGGTCTTGGATGTGGCCTTAGATAGTGCCACAGGCAAACGGAATTTGAAGGTGGACCTTCATGAATTCAGTTTAAAATAAATATAAGGGGGAATGGCCATGAAAAATTTTTCAATTTTTCTTATAGCAGTGATTGTGCTCTTGGGTTGCGCGCGGGCCAACATGGTTGCACCGAAAGACGCGATCAAATTGGATGTTTCCATGCGTCTGGATGTCTATCAACATGTGGCAAAAGACGTCGACAGCATTGAAAACCAGGTTTCCGGATCACCGAAGACAACAGTGTCCCAAAATCACCAGAGTCTATTAGAATATTTTACGACAAATGCGTACGCACAGGAAGATCTGGGAGCGGGCGTTCAAGCGGCAGTATCAAATCGCAAGAACAGGCGTCCGGATCTTAAAGCCATGGAAGCAAAAGGCGTGATTGGTGAGAATGCTTCGGGTTTGGTTGAAGCAAGATCAGGTCCTACAGGGCAAGACTTGGTCCAGGCAGAAAACAATGACCGCATGGTCATTTATAAGGCCGTTGCAGAAAAAAACGGCTCATCACTTTCAGATGTGCAGCAAATGTTCGCAAAACGCCACCAGGCAGACGCTCCTTCCGGCACACCCATCGAAGGCCCTTCCGGGTGGAGTGTAAAATAATTCCGCGCCACCTACCATAACCTGAATTAATTGCGAAAATGATGTTTGTCGATAACTTTAAATTATGATTAACATGTCACTAAAACGCTGGAGATCCTTTGGCTTTATCGTATTATTATTTATTGCCCTCAACGGTTATGCTAAAGAGTCCGGGGGGGACCTGACCATTGTCCAAGGCCAAACCAAGCGTGTCATTACCAAAGATGATTTTCGACAACTTTCATTGGATTCGATTGTCGTGCAAGACCCTGTTTATAAAAAGCGTAAGCGGTACATGGGTTACTGGCTCTCAGATATTTTTTCTTTTATAGGGATCCATCCTCAACCGAATACAGTCTGGACCTTCACTGCCTTAGATGGCTATAAGGCCAGCATAGCTGCCGGGGATGTCTTAAAATCCGGTGTTAAAGCTTTTATTGCTGTTGCGGACCTGGACAAGACAGAAGGTTGGGAGAAAATACAACAAGGCAAGGAAAGGATTTCTCCGGGGCCGTATTATCTGGTTTGGCAAACCCCGCTGGTAGATGTAACGCCCCCCATCAAATTGCCTTGGCCCTATCAGATGGTGGAAATTTCAATCCATCAAGCTGATGAAGCCGGGCAAAAGCTTTTTCCCGACAGCAATGACAAAAACGAGTCAGTCACCCGAGGATATAAAATTTTTAAACAAAACTGTTTGGCGTGCCATTCTTTGAATCTCGAAGGGGGAGTGGTGGGGCCGGAATTGAATGTACCAAAGAATATATTGGAGTATGAAGATAGGAAATTCTTAAAAGAATTCATAGGAAACCCAAGCTCTTTTAGGGCCAAGAGTAAAATGCCCGGCTTTAATAGCACATTATCCGCCCAAGATATGGATGACGTGCTCGATTATCTGGCTTGGATGGGAAAACATAAAAATTCAGAGTAAAAACTGACCCGAAAGGTCATCCCCGAATGTTTCCATGCCTGCCGGCAGGCAGGTAATCGGGGATCCAGTCCAAAGGAGGGCCTTATGACAGCCAAAATTCAATTAGGCGCAAGGATCATTTTAGGATTGATTTATTTTATATTTGGGGGAATGGGCTTAGGCATGGCATTAGGCCTTTGGCACATGCCGTTTCCGCCTTTGCCTCCGGCAGCTGATGCCTTCATGAAGGGGATCATGGGATCGGGGTATTTCTTATTTTTGCTTAAGATCACGGAGACAAGCTGCGGATTTCTTCTTTTGACAGGAATAGCGTCACCGTTAGCACTGGTGATCATTGCGCCGGTCACGATAAACATACTTTGTTTTCATACTTTTCTAACGCCGGGATTACACAATTTAGTCCTTCCTTCGGTGATGGTCGTGTCGCAAATTCTAGCCATGTCTGGTTATTGGAAACTGTATAAACCATTGTTTGGTAAGAAATAAATAATTTAAAAAAGGTAAAAACTTTGCGCGCCATACAAAAAAAATTAAATAGGACGCTGTCCCTCATTATTATAATTTTTTCCAATGTCATACTAACGGGTTTCATTGGTTGTGCGGCATCACAGCGAAACCAAACAATCAAACCAGGGCCAAGTCAAGTCCATGTTAGCGGCGATGTTACTATGACCGCAGTAACTAGAAAAGGATTTTAGAAATCTAAGCCATGCCTCAAATCGAAATAAAAAGATGTCTAAGACAGCGATCAATGCCATAACAAGGGTCATGGAGGACCGACAGGTAAAATCTTCCGTGACCGAAGGAAGTCTCCTGGTAATAAGGAAAATAAAATGAAACTCAAAGGTAAACGGATATTGATGTTTGTCGATTCCTTATATGAGGATATGGAACTAATGTATCCCAAATATCGATTAATTGAAGATGGCGCTCAAGTTGTAGTTGCTGGTCCTAAAGCAGCTCATGTCTATAAAGGCAAGCATGGCTATCCCTGCACTTCAGATGCCGCAATTGCGGATATACATGAGGCTGATTTTACTGGCCTTGTCATCCCGGGCGGTTTTGCCCCTGACCAATTGCGCCGCGACCCCAAGGTCTTGGAATTAACGCGCCAATTCCATCAGGCCAACAAATTAGTTGCCCATATCTGCCATGCAGGATGGGTCCCTATTTCAGCTAAGATCGTCAAGGGATTTAAATGCACCTCAACACCGGGCATTAAAGATGATTTGATCAATGCTGGGGCCATTTGGGTAGATGAACCGGTTGTGATTGACCGTAATCAAGTCAGCAGCCGCCGTCCTGATGATCTGCCGTATTTCTGCCAAGGTATTATCAAGGTCTTGCTTGAAGGTAAAGCAGTAATCTTAACTTGAAAAGGAGGGTTTTATTATGCCGTCAAACACCATTGAGCTTCATCGAGTGCTTCGCACATTACCAACTTTAGCACAGGAAAAGGAATATCTGCAGCCATTCCTGGCGAAATGTGCTATTTAGGATGGCAAGAATCGCTGATTCTTTTGGCTAAACTAGTCGAACCTGAAATCCCTGATTAATGCTTTTTTGAAGAAAGGAAATACGCCATGAATGATTCTAAATCGAATAAGTTTATTGCCCTTTACCTTATACCATCATCTGTACTAGCGGATTGGGCCAAGACAAACCCGGATACAAGGAAAGCCGCTGAAGAAAAAATGAAGGCGGAGTGGCAAAAATGGATGGGCGATCATGCGCAGATGATTACTCTGACCGAGGCTTGCGGCAAAACCAAGCGCATTACGGCCAGCGGTATATCTGAGATCAAAAATGATATTTGTTTATATTCGTTCATCGAGGCTGAATCGCATGAGGCCGCAGCTAAGGCTTTTGAAAATCATCCACACCTACAAATCCCAAATTCTTCCATCGAAGTGATGGCAGTTAGGGCGATGTGATATATTTTATTGTCAACCTGCGCAAAGGCTCCTTTGACCATATGAAATTTAAAGGAGCACTCTGACCGTACCATCCTACCGCTTCTATTTAATAATCCATCTTAAATGAGGAGGCGGTCATGAACCCACAGAGCAAGTCCCATCAAGGTACTCTAACCAAAATAGCTATTTTCAAAGGGAAGCAAATCAGAAAAATCATTTATAATAACGAATGGTGCTTTTCAGTGGTAGATGTATGTAGCGTTTTAACAGATAGTGTTGATGCAGGCGCGTACTGGAGAAAACTGAAACAAACGAGATCCACCGCAAAGCTGTATATCAAGCTTTGCATGCTTAGCCTCAAAAACCCGCTGTCTGATCTGCAAAAGCGATAGCTCCTTTCCTGGCTGCCTGCGTAACCCACTTCTTGCCCTATAGACCCTTTTCTGGCATAATGCATTAAATTATGTCCGAAATTAAGAATACTCTAACTATCCTTCGAGAGAAACCATCCTTTTTAAAACACTATAGTACTTCATTAATGCTCCTGGGTGCCATTGCCGTTGGATGCACATTGGGACTGGTTTTCAAAGAAAAAGCGATCATTTTTAAGCCTTTTGGTGATGTGTTTCTTAATCTGTTGTTTACTATCGTAGTCCCCCTGGTCTTCTTTTCTCTGTCATCCACTGTTGCCGCCATGCCGGATTTAAAACGTCTCGGTCCGATCTTGGTATGGATGATGGTTGTTTTTATAGTCACCGGCATCATTGCTTGTATCTTTATGATTATCGCCGTCCGGATATATCCGCCTGCTCAAGGTGTTACTCTTGCCTTGCCTTCCTATGTCAATACCCAACAGTTGAATATGGGGGAAACCATCATCAAGGCATTTACCGTTTCCGATTTTGCGGACCTTCTTTCTAAGAAAAACATGCTCCCGTTGATTGTTTTTTCCCTACTTTTGGGTATCTCCGCTTCTGCCGCGGGGCCCAAGGCCCGTGCCTTCATTGATTTTCTGGTTGCTGCCAACCATGTGATGGAAAAAATGATTTCTTACATTATGCTTTATGCGCCTATTGGTTTAGGCGCCTATTTCGCTTATCTGGTAGGTGTTTTCGGCCCACAGTTGTTGGGCACATATGTGCGTGCCGTGGAATTATATTATCCCATGGCATTCTTTTATTTCTTTTTTGCATTTACCGTTTACGCCTATTTTGCTGGAGGTCTAAGTTGCATCAAAAAGTTTTGGAAGAACATTATGCCGGTGGCATTGATAGCTTGGGGCACGGGCAGTAGCATTGCCTCTATCCCCGCTAATATGGAGGCGGCCAAACGCATCGGCGTTCCTGAGGATCTGCGAGAGGTGATCATCCCCATCGGAGGGGCCACGCTTCACTTGGAAGGGTCATGCTTGTCGGCCATTTTAAAAATCGCCCTGTTGTTTGGGTTGTTTCATATGCCGTTTACTTCGGCAAGAACTATTGCAACTGCGGTCGGTATTGCCCTTTTGAGCGGAACGGTCATGAGCGGTATTCCTGGAGGAGGGTTCTTGGGAGAGTTGTTGATTGTAACCATGTATGGTTTTCCGGTAGAAGCCCTGCCTGTCATTTCCATGGTTGGGACCTTGGTCGACCCGCCTGCCACTATGGTAAATGCGACCGGAGACAATATTTGCTGTATGCTGGCCGCCCGTATTTTATATGGCAGAAACTGGATGCCGGTTAGATGAAAAAGATTAGTCCAACCTGGGGGTATCTTACTATATTGAGACCTGTGTTTTATTTTATCCTATTGGTTGCAGAAGGATGTTGCCCTGTCACTCCCCATGCTCTGCAAGAACTGGAAGCGCCAGTTACCCAAGCTATTGTCGTCCATCCGTTGAGTAAAAATTCCACTCAAGCCCAGCTAAGCACCTGGCAAAGAGAGGGCTCCAACTGGCGACGTTTACTTTTTATTAGCGCGGTGATTGGTAAAAACGGCTTGGGCTTAGCTGGTCAGAAAAAAGAAGGGGACGGCAAAACCCCCTCAGGTGTATATCCTCTTGGTCCAGCTTTTGGCTACGCCCCGTCTATAAACACCGGCCTTTCATACCGCCAGGCGGGACCAAATGATTTTTGGGTGGATGATAAGCAATCACGGCAATATAATCAATGGGTCAGCGGTATGCCGGATGCCAAGTCTTTTGAACAGATGAGACGCTCTGACGGACTTTATCAGTACGGGATTGTCATCGGCTATAATAGTCATCCGGTCATATCTGGTGCCGGAAGCGCCATTTTTATACATGTCTGGCGGGGGTACAAAAGCCCCACCTCCGGCTGTGTGGCGGTCAATCAAAGATACCTGCGTAAAATTTTGCGGTGGTTGAACCGGCAAAACCAGCCTGTCATACTTTTGGAATAATCATCCACCCGGATCAGGAGGGATATTGTTTCCGTTATTACATAGCAAAGCAAACGAGCGTTCAATTTTAACAACCTGACCTGACCACTAAAGCAGGAAGGTCAATGATATTGCGTCACAATAAAGTTCCTGTAATTGTAGATACAAGACATGTTATGCCGTGATTATGAGATTCTTGACACTAAGGATTTTTCTGGTATTCTAAAGCTAAGAGATGAAAGTAGTGGTGTAGTTCGAGGGATAAATCCGCCACTTAAAAATAACAAAATACCTCGTTTGGCAATCGTGCCTGGCGAGGGTTTTTTATTTTATAAAGGAGAAGCCATGATAAACCAAGCTAAGAAGTTTTTTAAAAGGATTTGTTTTTTATTTGACCCGACCATTGTTATCAATATTCCTTCTGGTGTTCCCCAGATTGCCAAACGAGAGCTAATCGATTCGGTCGAGCATGTTGGGGCGTGCTGTGTGGTTTTGGTTGAAAAACCTAAAATCGTGGTCATATAAAGATTAAATCTTGTTCAAAAGATGGCTTAAGAGTAGAATTGCCCGAGATGAGTGTAGGGAATGGTGACTAATGTAATCCATTCGGTTTAAAGGACAAATATGATCAAAATTATTTTATGGATTTTTCATAGAATTGTAGTATGGGGCATTCCTTTCTTTATTCTCGGATTGTTAATTTATTTTATTATAAATTTGCTAAGAAATAATACTGAATTAAGCAGTGGGATTTTTCAATACCTATACAAAAAAGATCACTGGGATATTCTGATTGGAATATTTACGTTATTAATTGCGTATATAGCTTATGTGAAAGGGAGCAGTTATTTAGATACATGGTTAATGTTCCAAATGACTGATAAGTGTTTTGGATTATCAGCCAAATTTATCAAGGCTTTAGTGACAGCCTTGTACCTTTTGGCTAAATGAGCCTCTTTTTTAAGTTCTTTAAGGTTTTCTTGAGCGATGAGCGAATAATTTAACGTGAAATTCATAAACTATCAAAGAATTTTTGTTGGTTCTTGACCTTGGTGACCTTGCCGTCTTTGACCTGTTGCATGGCACGACGTAGAGTGTTCATGATCTTGGGATTTTCATGAAGCCAGGCTTCGTTGGCCGGGACAGAAATTTTAGGCATAAGAAGGATATTTCCATTGGTCCCAACTAAAACTTCGACTGAGTCCATTTTTTTAGGAAGCACTTTGAAGACATGATCGCTTAAAGTAACCCTGTGCCTTGAATCTATCGGGCGGTTATCGACCGGGGTAAAATCTTCGTTTGTACGGATACTTTCTTGATGTTTAGATGTAGATAATTTCATAATTTGGTCCTTTCTAATAGTCCTCATAGAAAGTATACCATAAATGGGTAAAAATACAAATGGGTATATGGGAATTTATAAAATTAAAAATTGGGAATGTTATTGAACATTTTATCGTCGACAAACCCCCCATTTCTTAACATAAATTCCGTTTTATGTAGTGATGATCTAAAATCTTTAGTGCTTTATGCTCCGAATTCCCTACCAGATCCTGATGGGAAATGGGGGTAAACTTTTCATATGATCAATTTTTTTCGTGGAATATATAAATTTTATAAAATTCATTTGAAACCCCTTTCCTGGCGCTGTACTATATCCTAAATTAGATTATTTACTCTAACTAAACGGTAGAAGTTTCTTTAATAAAGCAAAAAAAGCGTATTTCTACCGAAATCTAAACAGGAGGGAACTTGCTTATGAAATTGAATTGCAGAAATTGGGTACTTCGAATTGGCTTGATCCTCTGGGGTGTTCTGGTCGTTACCACTGGCTTCTCAAACCAAGCTGCAGCTGCGATAGTGGGGTCTCCGTTTGGAGCTTGTGGAGGGGTGCAGGGGGCGCCAAACTGCCACGGCAAGACCATTTCTTGCCTGGCCCATACCTATGGCGGTATCAATAATGCCGCGTCGACCCTGAATTATTCAAGCGTGGAGGATCTACAGAACGCCGTCAGAACTTATTGCGGCAATTAAAAATTTGGGACACATTGAATTAATTCCAGGGATTTGTCAAATTATTTCAATGTGTCCCATTCATTCACGTTCAAGCGGCTGTAGTGATAAGTTCGGTTTCAAAGCCATTAAAGTTATTTTAATATGAAAATCCGCAGTTTCTTGGCTTTTACCGTGAGTGGTGATTTCAAAGAGATGCTTGAGCGCATACTCAAAGATCTTCAGAATACAAAAGCTGATGTGAAATGGGTAAAACCAGAAAATATACATTTAACACTTAAGTTTTTGGGGGATTTAGCGGAAGGGCAATTAGAGGCAGTTAAAGTTGTTCTAAGACAATTGTGCCCGGGTTTTCGTCCCATTACCACAAACATAAATGCAATAGGCGCTTTTCCGGATATGCGGCATCCCAAAGTAATATGGGCAGGGCTGCAGGACCCTCATCAAAGCATTAAGGAGATCTTTGAGGTATTGGAAACATCATTTTTAAAGCTTGGGATAGACCAGGAAGATCATCCTTTCCAATCGCACATTACCTTGGGAAGGGTCAGATCTTCAGCTAATTTAAAGGAATTGATTGAAAAAATGCCCAATATCTCTATTAACAGCAAAATCAGCCAAGTGTTTGATCTGATTGTCTTATACAAAAGCACTTTAACCCCGGATGGGCCGGTATATGATACGCTGGAGGAATTTTCTTTAGGAGTAAGATCATTAAAAAGCTTGCGATAATCGTTTAAAAGTACTATGCTAAGTTTAATCACCAAATATTTTTAAAAAGCCCATCTAGACGTTTGTTTTTGTGTTTAGGGGGATAAGTCGGACGGGTTGTGGCGATGGCTTTAGTTTTTTGTGGCCAATGCAATGCGTTCTTTGCTTGCAAACCGTAGTTAAAAAGAGAAATCCAATGGGCGAAGGCGCTGATTAGCGGTTAAAAGATTCCGGCTTTCGCCGGAATGACAAGAAAAATGATAGAATCCAGCCCTTCCAAACTCATCCTATCAACTACCTATAATATATGTTATGTTAAGTACATACACATAAAAATAACCACAACTCTTAAACTGCCGCAAAAATATGTACTTCACGTTCAAGCCTTTTACCAAGACAGCCTTCTTCCGCTGCGCTCAGGATGACGGTTGTACTTATCGCCTTGGTCTAAAATGAAGTCAAATCGAAAAGGATTTTCGGGATGGACCTTGATGCCTTTTAATATCAGAGAGTTGAATGGCGGGCTTAGAGGGACCATTGCCCCAGGAGCAGGCAAACGAAAATCTTGCGCTTGGACCGAAGGAATAGGCCCAAACGTATTAACTAAGAAGGCAAGAATAAGCCCAAGACAGAATCCCTGTCTTAAATTTAAATTCTTTGGCATATCCAAAATATAACACATATATATCTTGCTTGCCACTTTCAGATATTTTCTGGCTTTCAGATACTTTTGGTTAACCTTTGTGTCAAGAGGAAGATTTTTGGTGTGATGTCGTAATACGACCCTAATCCAATTCAATAAGCGTTGCTACTTTATTAGCCACTTCTTCCGTGATTTGCAGCGGTAACTTTTCAATAAATTTTGCTTTGCGCGCATGCCAATCTAAACTTTTTACTTGATCGGATAATATAACACCATGAATATTATGCCCTTCTGGAATAAGAACTTCAAATGGGTATCCTTTCATTTGATTTGTAATCGGGCAAAATAAAGCCAATCCGGCTTTTTTGTTATAGGCGGCAGGCGAAATAACAAAGGCGGGCCGTTTTCCTGCTTGCTCATGGCCAGATTGCGGCGTAAAATTTAACCAAACAATATGGCCACGTTCAGGGACATAGTTTGGCATTACAAATTCTCCAGCCCTTGATTGGCTCCGAAGTCTTCTTCACGATGAATATTTGACTCAGTAACCTTCATCAAAAGGGATTTTAACGAAAGTTTCTTTCTTAAAGGGGTTATAACAAGACGACCCTTTTTAATACCCAGATTAACGGTTGACCCTTGGCTAATGTCCGCTTCTCGAGCAAATGAACGAGGGATTCTAAATGCCAAACTGTTTCCCCACTTTTGTACTTGGACATGCATAATCTCCCCTTTCTATATGTATCTACAATGAGTATACCACTAAAATTTATGATGTCAAGGCCATGCATGGCCAATTTTAACAATCCCATGCCAGCAAATGACTGTTATGTTTAAGCCAGCGCTCATCCTGTTTGTAATCGGGTGCTATTTTAGCCACTTCTGCCCAAAACTTCCTGGAATGGTTCTTCTGCCTCAAATGCATCAGCTCATGGATGATGACATAATCAACCACCCTGGCCGGTGCCATGATCAGCCGCCAGGTGAAATTGAGCGTGTCTTTGTAGCCGCAGGACCCCCAGCGTGTTGCCGCGTTATTAATCCTGATAGACTGGTAATTTAACCCTGTCATTTGGGAGTAGTATTCGACCTTTTGGGTAATATAATCCGAAGCTTGGGCTTTGTACCAACATTCGATATGGTCTCGCGCATTGCCCAAAACAATAGAGGAAATCTTTAATGTGTTATCCATAACAACGGCTTTGGGAAGATCTTCAATCACTTTCAGCGGATAAGCTTGGCCTAAAAATAAAAATTCTTCACCGGGAGCAAATTTCCTTAATTTAATTTTATTTTGCCGTTGTTTAAAATAGTCTTGTTTGGCCTTGATCCAGGATTCTTTGCGGCGGATAAGCTTATGGATAAAATCTTCGGAAGCAAAATGAGGTGCCCGTACAATCAGGCGCGCATCATTGGTTATTTGCAAACCAATGGTTTTGCGGTGGGAGCGGATGATTTGGTCGATTTGAAGGGTAGGCAATTTTTAAAAAGGTAAATGGATTCCCGCTTTCGCGGGAATGACAAAAGCTGATTAATTATTGGGAAGCTATCATGGATTTAGCCGGACGGTGTTTCGATTTTAAATCGACGTATTTCACGGCAACTTGATAATAACCGCCTTTATTGCGGGAAACACGCATGACTTTTCCAAAACCGTTAAAAATATCAAGGACACCGGACATCACTACTTGAAGTTCTATAATATCACCAAGATGATAGGCAATAGCACTCACAAAAAGCAATCCGCTAAGGGACATGTTTTCAGTGGTCGACAACTGCCAGATAGAATTTACTTTTCGGGACTTGTGCTTGATTAAGCGGTGGCGGACAGTGATGATGCGATGAGCGCGCACGCTGTCCCGGCGCTCTTCAAAAGAGTTTTGTTTCATCGGTGCCTGTATTGAACGCAGTCGGACCATATACTTATTCTATTTTCTTTATTTTTTCCGTCAATGCTTTTATTAAATGTTCGTGTTATAAAAATTTTTTAAAAGGGATATCAAAAGTTTCAGACACTTCTTTAATGGTCAAATACCCTTCCGTCATATTTAACGCCGTGCGGATTTCATGGGAGTCCCTGACCCATTTCTTATAGCCGTCGTCGGCGACTTTCAGGATGTAAGGAAAGGTGGCATTGGTCAATGCATAGGTGCTGGTACGCGCGACAGCTCCGGGCATATTGGTCACGCAATAATGCACCACCCCGTCAACCACATAAACAGGGTTTTCATGGGTGGTAGGCCGGGAAGTTTCCACAGACCCTCCCTGGTCAATGGCCACATCGACAATCACAGAGCCTTTCTTCATCTGGGAAACTAATTTGCGGTCAATCAAGCACGGGGCCTTGGCCCCGCGGATCAAAACAGAGCTGATGACCAAGTCCGCCCTAAGCACCGCCTCACGGATATTGTGGGAATTGCTCATCAGCGTGTGGACGTTAGGAGGCATGATTTCTTCCAAATACCGAAGGCGGTTTAAATTAATGTCCAAGACCGTTACATTGGCACCCAATCCGGCCGCCATTTTACAGGCATTAGACCCCACCACACCGGCGCCGATAATGACCACTTCCGCCGGGTAAACGCCCGGGACACCGGCCAATAGAATTCCCCTGCCCTTCATCGGCTCTTCCAAATATTTGGCCCCCCTCATGCACTGCCATGCGGCCGGCAACTTCAGACATGGGTGTTAGGCAAGGCAATTCCCCGTCTTGCGTCTGAAGGGTCTCATAAGCAAGGGCCGTGATCTTACGCTCCAGCATGGCCTCTGTCAATTCACGGCTGGCGGCAAAGTGAAAATAGGTAAATACAATTTGGTCTTTTTTAAGCAACCGATGTTCCGAAGGCTGGGGTTCTTTGATTTTGACAATCATCTGGGCTTGGGCAAAAATCGATTCCGGTGTTTGCGCAATCTCACCCCCCACTGTTTCATAATCAACGTCATTGACACCGCTGCCGAGGCCGGCATTGTGCTCAATGATGACCTGGTGCCCGGCACGCACCAGGGATTCCACACCTACCGGTAAAAGGCTGACACGGCATTCGTTGTTTTTAATTTCTTTGGGGACGCCGATTATCATATTATTTTGGATTCCCGCTTTCGCGGGAATGACATTCTTTTAGTTGGGACCTAACATGTCCTGCGGACGGACCAAGGAATCAAATTTTTCAGCTGTCAATAATCCCAAAGCAATGGCAGCTTCCCTTAGAGTGATGTTTTCCGCGAACGCTTTTTTAGCCACCTTCGCGGCATTGTCATAACCGATGTGCGGATTTAAGGCAGTGACCAGCATTAATGAATTATCTAAATGTTTCTTGATATTAAGGCGATTGGCTTCAATGCCAATAACGCAATGGTCGGTAAAACTTTCACAGGCGTCCGACAAAAGCCGAATCGAATTTAGGACATTGAATATGATCACTGGTTTATAGACGTTTAATTCAAAATTCCCGTTTGATCCGGCTGTGATCACCGCTGTATTATTGCCAAATACCTGCACGCAGACCATGGTCATGGCCTCGCATTGGGTCGGGTTTACCTTGCCGGGCATGATCGAAGAGCCCGGCTCATTTTCCGGCAGATGCAACTCGCCAATCCCTGAGCGCGGGCCTGAACCCAACCAGCGTATATCATTGGCAATTTTCATTAATGAAGCGGCCAAGGTGCTTAACACCCCGCTTAAATTGACCATGCTGTCGTGAGCTGCTAATGCTTCAAATTTATTGCGGGCGCTTTTAAAAGATTTGCCGGTGATTTGGGCAATTTTGGCCGCAGACTTAACGGCAAATTGTGGATGTGTATTAAGACCTGTGCCGACGGCAGTACCGCCTAAGGCCAATTCATACAAATGAGGCAAAACCGCTTCTATGCGTTCAAGGCCGCTGGTAAGCTGCTGCACATATCCGGAGATTTCCTGACCCAAGGTCAAGGGAGTGGCATCCATCAAATGGGTGCGTCCGATTTTAATGATATCTTTAAAT